>CEAA01051991.1_pt1 | contig 22397 bp, 12 predicted proteins | sample 557551 | NCBI WGS metagenome assembly CEAA01 (sample SAMEA3182115, study PRJEB8094) | gut metagenome | biome: human; feature: gut; material: Stool; isolation source: human stools | place: Canada | collected 2013-06-11
CCCCTACACACGTTTTGTGGGGGTATATCCGTTTCATGTTTCACAAGGCTTTTTATTTCTTCTCACTCTTTAACTCCGCAATTTTATCACGCAGGAATGCGGCGTGCTCAAATTCAAGCAGCTTTGCCGCCTCTTTCATTTCCTTTGTGAGCTTTTCTATGAGCTTTGCAGTTTCCTGCTTTGAAAGCTTTGTTTTCTGCCTTGCCTCGTATTCCACCTCTTCCTTGGTGGATATCTCTATTACATCTCTTATATCCTTGACGATAGTTTTCGGAACTATGCCGTGTTCTTCGTTGAACTTCATCTGTATCGCACGACGGCGCTCCGTTTCAGTGATAGCCTTTTCCATTGAACGTGTCACCGTGTCGGCATACATTATTACCTTGCCTTCGGCGTTTCGAGCGGCTCTGCCTATGGTCTGTATAAGTGCGCTTTCAGAACGCAGAAAGCCCTCTTTATCGGCATCAAGTATAGCCACAAGAGTTACCTCAGGCAGGTCAAGACCCTCACGCAAAAGGTTGATACCAACGAGCACGTCGAACTCGCCCAGACGCAGGTCACGGATTATCTCCATACGCTCGATAGTGTCTATATCGTGGTGCATATATCTCACCTTTACATCAAAGCTCTTGAGATAATTTGTGAGATCCTCAGCCATTTTCTTTGTAAGAGTAGTAACAAGCACACGCTGATTTTTAGCTGTGCGCATATTTATCTCGCTGAGCAAGTCCTCTATCTGACCCTCAGTCGGCTTTACGATTATCTCAGGGTCAAGCAGACCTGTCGGTCTTATGACCTGCTCCACTATCTGCTGTGACCTTTCCTGCTCGATAGGTCCTGGGGTAGCTGACACGAAAACCGCCTGATTGATATGAGAATAAAACTCATCAAAGGTCAGCGGTCTGTTATCCATTGCTGACGGCAGGCGGAAGCCATAGTCAACCAGGGTCTGTTTTCGTGCTCTGTCGCCTGCATACATACCTCTTACCTGCGGCAGAGAAACGTGTGACTCGTCCACGAAAAGCACAAAATCCTCAGGCAAAAAGTCAAGGAGAGTGAATGGCGTAGAGCCTGCGGGACGTCTTGCAAGCACACGGGAATAGTTCTCGATACCGCTGCAAAAGCCTATCTCCTCCAACATCTCAATATCATAGTTGGTGCGCTGTGCGATACGCTGAGCTTCGATGAGCATATCGTTATCCTTAAAATACTTTATCCTCTCGTCAAGCTCCTGCTTAATCTCTTCGATAGCGTCGTGCATTTTATCACGGCTGACAATATAATGGGAAGCAGGGAAAATTGCAGCGTGAGCAAGTGAGCAAAGCACCTCGCCGGTCACCACGTTTATTTCAGTGATACGGTCTATCTCATCTCCGAAGAACTCCACTCTTATGGCAGTGTCTGTAGAATTTGCAGGGAATATCTCCACCACATCTCCCCTGACACGAAACTTGTTTCTCACAAAATTTATATCGTTACGCTCATACTGGATACCCACAAGGTCAGCGATAAGCCTGTCACGGGATTTCTCCATACCACGACGTATAGACACCACCATGGACTTATACTCCTCAGGGTCACCAAGGGAGTAGATACAAGAAACGCTGGCGACGATGATAACGTCACGGCGTTCAGCGATAGCGGAGGTAGCGGAATGGCGGAGCTTATCTATCTCGTCATTAACGGAGCTGTCCTTTTCGATATAAACGTCCTTGCTAGGCACATAGGCTTCAGGCTGATAATAGTCATAGTAGGACACGAAGTATTCCACGGCATTGTTCGGAAAAAACTCCTTGAACTCAGAGCAAAGCTGAGCGGCAAGTATCTTATTATGGGCAAGCACGAGCGTTGGACGGTTTATCCTAGCAATAACATTTGCCATAGTAAAGGTCTTGCCGGAACCAGTAACGCCCATAAGGGTCTGCTCTCTCATGCCACTTTCGATACCCTTTACTAAAGCGTCCACAGCCTCAGGCTGGTCGCCCGATAGCTTATAATCTGAAACAAGCTGAAACTTATCCATAAATGCCTCCTCAATCGAACAGTTGTTTTAATCATTATATTACAATTATTTTTAATTGTAAAGGCTTTTTTATCAATATTTTTTGAATTTGCGTATATGTACGATTTTTCGGACTGATATTGTTACTCAACCTGCGGTATCAGCTCGATGTATGTGTAGGGGCGAACACCGTTCGCCCGTCGAAGAAACAAACCCACGGTAACAACAAGGTTCGGCAGCAAAAAATTCTCCCCGACAATTCTGAATTTACAGCAAATCCTGAGCACGGGCGAACGGTGTTCGCCCCTACAGATTGTTCTGGAGAGGTTCTTCTGCCGCAAAATCGCTACGCTCGATGCTTGTCCACATCTCTGTTCAGCTTTGCCCATTCCTCATTCCTCACTCCTCACTTAATACCGCTCCCCCCTTGCATTCTCCCACACTTTAGGTTATAATATCACTATAGTAATAATTTCAGGAGGACGTAACATGAATAGATCATATGACGAATACAACTACACCCTCTCAAAGCGTGAACTGGAAGAGCTTAAATTCTTATTCATCTCTGATGATGTGGACTACAACGACACTGACAGCAACGGGCTTACTTTCCTGCTCACTGCTATCGAAAGTGCTGACTTTGTTGAGCAGGACGGTGTTCTCAAGCCTGACAAGCGAAGTGTTGATTTCATCAAATGGCTCATCGCTCAAGGCTCAGATGTGAACTTCCCTGCTGACAAAAAGCCTTTACAATATGCTATCAAATGTGAAGAGGAGATATCTCGCCGTAAAGGCAAAGCCTGCGATATGTCAGAAATTCTTCTGCTTCTCCGTGAAAGCGGTGCTGACAGCACCGGTCTTGACGAGCTTATTGACGGAGGATTCTCCGCTCGTGTGAAGCTCTGAGGTATGACATGAGAGAATTTATAATAAATCAGAATGACGCAGGTCAGCGTGTTGACAAGTTTCTCACAAAGGCTGTGCCGAAACTGCCTAAAAATCTGCTGTACAAATATCTGCGTCTAAAACGTATCAAGGTCAACGGCAAACGCTGTGAGATATCCACACGGCTTGCTTGCGGTGACGTTATGCAGCTTTACATCAATGACGAATTTTTCGAGGGCGAAGTTGCTGACAGACCTGCTTTTCTCAGTGCGCCAACGTCTTTGAATATTATTTACGAGGACGAGAATATTATCCTTTGCGACAAAAAGTGCGGACTTGTGGTACATGAGGACGAAAGCGGTTCGGCGGACACGCTCATAAACAGGATACAGCACTATCTTTATGAAAAGGGTGAATACCGTCCTGAGGAGGAGCTGTCTTTTGCTCCTGCCCTTTGTAACAGGATCGACCGCAACACCGGCGGCATCGTCATATGTGCGAAAAATGCTGAAAGTTTGCGTGTGCTTAATCAGAAAGTTAAAGACAGAGAGCTTGAAAAGCTTTATCTTTGCGTGACCGTTGGCATACCAAAGGAAAAGTCTGCACGGCTCACGGCTTATCATCAGAAAGATGAAAACACAAAAACTGTCAAGGTATCTGACAAGAAATTTGAGGGCAGCCGCACCATGATAACCTCTTATCGTGTGCTTGCTGAGAACAAGGCTGATGATCTTGCACTTCTTGAAATTGACCTTGTCACAGGCAGGACGCATCAGATAAGGGCGCACCTTGCTCACATTGGTCATCCTCTCCTTGGTGACGGCAAATACGGAATAAATAAAGTCAATCGTGCATACAATGTGAAAACGCAGGCGCTTTATTCGTACAAGCTCACCTTTAAATTCACCACTGACGCAGGTATACTTGAATATCTAAACGGCAAGAGCTTTCAGGTAAAAGACGTATGGTTTTGCGAAAAATTCTTCGGATATAAGCTCTGATGTTTCGTTAAATCGCACTATTTCGACACTGTGGATTTGTCATATACGACAAAATAATATAATTTTCGTGCAAATTTTGTGTAAATTGTTCAAAAGTGCTTGCAAATGTATATAAAATATGTTATAATTATTTAGTCAAATTTAACGGCTGTACTATATATACAGAAAATGACAGATATATTTTATAGATTTGGAGGAACAAAGGTATGACAGGAGATCTGCATTGTCACACAACGCTGTCTGACGGCTCGCTTGGTATAGAAGAGGTCATTGTTCAGGCGAAAAGAATGGGACTTGACTTTCTTGCGATAACAGACCATGACACTCTTTCATCATCAAACAGAGCGCAAATACTTGGCGAACGTTATGGGGTCAAGGTCATTCCTGCGGTAGAGCTTTCCGCATGGGACAAGAAGCGCAATTCAAAAGTACACATTCTGTGCTATGCACCGCAGAAGCCAGACAGGCTGGAAGGTCTTTGCCTGAAGTCATGCCAGATAAGAAAAGACTGTGCAAAGGAAATGATAGAAAAGGTAATGGCAAGATATCCTATCCCTGCCGACGCTGTACTGCACTACACAAAAAGCTCAAAGAGCATTTTTAAACAGCATATCATGAGAGCATTAGTGAATTACGGCTATGCAACAGAGCTTTACGGCTCTGTGAACGACAAGCTTTTTGCATATCCAAACGGTGAATGTCTTGTTACCCGTGAATATCCTGACGTAAACTTTGTGCTTGACCTTATACATTCCGCAAAGGGCATAGCTGTTATGGCACACCCTGTTATGTTCAACAACACCGAACTGCTTCTTGAACTTATTGAGGCAGGAAAGCTTGACGGAATTGAAGCTTATCATTACTCTGCTACTCCAACTCAACAGCAGAAGCTTGTGGATATCGCAAAGGAACATGACCTTATAGTGACTGGCGGCTCTGACTTCCACGGTCTGTATAATGAGACTATGACACATATCGGAAGCATGACCACTGACAAGGAAAATCTTGATAAGCTGTTCAAGCTCATTCATATAAATTCACAAAAAGCTAACAAAGCGGCTGTGAAAACAGAGAAATAATATGGTATAATAAAGGGACATTATCATGCGGTAATGTTCCTTTAATGCGTAACAAAGCCTAGTTTGGCTGTAATAGAGAGGACTGTATAAAATGAACGTAATGGAAGAATCCCTACAGAAACACAGAGAATGGAAAGGCAAGATAGAGGTCTGCTCAAGAGCAAAGGTAAACAATGCAAAAGACCTGACGCTGGCTTACACACCTGGCGTTGCTCAGCCTTGCCTTGAGATACAGAAAGATCCTGACCTTTCATATGAGCTTACAAGACGTGCAAATCTTGTGGCTGTTATCACAGACGGCTCTGCTGTGCTTGGTCTTGGCAATATTGGCGGTCTGGCAGGTATGCCTGTTATGGAGGGAAAATGCGCACTTTTCAAGGAGTTCGCAGACGTTGACGCTTTTCCACTTTGCATAAAGTCAAATGACGTTGACGAAATAGTAAACACCATCGCTATGATATCAGACAGCTTCGGCGGCATAAATCTTGAGGATATCGCCGCTCCAAGGTGCTTTGAGATAGAGGCTAAGCTTAAAGAAAAAGTTGATATCCCTGTTTTCCATGACGATCAGCACGGAACTGCTATCGTTGTCGGTGCGGCACTTATGAACGCCTGCAAGGTAGCAAACAAGAAGATAAGCGACATCACACTGGTAATTAACGGTGCAGGTGCAGCCGGCTGTGCTATCGGAAAGCTGCTGCTTTCTCTCGGTATCGGCAACCTTATCATGGTAGACCGTGAGGGAATAATCTGCGAGGGCGACAATTATCTTAACGAGGCTCACGCTGAAATGGCAAAGGTAACAAACAAGAACAAGCTCCACGGCTCTCTTGCCGACGCACTCAAAGGTGCAGACGCTTTCGTGGGTGTTTCCAAGCCAAAGCTTGTGACCGCTGAAATGGTTAAATCCATGAATGATAAGCCTATACTTTTCGCAATGGCTAACCCGACACCTGAGATAATGCCTGACGAAGCAAAGGCGGCAGGTGCGTTTATCGTTGGCACAGGACGTTCAGACTTTCCTAACCAGATAAACAACGTTATCGCTTTCCCTGGAATTTTCAAGGGGGCACTTGCAGTAAGAGCTTCTGACATCAACGAGGAAATGAAAATGGCTGCCGCAAAGGCTATTGCAGGCTGTGTGCCTGAGGACAAGCTCAATGCGGAATTTATACTGCCGAACTCTTTTGACAGATCTGTACCTGTTGCTGTGGCTGAGGCTGTGGCAAAGGCTGCAAGAGAGACAGGCGTAGCAAGAATTTAGGAGGTTTTTCAAATGGCAACTATCAGCTACACTCCAAAGGGAGTATGTTCAAGAAAAATTGATATCGAGGTCGAAGACGGTATCGTAAAGAAAGTGCATTTCACAGGCGGCTGTAACGGCAACACACAGGGTGTATCAAAGCTTGTTGAGGGCATGAAGGTTCAAGACGTTATTGACAGACTTGAGGGTATCGACTGCAACGGACGTGGCACATCATGTCCTGCTCAGCTTGCTGAGGCTTTGAAGTCTGCACTCTAAGCTTTCGTACTTGGACATTATACGGATATAAAAAAACGGGCGAACACTGTTCGCCCCTACAGAAAAAATACACGGACTGCATTTTGTGTGCAGTCCGTTTTTTTGTACATATTCTAATTTTCTGTCGCTGTGCTTTGAGTGAAACTCATTGAAACAAATCCCGTACCAGTCACCGTAATATCGGTATGATTACCGTCAGACCACTGCTCTGCACTGTTAATGCCGTTCGTTCGATAGAACTGAATGTCATATTGATTTTTCTCGGCAGAATTGACTTTTAAAGTGGCAGTGGCTATGCCAGAACTGTCCTTTGAAATAGTCAGCTTATAAGTATTCTTAAACCATGGGCTGATATCAACATAGTTCGTATTCCAAGTCAGGGTGACAGTACCCTCTCCACTGCCTGACAGGCGGTAGTTGAAGCCGTCAAGATCTTTAGGCGAGGTAGCATTGTCGATGAATGTGCCTGTCCATGTTGCTGATGTGTTATTATTTATATAGATAACGCCAAGCTTTGCGGAGAGCGGTTTCAACTCTGCCTGATTTGTAGGAGTGGCTGTCACTCTCATGTATATGTCAGACTTTGTGAGCTGTGACTTATCAAAAGTCAGCACAAATTCATGCTTGTTGAAATCGTCAGCCATAAGTTTCAGAAGTGAAAACTCTATTTTTGAATTGCTTCCAAAAGTCTTTTTTTCATCGTTATATTCAACTGAGTATTTCGCAGTTTCTTCTCCGGTAACGGCATTTCCGTTGCTGTCCACAAGCTCGACTGTCAAAGTGTATGTGATATCCTTGTCATTATGCTTTATCAATGTTTGCGGATAGTTGCACACATTGACTGTCACACAAGGCGAGTTTTCCATACTGCTAAAAGTTATCGTCATTGGAAGATCATTTTCATCTGTTGTAAGATAATTAGATGAAAACAGCATACCTGCTCCCTTTTGTGTGGAAACAACTCGCTTTACACTTGAAACGCTGGTATAAGCCGCCAGGACGCCAATAGTACTGAGTGCGGCTGCCGCAAAAGCTATCCATATTGCAAGCCACGATCTTTTAAGCTTTTTTTTAAATTTGTCTTTCATAACAGCCACCCTCCTCTCTATTTGGTGATATATTACTTTCTCTGAACTGTCAGGTAGACCATATCAGTTTCTTTATTGTTTTGGACTTTATCATTCCATTTTACTCTTATTATAAAATAATCGCAAAACGGATCTTTATTGTCAATTACCGTCAGTGTATCCGATTGCCAATAAAGTGCTTCGGCATTTTTCTGAACATTGCCGTAGCTGTCATAAGACTTTTCGTGAAGTGTGCTGTTAGCAAGTATCTCCGAGCCTTGCTGATTGAGATAATGTCCCGAGATCTTATTGCCGTCTATTTTGTAATAAAACGTTTTATTCTCTTCATCTGAAACATAAACGACAGCTTCAGATTTTTCAGTTTCACTGACGCTTTTCGCACGATATATCTCATACTCAAAAGGGATATTCGTTGTATGTGCAAGCTGTATTTGATATTGTTGCACGTCTGCCCCGCCTATGCCGAAAACAAAGTCTTTATAACTGCCGTTCTCAACGTCTATATCTGCCATTTCAAGATTTGCCACAGATTCTTTGTTTCCTGCGGTGATATAAAGCTGAGTAGGGGCATTTATTTTTGTTGTAAGAGCAATAGAACGTTTGTGAGTAAACCACGCATAAACAGGCAGTGCCACAAGCAGTACCACCGAGATGGATACTGCTATGACTAGCTGGAGCTTCTTCTTTTTTTCTAATTTTCTGAATTTTCCAAAAATGCTTTTTGTCATAATTTTCTCCTGAAAAGCCTGCTTATTATGAATTTATAAAGCCTGTTTCTATTTTTGCGTTTGTGTAAACAACATAGTCGCTTGAGGTAGTTCCATTAACAACTGAGTTGTTGTCATTAAGCAATACTGCGGTAAGCTCAACTCTATAGTTCGCATAGGTAAGTCCCTGCTCCTCAAAAGCCTTGCCTGTTTTTACTGTAAATTTCGTAACGGCTGTGTTTTGTTCTTCCCCATTATAATTAGTGGTAAAAACGCACTCCTTGCCATTCAGACCACTGCTTGATGTGGCGTTTTCCAAAGTAAAGCTACTGAGGTATTTGCTAATATCGTTCGTCTGCTTATATTCGCCACTATTGTCCTTAACATACAACCTCATTGTATACTGTATTTTTTTGCCACTGTCCTTTGCTGATCGACTCAAAGCAGACAGATCATAGATAGCATTTGCTGTTATTGCCATTTCTTCTGTAGTCATATCTTTGGCATTGATACCAAGCTGAGAAAATGGTGAATCCTTCGACTCAAGAACCGTTGACTCTGCAACGTTATAGTTTAGCTGTGCCACCGTCATTGCCTTTCTATAATAGCGTCTGGCAGGCATAACTCCACTTGCAGAGATAGAGCTGTTCTCAATATTGTTCTGGCTATATGCAACATATGACGACGCATTTACGCCTATACCGGTTTTTGTATCCCCGTCCTTACGCTCAGGAAACTGATCTATGATCCCTGCAGTACCATAAGTTAAGCTGATATCAGCCTTGACAGTTATAGAGCCATTTGTGTCATTATTGATATAATCGTAGACCGAATCGGGATACATCAGCATATAGCTGTCTTTAGCTTCTGAAAGTGTCTCAGTCTTGCTTATTTTTGCGTTTGATAACTCTGTGTCTGAACTGTTTAAAATGCTGTAATCAACATTCACCGAAGTTCCTGCAATGATCTTTGCATTAGCTCCCGCATCGTTTTCATCAAAGCTCTTCATAGAGAATTTAAACGCCTGATACATATTGAAATCGTCACTCTTATAGCCATTAAATGTATCTCTAAGGCTCGGATCAATGCTTATCTTTGAAGTCATTGTGGCATGGATAAAGTTATTTGACGCTGTTATCTCCTCAGGAGCATGAGCATCAACGCTTACCTCCTGCTTGAAGAAATTTGCAATAACATATGTACTGGTATTGCTGTCAACAAGATTTGTAGGCAAATTACCATTGAGCTTTCTTGGCTTATTACCGCTATAATAATTCACAAAGTTTTTGATGACTTTTTTTGAGCTTCCCGTTTCCGGAATATTGATAGTGAGATAATAGTTCTCGCTTATTATCATTTCGTCATTATCATTTTTTGGTGTATCACTATTCGCTGAAACAGTTATCTTATAAGTGTCTGTTTCATTCTCACCAGCAGGTCTATAATACTTGCCGTCGCTTGTTTTTACAGTAGCTGTAGCTTCATCATCTGCCTCAACAAGTGTTCCGTCAGATGATTCTTTAGCTGTTACCGACGCATATCTTAACAGTACATCATTCATTGTAACCGGTTTAAAGCCACTTATATTTGTCAAGTCAAGCTCACCGGTTGTTTTATTAAACTTAGCATCACTTGCGGTAGAATGATAAGTCTTGTCATTGTTATTTGCATCAACAAGAGTTAGCTTTGTATCATCGGTAAGCACACCACTGTCAGTGGCACTATCACCAATAAGATAAAGCTTTTTATCAAAGCTCCAAAGCAGACTGTCACCGTTATTGAGCATTTTTTCCCATTCGTTAGCGGATTTGTAATAGGAATATTTAAAATAAGTAGTAACAGGTGCATCAAAGCTCTCAAAAGCAAGCTTTGTTTTATCCGTATAGTGAGAATGGTTATAGTCTGTGCCTGAGATAACGTAAGATTGGAAGCTGAAATCAAGCACCTTTCTTACAAAAACAGGAATATGAAGTCTAAGAGCAGTTTTGCCACTTCCCGTTGGGTCGATATAATCAAGAGTAATGACAGTAAATCTGTTTGTGCCGTCATTGTCATACTGACCATCTGTGACCTTGAAATATCCTGTCTTGCTGTTAAATGTAAGAGTGGTCTTATCCGATTTTGTCAAAATGCCGTTATCATACACATAAGTCGCTGTGCTTACATTCATAAGATCTGTTGTTTTCAGCTTATTTGAACTACTGTCGCAAACATCACAATTTGTCAGAACTGAGATATACTTTGCAAGCATTTGTGTGATATTCAATGATGAGTTATCATCTATAAGCAAAACTGGAAGATCGTTCAGCTCCTGAACATCAAGCTCAGAGGCCTGACGAAATGTTGTAAGCTTTGAATTAGCCAGATTCTCTGCATATGTCTTTATGGTACTGTTTATGCCATAGGATTTTGTCGTTGTGCCATTCGTATAAGAAGCAGCGTCACTAATGATAGTCTGCATATTTCCGCCAACAAGATCGCCTGTGAAAATTTTATCTCCAATGGTTTTGCTTGGATTTATATTGACATAAGGTGAATAGATATCAACGTGTGTACTGCTTCCATCACCGATATTTTTGGTATTGTCCTGAGTACCGTTGTAGTCGGAGTGAACTGCGGTGAAGCTGGCAGGTATCTGTGAAGCATTATACTGTATATCATGCAAACAATCCGTGTTATTTACCGATACTCCAATAAATTTAGATGATAGATTTTTATCATTGTTCCAACCTATCAAGTTAGAAACAGTCACATTTTCATTGGCTTTGTTATAACTTAATTTATTTATGAGAATATCATAAGCATATGTGCTGCCACGGTCATTATGACCGATCACGCCGCCTGCACCTGCACCATTGGACTTATCTTCTGCTGACAAAGTAACATTGTTGACTTCACAATCAGATATCTTCAGATCACCATTAGCTTTTATACCAACATAACCTCCGATACCTGCATCACCATTTTTAGCAGCTGGTATACCTATCGTTGCATTTTTTACAGCAGACTTTGATATGGTCACAGCCGCATTCTGTGTGCCGACCATTCCGCCTGAACTTATATAGCCATAAACACCGCAAGCTGATGTTTCAGATGTTCCTCCATAGTAACAGTCATTGATAGACAACTGGTTTTTGTTTATTCCAACGAATCCACCGGCATTACTACCATAAACATCGACACTGACGCTTGTGTTTGTTATTGTGCATGCTCCGTTAGACAGTCCTATAAGACCGCCCTCGTTCATTGTCTGGGTTGCAAGGGGTTTATTGTCTTTTTTTGAACCGATAAAGCTATCTCCATTATAGGCTGTAAGCTGAACATTGCTTATTGTCGTTTTGATATTTGCATTGCCTGCGATTCCACCTACGCCAAACCAAGTTTTTGTGCCTTTATCAAGATTAGCAAATTCAACTTTATTAATTTTTATCTTAGAATCCTTAACAGAGAATTCGTTGCCTTTCTGAGAATTTCCCACAAGACCGCCTGTTTCAAATCCGCCATACACATAAACGCCACTGTTTTCAGACTTAACGTTACTTATATTAATATTATTTGTTGACTTTCCTATAAGTCCTCCCACAGTATATGCGCCATATATTTCAAGATCGGTCAATGTTATTCCGCTAAACGTGCAAGAACTCTGTACTCCGCCAACAATACCACCTGTAGAAAGGTCTTCATTAACATACGATTGTCCATCGTTGTTATATGTCTTAACGCTGATCTTGCCGGAAAGCTTAAGGTCATTTACAATTAAAGCATACGTTGAACAGTTTATCAACCCAACTCCTTTTACGGAGGCAAATGCGGTACGATATTTATAGTTATCCATATCTTGGATTTCAATAGTGTTACCGCTCTTGTTATCCGTTATTTTCACAGCATAGGCTTTTATATCTGTATCAAGCTTTATAGTCTGATTATTTCCCTGGATAGCTGTCAAAGACAAAGTATAATCACATTTAATGTCGCCCAAGTTACTATTTGTTGCATCAAACAACTGATTTATACCACGAAAACCGGTTCCGGTGAGGTCATAGGTTCCAGTTCCTGTGAGTTCAACAGTAAAGTTCTTATTTAATTCGTGTGCCCACTTTGCTTCATAAAGACCTTTTTCACTTGGCTTTGTATATTTTTTTAGCATTACAGAATTTTTCTTTTCATATTCCTTGCTTGTAGCCGTAGCCCTTTCAAGTCTTTGATAATCTGAGAGCGCAGTTTTGTAATCTTTATCATCAGAAGTCAATGTAGCTGTGCCAACTTTTGAATAGTCTGCATTTCGGGTAAAAGTATAGTGACCATAGCCGCAAGTATTGTTTTTACGGTCTGTATATCCCATACCGGACTGTGATATGATAGACAGCATAAACAACGCTTGTGCATTAGGTACTTCAATAGTATTGGTCGTGCCGGCAATAACATTTAATTTCTCATCATCACTTAGCTCACTCTTAAACTGCGTGATGAGATAATTTTTCCTAGTATTGTTAAGGTTAGTTGACTTACCAAACGTTGTTCCCTCTTCGATAGCAAAGCCGTTTACAACTCTGCCTATATATGGATTGATAAAAAGATTGGTATATACGTCTTCACCCACTGCCTCAGTATTGTTGGTTGTAAGCGCACTATCTTTGGCAACGTTGTCCATATTTCTGAAAATAACGCCGCCGTAAACTATGGCGCCAACATATCCGCCTGCAGTAATGAGATGTTGTTTGATGTTATCGTTATTTGCAAATTTTATATTAGGATTTGTTACCTTGACATTATCAATGATATTATCTCCACCGAACACAACGCCCATAACACCGCCATAATACTCCGTCTTTCCGGTACTATAGTTTAATTTATTATTATTGTTTTTTGAAAGCGTTACTTCTTTGGTATATTCTATATTGATATCTTTTACAACACTTCCGCTGCTGAACCTGATGAGCGGGCTTGCAGAATTATTGGTGATAGTTGGATATGTTCCGTCGGATTTCTTCTGTCCAACAATAACGCCCCTGAAAACGTAACTGTTTGATGTTCCGCCAAGACCTGCAAAAGAACTGCCGAGAACTATATCATCATTTATCTTGTAATAAGCCTCGCAAAGATATTTGATCATGTTATCTTTTGAAACTTTTTCCGTTCCGCTTACGAAATTGCCTGTTCCATCATAAGTATAAGTTTTATGATTAGTGCCTTTGCAAAAAGCACTATTAGCATTAACAGTCGATTTATCGGCAGAAACATTTGCATTATAGTTTACTTCCCAGCCATTTGTAGGTGCGGCTGTACTGATAACTCGTGCGACCTCTGCAAGTGTGGAAGCGTCAAGGATATATGGATCAGAGTATGTTCCGCAACCCTCGTCAAGATATGGTCGCTCAAGGTTTACGTCTATCTCATCATAGTTTTGGGTGGTATCATACGATTTAGCAACATATGGCTTGTATTCAGTAAAGCTATATTCCTCTGTTGCGTTATTTTTGACATGAGAAGTATACCTGTCATCTTTACTCCAATCGCCATGATACTTATTCTGCCTGCTCACATCATCTACACGATTCTTTATGGTGTCAGACACTTCTTTTCCGTAGGTTACATTATGCTTAATATTGCCAGCTGAGTCTGTACCCCAATCGTCGTCCCATTTATAATTGTATATTGCAGAAGAGCCTGCTCCGTCAGAATGCTGAAAGCTTTCAAGCAAAGTAGCATTTTTGAAAATTGAATTTTCATTACTTGCGTCAAGCTTGATATTTGAGAAAGTCAGAGATATATTTTGACCCTTTTTGCTTCCTACATCGCCTATAAGGCTTGTTGCAGTATAATCCTGACCGCCTTTATCATATTTAGCAGTAGTCATACTGTGTTTTTTCTGTGACACATTCTGTATAGTGATCTCTGTCATGTTGCCTATCTTATTTATAAGCAAAGGGGCATAAGAATTTTCATCATTTAAACTTAAAGATGTATCATTCACATACAAATCGTCAAGAACGATACTGCCGGTAATTTTGACAAATTTTTTTGTAGTATTGGTGTCGTCAGCAACCGAGCCGCAAACCAATGCACCTGAACCACCATTCACCTTACCGATATTTCCCTGAAAGGTCAGTTTACCGCTTATGGTAACAGCTCCATTTTCATTTCTGAAAAGTCCGCATTGCATCATGTAATGTTGATTATGGTCATTAGTTAAATTTGTTCCATCTATGCCGTCAGTTGTACGGGCATAATTGTCACTATTATTGCTTGATACCATTTCAGACTGATTAAAGCCATTATTTTCAAAAGTAATAGTTGAATTTGATTTTATATTACAACCATTTGTATCAACTGGATAAAATGAATATCCTGTCAAATCTATTTCTGGATCTGTTGGAAAATCTATATTTGTGCTATTAATATATGCTTTTATATTATTTGCCGCAAAAAGCTTTGCACTCCACTCAACAGCCTTAGCTCCGCCTGTGGTGGCTTTACCGTTTTTATATACATCAAGGTTATAATAATATCTTGCCCAAGAATTATTTTTCCACACAGCACCATTATTTGTTGTTTGATTTTGATAGGTATTGCAGTTCTTTCCGTCCATATACAGCAAACGCTCTCCGTCCGCTGTAACAGCAGGAATTGAAATTATGGCTTGACGATTGCAAACAGGACTATTTGAAGCATAAATACTACAACGAGCTATCTCATCAAAATACGAATAGCTTGGGCTTATATTTATCTTAGTATCTTGTGAGATCTTATATCCATTAGGTTTAGTAAGTTCAAAATAAGTTGCATCTCGTGAGCTTCTGTAATTATTGACATTTTCACCTTTAAAATAGTCAAAGCCATAAGAGTCATAATCTCTACCAAAAAGAGTTGAGGCAAGCATGCCGAAATTTATACATTTTGTTGCTTTCACTGTCACACCGTCAAAGCTAACCTCTTTTATGCTCCAATAACCTGTTGTGGAAAGTACAAGACCGCCCAGTTCTGTGCCATTGTTCACTGTTAATCTTGAATTGTTTACATTCAAACTATTCAGATCAATTTCTACTCTATACCAGTTATGCCCTAAAAATCCACCGCTATTTGATTTACCACTAGAATTTATTGTTAAAGCATTAATATTAACATTGGTGATAGATACCTTATTAGGTACAACAGAAGCTGAATTATCCTTAGCACCGACCTCTGCAATGAGTCCACCAACTCTGGAGTTACTTCCTGTGTGTTTGTCAGTTATATTTCCGTCAACAGTGACATTATTAAACTTAATACCAGTTGTAGGTTTTGATGTAACAGCTCCTACCATTCCGATAACTCCGCCAAGACAAGTACAATCTACCTTTGTTGTGCTATTATTGTATGTAAGATTTGCTGTTACAGCAGAATTAGTGAACGAAACTTCACTTGTGGCGTCAGCAACATATCCAACCAGACCTCCGACAAAATTAGTATACGCACCACTTGGAGATGCGGTCACATCAGCGGTCACTTTGTCAATAGTCAAAGTTCCGCTGTTGTATGCAGACACAGAACCAATATAACAAGCATCACCGCCAGAAACATTGTCACCAACAATATTAAAGTTTGAAACAAGCTTTAAATTACTTATTTTTGCACTGCTTGTCTTTGCAAAAAGTCCGTTGTGAGTATGGAAAACTATCTTAGCGTCTTTGCCTATGCTCATAGTAATTGTATGACTATTGCCATTCAGAGTGCCTGTGAATGTATCCTCACCATTATCACGCATAAAGCCGGTTAGACCTGTGTCGCTTATATCAACATCTGCACTAAGGCTGATATTTGCCGCAAACATATCTGCCCTGCTAGCACCGCTATACTTAACAAAATCATTGCTATCATGCTGCATGATCAAAGCCGCACGGGCAAAATCTGCCCTATTGCTTATGGTTATATTATTATTAGTAAATCCATTTATTGTAACAGTATGTCCTGATCCATCAAAAGACAGAACACCGCCAGCACTCTCAAGCAGATCGGAATTGTTAAGTCGAAGCACTCCGCCCCAATCCATATCGTCTATGACTTTTGAAGATGTCCTTGTAAATGACCAGCCTTTTAAGCTATAGATCAAAGCATTGCCTCTATTTCCTACTATCTGACATCCGTTTTTGTTAGGGTCTTTAGGATAAAAGCCTGAAAGGTTTGTTTCACCGCCAAGCCTTACAACGCCATTTTTATTAAATTTGCCAACAATGCCACCTACGCTCTGATTTGCAGAAACATTATTTGCAGTAACTGTGACTTTGCCGCCAACATCTATAAAAGCCTGATCTGCATAGCCCACAAGTCCGCCATAATTATTTTGTGATGATGTGGGATTATTAATACTTATAGTGGTATTCTTTACGCTTACATAAGCCTTGCTGTTATCACCTATCTTACCAATAATGCCACCAAAATCAAGGGCATTGCATGAGCCAGTCACATTTACAATGATATCACTTAGTGCTAGTTCAGAGCTAAGAGCATTGGCAGAATATCTTCCGACAATACCACCATAAAAGCCTGCCCTGACAGTGCCCTTGAAGTTTGAAGTAATAATATCATTAGCGGTGCCCGTGATACTAATTTTTACACTATCTGCGCTGTTTATCAGCACTCCGAAAACAGAGCCAACAGCCGCACTGTCAGCGGTATCTCCTGATGAACAAGCAAGTGCCATTTTCATGCCACTGAATTTTGAAATGTCAAATGTCTTTTCGTCGGCTTTACTATATGTATAAGAGCCGAAAAGACCGCCCGCAGTTACAGAGCCTGTAACGCTTCCGGTCATGGTAAGGGTGACACCTTCGCCGACATTTATTTCTGCATTCTCTGCACTGCCCACAAGTCCACCCGCGTTGTTTGCGGATATATTTACGCTTGTCAAGGTGTCGCACTTGTCAATGTTCAGCGTTGCATCAGCGCTCATTTTCCCGACAAATACGCCTGCGTTAGATTTGCCGGAAACGTCAAGTGAACTACTTGACAAGCTTACGGCAAGACTTGTGTTTTCGTCCATAGTGCCGCAAGCAAGACCTGCATTATCCCCGCCTGATACTTCCACCTTGACATCATTTCTTAGAGTGATATCCAGATCGACCGTTGCTCCATTTTTCATATTTCCTATAACAGACGTGAAGGATTTATAAATTGTAGCACCTGAATCATCTACAGGATCAGCTTTTATTTTCCACTTATTAGCTGAAGCCACATCACCGTGTATAACATTCTCAGCAAGCAAAGCTGAATTTTTGTCTTCCGGTCTAGCAAAAATAATAGTATCTAAATTTGCACTGTCACTAAGATATTCAAACAGAGCAAAATTAATAGGAAGATTAATAGCTGAACCCTCATTTGCTTTGACTGTTCCCATGAAAGGATAATTTTCATTGCCAAGTCCTTTTTCTATTCCTGTAAAATCAGAAGCCTTAAACTGAGATTGGTTGTTTGAAAACAATACAGTGATATTCTGATAAACATAAGGGTCTGCATTAAGAAGCTTTTTAAAATCGTCTGCATTCTGTATCGTAAAAACGCCACTTTTGATATCGTTAGTTATGTCAGTATATGTATCTGCCGCCATAGCCGTAATAGCATTGGTGACAGTTGATACCATTTTAGACACAACACCTGAAATGTCTGCAAGAGGCATACTCGTGACAAGCAATACGGCAGCGGTAACTAAAGAAATAACATTCTTGCGATACTTGCTGTAAAGCTTGTGGCATATTCTATTAATTTTCTGATTTCTATTAGCTTTCACTTTCAACTGCCTCCGTGCAAAGTTAATATTCTTATCTATACGTTTAGTTCAACAAGGATATATTGCACCTTTGTACCTATCTTTTCGTCAGCGTCATTATACATGGAGCTTAGTGATGATAACTGAGCTGTGCTGTATTTATCACCATTAAGTATTTTCTCAATAACTGTTTTATTTTGTTCTTTATCTGCATCACCTGACAAGAACAAGCTTAAATTATCCTTCATATATTCCGCAAAATCCAAACGTTCTGTACTGTCATCATCAAACAGCACATTTTTCTCTGTCAGATTTTCATCTGTGCTTTTCATCAGTATCTGACCAAGCGTGTTCGGCCACACCCAATATACGTTCACTTCCTGCGGAACGTCTACTTTACAATCTTTAAGCGTCTTTGTGAATGTTTCATCACGAAGAAAATCGGAATATGTGTGATTGTTCTCATCATATTTCTCAAAAAACATGATATGTCCATTCATAAATCTAGTTACTTCTTCTTCAGTAACCTTTTCATAAGAAACAGCGTCTTCGTTTTTATTCTCTGCATACCCTGTGATACTCAACTTGAACTGTATCTCCATTTCCCCCGACTGGTTCGGGACAACATAAAAAGTAAGCTTTCCATGACTACCAGGATTAATACCATTCGTCATACCGCTTTCTTCATCAAGAAGCCAGTAGATCTTGTTGTTCTCGTCAGAAGTGATGTTGCTCCCGTCAGACACCTTAGAGTAGTCATTGCTGTCAAGTATCTCAGCTTTAAGCACATTGGCACTGCCTACTGTTTTCAGTTCAAATGGCGAATCTACGCTTTTCATCCCAAATGAATCAAGATCAAGTGCTTTATCAATGGTAAACCAAGCCAAGCTGACCGCAATAAGTATAAATGCCAGCACTGCAACTGGTATTATTTTTATAATAAGCAGTTTGCGTTTCTTCTTTTCTTCCTCGCTGTCTGCTTTCTCTATCACTTTATGCTCAGCCACTTTGGCGACCTCCATTATTTCATCGAGTCAAGCTCTTTCTGCAATTCTATCATGTGGTTTCTGCAAGCGGTTATCTCGCCTGTGTATTTGTTGAACCACTCAACGTCCATTTCGTTAGGCTCTTCCTGCAAAAGAATTGCCTGAACCAGTGCTGATTGTGAACGTGATCTCTTACGCTCTATCTCCTCGATAGTAAGTCTGCATTTCTTTATTTCTCTTTTAAGCTGCCCTTTACTGCTCACGTTATTGTCCTCCTTGCATTAATTTCCCATTTTATCAACCGAATCAACTATCTTGTTAACTTCCCTATAGCCTTTGTCAAGATTTTCGGTGATATGGTCAAGTGCTTTTTTTACGTCCTCAAGCTTGCCCTGCATCTGTTCGGGATACTTCACAAAGCAATAATGAAGCTCATTTATAGCCTTCTGCTCATCAGTGTAATCGTCGATAAGAAACACCAGCGACCTTGCCGCACCCATATCCGAAAGTATCATGTTATATCTCGTTGGAAGATCCTTGCCGCTTTCAAGATAAGTGTCTATCTCCTCAGAGGCGGCAGACAGATTTTCCATATACTTAGCAATGTAAGTCTTTCTGACTTCCTCGGACTTGTCCATATAAAGCCCGATAAAAACGAACAGCCCTGCAAGTGCCGCAATACAAATAACGATAGCCGTTATCATTTTAGCCTTCATTATCTTTTCCTGATTCAAAGCTGTTCGCCTCCTTTTTCTCGTTTTCCTGCATTTTCAGCCGCTGAACTTCCTTTTCAACAGCCTCACGCATAAGCTTTTCTTTTTCCTCCTCAGCCGCTTTCAAGGCTTCCTCACGGTTTGAATATATTTTTATCTCAGCGATAGTTTTTACCTCATACACCGCCATGCAAACTGTTGGGATTATCACAAACAGTATGAGGAGCTTCTTTGTTGATGCAAATGACCCAAGCCACTTGAAAAATCTGAGCTTTCCATAGTATTTTCCAATAATGCTGACTTTTTGCACCGTCACGCTGTCCTCTATTTTGTTAGCATCGCCTTTAGTCACAAAAGTGCCGTCGCTCAAAACCTCAGATATCCTGTGAGTATTTATCTCGCCTTTAATACTATCATCTTGAGAGTAGAACGAAATGATATCCCCTGCCTTTAAGCTGTCAGTATCCGTCCTTTTGATGTAAATATAGTCACCCTCATGTATAGACGGCTCCATACTTCCGCTCACGACCTTCAGTACGCTGTAACCAAAAATGCTTGCTGTTTTGCCGATACAGCCGCAAACCATTATGTACACCGTCACACTCAACAGTGCCGCAAACACAGCAGAGCCAAGTATTTTCAAAGCTATTTTTACTATCCTCAACGCCTTGCCGATGATAACGACTCTCCCTCCGTGTTATTGTTTCCTATATTTCTCTTTTAAATGCCTTGCCATTCTGCCAACTGCTGAAACATGATACTCCTTATAGAGTCGTTTCATTTCAGTGTCGATAGCTTTCTGCTCCTCAGCGGTGCGCTGTGGCGGAATATATGGTCTTGGCGGTCTGTTCTTTCGCTCAAGACGTTTTCTCTTTTTAAACTGCCTGTTTTTGATACGCCTCTTTACATCATATTTCAGATACGGAGCATATTTTTCATAGATAATCTCGATTTCACGCTCTGCACGTTTTCTCTCTGCCTCAGCCAGTTCTTTTTCCTTCTTGACTTTGAGCATTCTGATATAGTCCGGATTATCCGTCACAACAGGTATGATCCCAAATGCGTGAGCCAGAACATATGTTATGCCACGTTTTGCCATGTAATATGGATTTTTGGAATATTCTTTAAATATCTCATTGATATTTTTATTTTCAAAGCTTTCACGTTCAGCTTTAAGACGCTCAGCACGTTCACGCTCACGACGTTCCTGCTCACGCTGCTGTTGTGCTTCTTTCGCCTTTTTTGCAGCGATCTCAGGGGACTCATACTCTGACACAAAGCTTGAAGACACGGCTTCTTCATTCGTGCTGATCTGCTGATCCATAGCAGATCCAAGGCTGCTGCGGACGAGCTTTTTCTCCTCTCGGATCCTAGCTCTTTCCTCACGGACACGCTGCTCCTCTTCACGGCGTTGGCGCTCTTCCATTTGCCTTTTGCGTCTTGCGATATGCTTGATCTCTTCCTCTTTTTCACGGCGTTCACGTTCCTCACGCTCCGCCTTTTCTCTTGCAGCCTGCTCCGCCTGCTGTTTTTGAATAAGCTCCAATCTTCTGCGTTCAGCTTCCTCATGCTCCAGCCTTATGCGCTCTTCTTCCTCACGCCGCTGACGCTCCAGTTTCTCCTGCTCGGCACGCTTTCTTTCAGCTTCTGCAGCCGCAAGCTCCTCAGCCCTCTTACGGTCTTCCTCATCTTTGAGAAACTGCTTTTCTATCTCAACTATACGGTCAAGCTCTGCCGTAAGGTTTCCTGCCTCTTCGGCAGTCATACCCATATCTGTCTTACTTGCACTACTTTGTTCACCCTCGCCAACTATGACATCATATTTATCAGGCGTCTGCTTATCAAAACGCCTGACAACCTTTGGTGCGAGGGTCTTGCTCTTTATGGTTTTAAGCTCCTCAGACTTGTCTGCCCCATGGGTATATGAGCGGAAAAGCATATAGTTCATTGCGGTCAGACCATATATATCCTCGATATAAGAATCATCAGGTCTTTGTGCGGTATCAGAAACGTTGACCTCGTAGCCTGCCTTATCGTAGCTTTCGATAAACTGCCAAAGGGTAAGACACGCCATAAGGTCCACATTTTTAGTTATAGCGTTTGTTCTCATAACAGGCGGTCTGATAAAAGCGTTGCCAAGAGTGGTACAAAGCACTGAGCCTTTATAGCCCTCGATAGCCTTTTTGACCCTTTCAAGCCTTGCCCAGACGTCAGTATCCTTGCTGCCGCCGACAAGACTGTCAACAGTTTCTATCTTAAAACTAATATTGACCTTTCTGCCGTCGCCGCTGTCAGCCACGGTATCGTAATTAAAAGAATAAGCCTCCTGCGCCTCTGCGGTCTGGACAAGCTTATTGTATCTAATATTTATAAAAATGTATAGCCTGTCGATAAGGGTATTTACAAATCTATTTTCATATGTATCGAGAGTTTCCTCTTTATGAATGTTGAGTATCTTTGACGGAGTTATCTTTCCAGTCTTTTTGTCGATATCCTGAATAAGATCGGTGTGCTGTCCCAGATGTTTTATGGACTCTACCGTTATCTTCCTTGACATAGCGATAGGCACGACTTCTTCCACTTCTTTAATGGTGTTTCTGGGATTTCTTATTACCGTATCAAGATGTGGCAAAGCTTTTTCTATCTCTGTGAGCCAGGACGAATCTATATTC
>CEAA01005649.1_pt1 | contig 21627 bp, 4 predicted proteins | sample 557551 | NCBI WGS metagenome assembly CEAA01 (sample SAMEA3182115, study PRJEB8094) | gut metagenome | biome: human; feature: gut; material: Stool; isolation source: human stools | place: Canada | collected 2013-06-11
ATGGAGTGTTGCTCAATTGGGCTTTTCCAAGAAAAATTCGTATTTTTGTGATTAGAGATATAGAGCTCTTCTAACTCTAACCAAACAAAAGTGGATAGCCCCTTCAAAAGAGGGGCTTTTTTAGTTTCATTTTTTGGGTAATTTTTGAAAGTATGGAATGTGAAAGAAAATAGGCTAAAAAATGGCATTTTTGGGGGTATTTAAGAACTTAAGAAGGAAACATAGCATAAGTTATTGATAATCAATATAGGCGACTTTCATAGTATGAAAGTGGGACTTTCATAGTAAGAAAGTGAAAGTTTCATAAATAGTACATTAAAAGAAACTATTACTTTCATTTTTTACTATCTTTGTGAAAGTAATAATAACATTCAATGTTACTGTTACTATCAAAAATCACCATGAAAATGAAAGTAGAGTATGACAAAGCGTAAACTATCAGATTTCGAGCTTAACAAAGAAAATCCCTTTGCAAAACAAGCATTAGTTAATATAGGGAGTGCACTTGTTTCTAAATCAGTTAAGGGAACAAATAAAGATGAATCAGCCATTCTAAAAGCAGTTGACGGTAATGGGGAAATTCTTGGTAATTCTGTATTTATACGAAATAAAGCCGTAGATACAGAAAGTTTTGCGAAGTTCTTTTTAGCAGGATTCAAGGCTTTTTTTGATTTAAAGCCTGCATCAATCAAAGTCTTTAAATATATCCTTGGGCAACTAAAACCTAATCAAGACAGCTTTATGTTTTTTATGGACGAATGTAAGGAAGAAACAGGATATTCAGAAGTATCCATTTTTAGAGCTTTAGGCGAGCTTTGCAGTGCTGAAATAATAGCAAGAGGTAGAGCGGATATTGAATACTACATAAATCCCATGTGCGTATTTAACGGTGATAGGGTAACATTCGCAACAACTTACATTAATGAAAATTACCCACAATATAAGACGACATCAACAAAGCTGAAAGGTACAATAGATGTGATGAAAGAACAAGGAGATTTACCACAACTGCCTTTTGAGGACTAAAGAACAGCAACACTCCATTGAGTGAGTGCTGCCGTTTGGTCGCTCCCCCTTTGGGGGACGGGAGGGGGATAAACAATAATTCCAATTAAATTATTATATTTGCAGTATGAAAAAAGAATTAGGAAAATGGCTAATGGACATTGCCAAGTATATAACTACGGCAGTTGTGCTTTCTTCGATTTTCGGGGATGTGCAAGAAAAGTGGGTAATATACGTGGGAGGTTCGTTGTCAATAGTAGTAACCCTTTTAGCAGGTCTTTGGCTTGTTAAAGACAAAAAGAAAGGAGAATAAACATGGGAGCATTGGTAATGTTTGGACTTGTTTCAGTAATAGCCATTGTCGGAGTGGTTTACTTCAACCACCAAGACAAGAAAGAAGCCCAAAAAGCAAAATAAGGAACTAAGGGTAAACGTAGCTCAACTGGACAGAGCACTCAATTTTTAGAGGAGGGGTTGCAGGTTCAAACCCTGCCGTTCTGCCCTTACATACATCAAGCCGCTGGAGATGTCGGAAATCCGTCAATTCACTCCAGCGGCTTTTTAATGTCAGCAGCTCTCCCGTATCGGTCGGCTACCGTTTGGTCAGCAGCAAAGGTAGGCAAAGCATTTGGAATTTCCAAGCGTTTTGCCTATTTTTGTGCACACACCTTTCGGATGAAAGTATAGCCCACTATACTTCGTTCCGAAGTGTGGGCTTTCGGCAAGCCGAAAGGAGAGAGGCTGGAGCCTCTCTGTAAACGGAATGTAAACGACAAAAACAATAGGGAAAAGAATGGGATTCGCAGTACTTCACATCGAGAAAGGCACAGCCGGTAAAGCTGGCGGATTGGGCAGCCATATAGACCGGACAAAGAAAGTCCTTAATGCAGATCCGAAACTTTCGGAAAAAAATCTATTTTACCATTTGGGCGAGAATGGGAAAGTCTATGTCTATGACAATTTCAAGAACCGAAGGTCATTGCAGGAAAGAATCAACAGACGCATACAGGAGGGCTACAAGGGAAAGACAGCCATCCGCAAGGATGCCGTTACCCACCTGAATGTAGTTCTTACAGGAAGTCACGAGGAAATGACAGCTATCGGGGAGAATCCCGAAAGGCTCACCCAATGGATGAATGAGAACTACAGGTTCGTCAGCGAACGGTTCGGGGGGAGAAACGTTGTGGACTTCACCCTACACATGGACGAGCGGACACCGCACATTCATTGTGTCGTTGTGCCGTTAACCGTGGACGGCAGACTTTCCGCCAAAGAGGTCATGGGTGACAGACGCAAGCTGTCGGAGTTGCAGGACTGTTACGGAAAAGTCATGCAGAACAAATTCGGGCTTCAGAGGGGTATTAAAGGCAGCACCGCCACCCATGACAGTGTAAGGGAGTATTACGGCAGGATAGAGGAACGGCTCATTTATCCGAGTAACAGTATGGAGCTGAATTACGAAACAAGAGCACCCCAAATCGGCACACCGCCATTAATCGGGCGTGAAAAATGGGCTGAGAAGCAAAATAAGGCGATTTACGAGGATTTTACCCAAATGAGGGAGCATTACAAGCACGAAGCGGAGAAACAAAGTCAGAAAGTTCTAAAATACTTTCAAAACTCGAAGCTGCAAGCCGAAGAAAAGGCAGACCGCTTACGAAAAGAGAATGCACAGCTTAGAGGGGTTATCGAGGAACAGCACAAAAAGCTGCATCCCGAAAGGTATATCAGACATAACAAAGGCTATTCGCTTTAACCCCCCTCCCGTCCCCCAAGGGGGAGCGACCAAACGGAAGCCTCACTCAATGGAGTGTTGCTCAATTGGGCTTTTCCAAGAAAAATTCGTATTTTTGTGATTAGAGATATAGAGCTCTTCTAACTCTAACCAAACAAAAGTGGATAGCCCCTTCAAAAGAGGGGCTTTTTTAGTTTCATTTTTTGGGTAATTTTTGAAAGTATGGAATGTGAAAGAAAATAGGCTAAAAAATGGCATTTTTGGGGGTATTTAAGAACTTAAGAAGGAAACATAGCATAAGTTATTGATAATCAATATAGGCGACTTTCATAGTATGAAAGTGGGACTTTCATAGTAAGAAAGTGAAAGTTTCATAAATAGTACATTAAAAGAAACTATTACTTTCATTTTTTACTATCTTTGTGAAAGTAATAATAACATTCAATGTTACTGTTACTATCAAAAATCACCATGAAAATGAAAGTAGAGTATGACAAAGCGTAAACTATCAGATTTCGAGCTTAACAAAGAAAATCCCTTTGCAAAACAAGCATTAGTTAATATAGGGAGTGCACTTGTTTCTAAATCAGTTAAGGGAACAAATAAAGATGAATCAGCCATTCTAAAAGCAGTTGACGGTAATGGGGAAATTCTTGGTAATTCTGTATTTATACGAAATAAAGCCGTAGATACAGAAAGTTTTGCGAAGTTCTTTTTAGCAGGATTCAAGGCTTTTTTTGATTTAAAGCCTGCATCAATCAAAGTCTTTAAATATATCCTTGGGCAACTAAAACCTAATCAAGACAGCTTTATGTTTTTTATGGACGAATGTAAGGAAGAAACAGGATATTCAGAAGTATCCATTTTTAGAGCTTTAGGCGAGCTTTGCAGTGCTGAAATAATAGCAAGAGGTAGAGCGGATATTGAATACTACATAAATCCCATGTGCGTATTTAACGGTGATAGGGTAACATTCGCAACAACTTACATTAATGAAAATTACCCACAATATAAGACGACATCAACAAAGCTGAAAGGTACAATAGATGTGATGAAAGAACAAGGAGATTTACCACAACTGCCTTTTGAGGACTAAAGAACAGCAACACTCCATTGAGTGAGTGCTGCCGTTTGGTCGCTCCCCCTTTGGGGGACGGGAGGGGGATAAACAATAATTCCAATTAAATTATTATATTTGCAGTATGAAAAAAGAATTAGGAAAATGGCTAATGGACATTGCCAAGTATATAACTACGGCAGTTGTGCTTTCTTCGATTTTCGGGGATGTGCAAGAAAAGTGGGTAATATACGTGGGAGGTTCGTTGTCAATAGTAGTAACCCTTTTAGCAGGTCTTTGGCTTGTTAAAGACAAAAAGAAAGGAGAATAAACATGGGAGCATTGGTAATGTTTGGACTTGTTTCAGTAATAGCCATTGTCGGAGTGGTTTACTTCAACCACCAAGACAAGAAAGAAGCCCAAAAAGCAAAATAAGGAACTAAGGGTAAACGTAGCTCAACTGGACAGAGCACTCAATTTTTAGAGGAGGGGTTGCAGGTTCAAACCCTGCCGTTCTGCCCTTACATACATCAAGCCGCTGGAGATGTCGGAAATCCGTCAATTCACTCCAGCGGCTTTTTAATGTCAGCAGCTCTCCCGTATCGGTCGGCTACCGTTTGGTCAGCAGCAAAGGTAGGCAAAGCATTTGGAATTTCCAAGCGTTTTGCCTATTTTTGTGCACACACCTTTCGGATGAAAGTATAGCCCACTATACTTCGTTCCGAAGTGTGGGCTTTCGGCAAGCCGAAAGGAGAGAGGCTGGAGCCTCTCTGTAAACGGAATGTAAACGACAAAAACAATAGGGAAAAGAATGGGATTCGCAGTACTTCACATCGAGAAAGGCACAGCCGGTAAAGCTGGCGGATTGGGCAGCCATATAGACCGGACAAAGAAAGTCCTTAATGCAGATCCGAAACTTTCGGAAAAAAATCTATTTTACCATTTGGGCGAGAATGGGAAAGTCTATGTCTATGACAATTTCAAGAACCGAAGGTCATTGCAGGAAAGAATCAACAGACGCATACAGGAGGGCTACAAGGGAAAGACAGCCATCCGCAAGGATGCCGTTACCCACCTGAATGTAGTTCTTACAGGAAGTCACGAGGAAATGACAGCTATCGGGGAGAATCCCGAAAGGCTCACCCAATGGATGAATGAGAACTACAGGTTCGTCAGCGAACGGTTCGGGGGGAGAAACGTTGTGGACTTCACCCTACACATGGACGAGCGGACACCGCACATTCATTGTGTCGTTGTGCCGTTAACCGTGGACGGCAGACTTTCCGCCAAAGAGGTCATGGGTGACAGACGCAAGCTGTCGGAGTTGCAGGACTGTTACGGAAAAGTCATGCAGAACAAATTCGGGCTTCAGAGGGGTATTAAAGGCAGCACCGCCACCCATGACAGTGTAAGGGAGTATTACGGCAGGATAGAGGAACGGCTCATTTATCCGAGTAACAGTATGGAGCTGAATTACGAAACAAGAGCACCCCAAATCGGCACACCGCCATTAATCGGGCGTGAAAAATGGGCTGAGAAGCAAAATAAGGCGATTTACGAGGATTTTACCCAAATGAGGGAGCATTACAAGCACGAAGCGGAGAAACAAAGTCAGAAAGTTCTAAAATACTTTCAAAACTCGAAGCTGCAAGCCGAAGAAAAGGCAGACCGCTTACGAAAAGAGAATGCACAGCTTAGAGGGGTTATCGAGGAACAGCACAAAAAGCTGCATCCCGAAAGGTATATCAGACATAACAAAGGCTATTCGCTTTAACCCCCCTCCCGTCCCCCAAGGGGGAGCGACCAAACGGAAGCCTCACTCAATGGAGTGTTGCTCAATTGGGCTTTTCCAAGAAAAATTCGTATTTTTGTGATTAGAGATATAGAGCTCTTCTAACTCTAACCAAACAAAAGTGGATAGCCCCTTCAAAAGAGGGGCTTTTTTAGTTTCATTTTTTGGGTAATTTTTGAAAGTATGGAATGTGAAAGAAAATAGGCTAAAAAATGGCATTTTTGGGGGTATTTAAGAACTTAAGAAGGAAACATAGCATAAGTTATTGATAATCAATATAGGCGACTTTCATAGTATGAAAGTGGGACTTTCATAGTAAGAAAGTGAAAGTTTCATAAATAGTACATTAAAAGAAACTATTACTTTCATTTTTTACTATCTTTGTGAAAGTAATAATAACATTCAATGTTACTGTTACTATCAAAAATCACCATGAAAATGAAAGTAGAGTATGACAAAGCGTAAACTATCAGATTTCGAGCTTAACAAAGAAAATCCCTTTGCAAAACAAGCATTAGTTAATATAGGGAGTGCACTTGTTTCTAAATCAGTTAAGGGAACAAATAAAGATGAATCAGCCATTCTAAAAGCAGTTGACGGTAATGGGGAAATTCTTGGTAATTCTGTATTTATACGAAATAAAGCCGTAGATACAGAAAGTTTTGCGAAGTTCTTTTTAGCAGGATTCAAGGCTTTTTTTGATTTAAAGCCTGCATCAATCAAAGTCTTTAAATATATCCTTGGGCAACTAAAACCTAATCAAGACAGCTTTATGTTTTTTATGGACGAATGTAAGGAAGAAACAGGATATTCAGAAGTATCCATTTTTAGAGCTTTAGGCGAGCTTTGCAGTGCTGAAATAATAGCAAGAGGTAGAGCGGATATTGAATACTACATAAATCCCATGTGCGTATTTAACGGTGATAGGGTAACATTCGCAACAACTTACATTAATGAAAATTACCCACAATATAAGACGACATCAACAAAGCTGAAAGGTACAATAGATGTGATGAAAGAACAAGGAGATTTACCACAACTGCCTTTTGAGGACTAAAGAACAGCAACACTCCATTGAGTGAGTGCTGCCGTTTGGTCGCTCCCCCTTTGGGGGACGGGAGGGGGATAAACAATAATTCCAATTAAATTATTATATTTGCAGTATGAAAAAAGAATTAGGAAAATGGCTAATGGACATTGCCAAGTATATAACTACGGCAGTTGTGCTTTCTTCGATTTTCGGGGATGTGCAAGAAAAGTGGGTAATATACGTGGGAGGTTCGTTGTCAATAGTAGTAACCCTTTTAGCAGGTCTTTGGCTTGTTAAAGACAAAAAGAAAGGAGAATAAACATGGGAGCATTGGTAATGTTTGGACTTGTTTCAGTAATAGCCATTGTCGGAGTGGTTTACTTCAACCACCAAGACAAGAAAGAAGCCCAAAAAGCAAAATAAGGAACTAAGGGTAAACGTAGCTCAACTGGACAGAGCACTCAATTTTTAGAGGAGGGGTTGCAGGTTCAAACCCTGCCGTTCTGCCCTTACATACATCAAGCCGCTGGAGATGTCGGAAATCCGTCAATTCACTCCAGCGGCTTTTTAATGTCAGCAGCTCTCCCGTATCGGTCGGCTACCGTTTGGTCAGCAGCAAAGGTAGGCAAAGCATTTGGAATTTCCAAGCGTTTTGCCTATTTTTGTGCACACACCTTTCGGATGAAAGTATAGCCCACTATACTTCGTTCCGAAGTGTGGGCTTTCGGCAAGCCGAAAGGAGAGAGGCTGGAGCCTCTCTGTAAACGGAATGTAAACGACAAAAACAATAGGGAAAAGAATGGGATTCGCAGTACTTCACATCGAGAAAGGCACAGCCGGTAAAGCTGGCGGATTGGGCAGCCATATAGACCGGACAAAGAAAGTCCTTAATGCAGATCCGAAACTTTCGGAAAAAAATCTATTTTACCATTTGGGCGAGAATGGGAAAGTCTATGTCTATGACAATTTCAAGAACCGAAGGTCATTGCAGGAAAGAATCAACAGACGCATACAGGAGGGCTACAAGGGAAAGACAGCCATCCGCAAGGATGCCGTTACCCACCTGAATGTAGTTCTTACAGGAAGTCACGAGGAAATGACAGCTATCGGGGAGAATCCCGAAAGGCTCACCCAATGGATGAATGAGAACTACAGGTTCGTCAGCGAACGGTTCGGGGGGAGAAACGTTGTGGACTTCACCCTACACATGGACGAGCGGACACCGCACATTCATTGTGTCGTTGTGCCGTTAACCGTGGACGGCAGACTTTCCGCCAAAGAGGTCATGGGTGACAGACGCAAGCTGTCGGAGTTGCAGGACTGTTACGGAAAAGTCATGCAGAACAAATTCGGGCTTCAGAGGGGTATTAAAGGCAGCACCGCCACCCATGACAGTGTAAGGGAGTATTACGGCAGGATAGAGGAACGGCTCATTTATCCGAGTAACAGTATGGAGCTGAATTACGAAACAAGAGCACCCCAAATCGGCACACCGCCATTAATCGGGCGTGAAAAATGGGCTGAGAAGCAAAATAAGGCGATTTACGAGGATTTTACCCAAATGAGGGAGCATTACAAGCACGAAGCGGAGAAACAAAGTCAGAAAGTTCTAAAATACTTTCAAAACTCGAAGCTGCAAGCCGAAGAAAAGGCAGACCGCTTACGAAAAGAGAATGCACAGCTTAGAGGGGTTATCGAGGAACAGCACAAAAAGCTGCATCCCGAAAGGTATATCAGACATAACAAAGGCTATTCGCTTTAACCCCCCTCCCGTCCCCCAAGGGGGAGCGACCAAACGGAAGCCTCACTCAATGGAGTGTTGCTCAATTGGGCTTTTCCAAGAAAAATTCGTATTTTTGTGATTAGAGATATAGAGCTCTTCTAACTCTAACCAAACAAAAGTGGATAGCCCCTTCAAAAGAGGGGCTTTTTTAGTTTCATTTTTTGGGTAATTTTTGAAAGTATGGAATGTGAAAGAAAATAGGCTAAAAAATGGCATTTTTGGGGGTATTTAAGAACTTAAGAAGGAAACATAGCATAAGTTATTGATAATCAATATAGGCGACTTTCATAGTATGAAAGTGGGACTTTCATAGTAAGAAAGTGAAAGTTTCATAAATAGTACATTAAAAGAAACTATTACTTTCATTTTTTACTATCTTTGTGAAAGTAATAATAACATTCAATGTTACTGTTACTATCAAAAATCACCATGAAAATGAAAGTAGAGTATGACAAAGCGTAAACTATCAGATTTCGAGCTTAACAAAGAAAATCCCTTTGCAAAACAAGCATTAGTTAATATAGGGAGTGCACTTGTTTCTAAATCAGTTAAGGGAACAAATAAAGATGAATCAGCCATTCTAAAAGCAGTTGACGGTAATGGGGAAATTCTTGGTAATTCTGTATTTATACGAAATAAAGCCGTAGATACAGAAAGTTTTGCGAAGTTCTTTTTAGCAGGATTCAAGGCTTTTTTTGATTTAAAGCCTGCATCAATCAAAGTCTTTAAATATATCCTTGGGCAACTAAAACCTAATCAAGACAGCTTTATGTTTTTTATGGACGAATGTAAGGAAGAAACAGGATATTCAGAAGTATCCATTTTTAGAGCTTTAGGCGAGCTTTGCAGTGCTGAAATAATAGCAAGAGGTAGAGCGGATATTGAATACTACATAAATCCCATGTGCGTATTTAACGGTGATAGGGTAACATTCGCAACAACTTACATTAATGAAAATTACCCACAATATAAGACGACATCAACAAAGCTGAAAGGTACAATAGATGTGATGAAAGAACAAGGAGATTTACCACAACTGCCTTTTGAGGACTAAAGAACAGCAACACTCCATTGAGTGAGTGCTGCCGTTTGGTCGCTCCCCCTTTGGGGGACGGGAGGGGGATAAACAATAATTCCAATTAAATTATTATATTTGCAGTATGAAAAAAGAATTAGGAAAATGGCTAATGGACATTGCCAAGTATATAACTACGGCAGTTGTGCTTTCTTCGATTTTCGGGGATGTGCAAGAAAAGTGGGTAATATACGTGGGAGGTTCGTTGTCAATAGTAGTAACCCTTTTAGCAGGTCTTTGGCTTGTTAAAGACAAAAAGAAAGGAGAATAAACATGGGAGCATTGGTAATGTTTGGACTTGTTTCAGTAATAGCCATTGTCGGAGTGGTTTACTTCAACCACCAAGACAAGAAAGAAGCCCAAAAAGCAAAATAAGGAACTAAGGGTAAACGTAGCTCAACTGGACAGAGCACTCAATTTTTAGAGGAGGGGTTGCAGGTTCAAACCCTGCCGTTCTGCCCTTACATACATCAAGCCGCTGGAGATGTCGGAAATCCGTCAATTCACTCCAGCGGCTTTTTAATGTCAGCAGCTCTCCCGTATCGGTCGGCTACCGTTTGGTCAGCAGCAAAGGTAGGCAAAGCATTTGGAATTTCCAAGCGTTTTGCCTATTTTTGTGCACACACCTTTCGGATGAAAGTATAGCCCACTATACTTCGTTCCGAAGTGTGGGCTTTCGGCAAGCCGAAAGGAGAGAGGCTGGAGCCTCTCTGTAAACGGAATGTAAACGACAAAAACAATAGGGAAAAGAATGGGATTCGCAGTACTTCACATCGAGAAAGGCACAGCCGGTAAAGCTGGCGGATTGGGCAGCCATATAGACCGGACAAAGAAAGTCCTTAATGCAGATCCGAAACTTTCGGAAAAAAATCTATTTTACCATTTGGGCGAGAATGGGAAAGTCTATGTCTATGACAATTTCAAGAACCGAAGGTCATTGCAGGAAAGAATCAACAGACGCATACAGGAGGGCTACAAGGGAAAGACAGCCATCCGCAAGGATGCCGTTACCCACCTGAATGTAGTTCTTACAGGAAGTCACGAGGAAATGACAGCTATCGGGGAGAATCCCGAAAGGCTCACCCAATGGATGAATGAGAACTACAGGTTCGTCAGCGAACGGTTCGGGGGGAGAAACGTTGTGGACTTCACCCTACACATGGACGAGCGGACACCGCACATTCATTGTGTCGTTGTGCCGTTAACCGTGGACGGCAGACTTTCCGCCAAAGAGGTCATGGGTGACAGACGCAAGCTGTCGGAGTTGCAGGACTGTTACGGAAAAGTCATGCAGAACAAATTCGGGCTTCAGAGGGGTATTAAAGGCAGCACCGCCACCCATGACAGTGTAAGGGAGTATTACGGCAGGATAGAGGAACGGCTCATTTATCCGAGTAACAGTATGGAGCTGAATTACGAAACAAGAGCACCCCAAATCGGCACACCGCCATTAATCGGGCGTGAAAAATGGGCTGAGAAGCAAAATAAGGCGATTTACGAGGATTTTACCCAAATGAGGGAGCATTACAAGCACGAAGCGGAGAAACAAAGTCAGAAAGTTCTAAAATACTTTCAAAACTCGAAGCTGCAAGCCGAAGAAAAGGCAGACCGCTTACGAAAAGAGAATGCACAGCTTAGAGGGGTTATCGAGGAACAGCACAAAAAGCTGCATCCCGAAAGGTATATCAGACATAACAAAGGCTATTCGCTTTAACCCCCCTCCCGTCCCCCAAGGGGGAGCGACCAAACGGAAGCCTCACTCAATGGAGTGTTGCTCAATTGGGCTTTTCCAAGAAAAATTCGTATTTTTGTGATTAGAGATATAGAGCTCTTCTAACTCTAACCAAACAAAAGTGGATAGCCCCTTCAAAAGAGGGGCTTTTTTAGTTTCATTTTTTGGGTAATTTTTGAAAGTATGGAATGTGAAAGAAAATAGGCTAAAAAATGGCATTTTTGGGGGTATTTAAGAACTTAAGAAGGAAACATAGCATAAGTTATTGATAATCAATATAGGCGACTTTCATAGTATGAAAGTGGGACTTTCATAGTAAGAAAGTGAAAGTTTCATAAATAGTACATTAAAAGAAACTATTACTTTCATTTTTTACTATCTTTGTGAAAGTAATAATAACATTCAATGTTACTGTTACTATCAAAAATCACCATGAAAATGAAAGTAGAGTATGACAAAGCGTAAACTATCAGATTTCGAGCTTAACAAAGAAAATCCCTTTGCAAAACAAGCATTAGTTAATATAGGGAGTGCACTTGTTTCTAAATCAGTTAAGGGAACAAATAAAGATGAATCAGCCATTCTAAAAGCAGTTGACGGTAATGGGGAAATTCTTGGTAATTCTGTATTTATACGAAATAAAGCCGTAGATACAGAAAGTTTTGCGAAGTTCTTTTTAGCAGGATTCAAGGCTTTTTTTGATTTAAAGCCTGCATCAATCAAAGTCTTTAAATATATCCTTGGGCAACTAAAACCTAATCAAGACAGCTTTATGTTTTTTATGGACGAATGTAAGGAAGAAACAGGATATTCAGAAGTATCCATTTTTAGAGCTTTAGGCGAGCTTTGCAGTGCTGAAATAATAGCAAGAGGTAGAGCGGATATTGAATACTACATAAATCCCATGTGCGTATTTAACGGTGATAGGGTAACATTCGCAACAACTTACATTAATGAAAATTACCCACAATATAAGACGACATCAACAAAGCTGAAAGGTACAATAGATGTGATGAAAGAACAAGGAGATTTACCACAACTGCCTTTTGAGGACTAAAGAACAGCAACACTCCATTGAGTGAGTGCTGCCGTTTGGTCGCTCCCCCTTTGGGGGACGGGAGGGGGATAAACAATAATTCCAATTAAATTATTATATTTGCAGTATGAAAAAAGAATTAGGAAAATGGCTAATGGACATTGCCAAGTATATAACTACGGCAGTTGTGCTTTCTTCGATTTTCGGGGATGTGCAAGAAAAGTGGGTAATATACGTGGGAGGTTCGTTGTCAATAGTAGTAACCCTTTTAGCAGGTCTTTGGCTTGTTAAAGACAAAAAGAAAGGAGAATAAACATGGGAGCATTGGTAATGTTTGGACTTGTTTCAGTAATAGCCATTGTCGGAGTGGTTTACTTCAACCACCAAGACAAGAAAGAAGCCCAAAAAGCAAAATAAGGAACTAAGGGTAAACGTAGCTCAACTGGACAGAGCACTCAATTTTTAGAGGAGGGGTTGCAGGTTCAAACCCTGCCGTTCTGCCCTTACATACATCAAGCCGCTGGAGATGTCGGAAATCCGTCAATTCACTCCAGCGGCTTTTTAATGTCAGCAGCTCTCCCGTATCGGTCGGCTACCGTTTGGTCAGCAGCAAAGGTAGGCAAAGCATTTGGAATTTCCAAGCGTTTTGCCTATTTTTGTGCACACACCTTTCGGATGAAAGTATAGCCCACTATACTTCGTTCCGAAGTGTGGGCTTTCGGCAAGCCGAAAGGAGAGAGGCTGGAGCCTCTCTGTAAACGGAATGTAAACGACAAAAACAATAGGGAAAAGAATGGGATTCGCAGTACTTCACATCGAGAAAGGCACAGCCGGTAAAGCTGGCGGATTGGGCAGCCATATAGACCGGACAAAGAAAGTCCTTAATGCAGATCCGAAACTTTCGGAAAAAAATCTATTTTACCATTTGGGCGAGAATGGGAAAGTCTATGTCTATGACAATTTCAAGAACCGAAGGTCATTGCAGGAAAGAATCAACAGACGCATACAGGAGGGCTACAAGGGAAAGACAGCCATCCGCAAGGATGCCGTTACCCACCTGAATGTAGTTCTTACAGGAAGTCACGAGGAAATGACAGCTATCGGGGAGAATCCCGAAAGGCTCACCCAATGGATGAATGAGAACTACAGGTTCGTCAGCGAACGGTTCGGGGGGAGAAACGTTGTGGACTTCACCCTACACATGGACGAGCGGACACCGCACATTCATTGTGTCGTTGTGCCGTTAACCGTGGACGGCAGACTTTCCGCCAAAGAGGTCATGGGTGACAGACGCAAGCTGTCGGAGTTGCAGGACTGTTACGGAAAAGTCATGCAGAACAAATTCGGGCTTCAGAGGGGTATTAAAGGCAGCACCGCCACCCATGACAGTGTAAGGGAGTATTACGGCAGGATAGAGGAACGGCTCATTTATCCGAGTAACAGTATGGAGCTGAATTACGAAACAAGAGCACCCCAAATCGGCACACCGCCATTAATCGGGCGTGAAAAATGGGCTGAGAAGCAAAATAAGGCGATTTACGAGGATTTTACCCAAATGAGGGAGCATTACAAGCACGAAGCGGAGAAACAAAGTCAGAAAGTTCTAAAATACTTTCAAAACTCGAAGCTGCAAGCCGAAGAAAAGGCAGACCGCTTACGAAAAGAGAATGCACAGCTTAGAGGGGTTATCGAGGAACAGCACAAAAAGCTGCATCCCGAAAGGTATATCAGACATAACAAAGGCTATTCGCTTTAACCCCCCTCCCGTCCCCCAAGGGGGAGCGACCAAACGGAAGCCTCACTCAATGGAGTGTTGCTCAATTGGGCTTTTCCAAGAAAAATTCGTATTTTTGTGATTAGAGATATAGAGCTCTTCTAACTCTAACCAAACAAAAGTGGATAGCCCCTTCAAAAGAGGGGCTTTTTTAGTTTCATTTTTTGGGTAATTTTTGAAAGTATGGAATGTGAAAGAAAATAGGCTAAAAAATGGCATTTTTGGGGGTATTTAAGAACTTAAGAAGGAAACATAGCATAAGTTATTGATAATCAATATAGGCGACTTTCATAGTATGAAAGTGGGACTTTCATAGTAAGAAAGTGAAAGTTTCATAAATAGTACATTAAAAGAAACTATTACTTTCATTTTTTACTATCTTTGTGAAAGTAATAATAACATTCAATGTTACTGTTACTATCAAAAATCACCATGAAAATGAAAGTAGAGTATGACAAAGCGTAAACTATCAGATTTCGAGCTTAACAAAGAAAATCCCTTTGCAAAACAAGCATTAGTTAATATAGGGAGTGCACTTGTTTCTAAATCAGTTAAGGGAACAAATAAAGATGAATCAGCCATTCTAAAAGCAGTTGACGGTAATGGGGAAATTCTTGGTAATTCTGTATTTATACGAAATAAAGCCGTAGATACAGAAAGTTTTGCGAAGTTCTTTTTAGCAGGATTCAAGGCTTTTTTTGATTTAAAGCCTGCATCAATCAAAGTCTTTAAATATATCCTTGGGCAACTAAAACCTAATCAAGACAGCTTTATGTTTTTTATGGACGAATGTAAGGAAGAAACAGGATATTCAGAAGTATCCATTTTTAGAGCTTTAGGCGAGCTTTGCAGTGCTGAAATAATAGCAAGAGGTAGAGCGGATATTGAATACTACATAAATCCCATGTGCGTATTTAACGGTGATAGGGTAACATTCGCAACAACTTACATTAATGAAAATTACCCACAATATAAGACGACATCAACAAAGCTGAAAGGTACAATAGATGTGATGAAAGAACAAGGAGATTTACCACAACTGCCTTTTGAGGACTAAAGAACAGCAACACTCCATTGAGTGAGTGCTGCCGTTTGGTCGCTCCCCCTTTGGGGGACGGGAGGGGGATAAACAATAATTCCAATTAAATTATTATATTTGCAGTATGAAAAAAGAATTAGGAAAATGGCTAATGGACATTGCCAAGTATATAACTACGGCAGTTGTGCTTTCTTCGATTTTCGGGGATGTGCAAGAAAAGTGGGTAATATACGTGGGAGGTTCGTTGTCAATAGTAGTAACCCTTTTAGCAGGTCTTTGGCTTGTTAAAGACAAAAAGAAAGGAGAATAAACATGGGAGCATTGGTAATGTTTGGACTTGTTTCAGTAATAGCCATTGTCGGAGTGGTTTACTTCAACCACCAAGACAAGAAAGAAGCCCAAAAAGCAAAATAAGGAACTAAGGGTAAACGTAGCTCAACTGGACAGAGCACTCAATTTTTAGAGGAGGGGTTGCAGGTTCAAACCCTGCCGTTCTGCCCTTACATACATCAAGCCGCTGGAGATGTCGGAAATCCGTCAATTCACTCCAGCGGCTTTTTAATGTCAGCAGCTCTCCCGTATCGGTCGGCTACCGTTTGGTCAGCAGCAAAGGTAGGCAAAGCATTTGGAATTTCCAAGCGTTTTGCCTATTTTTGTGCACACACCTTTCGGATGAAAGTATAGCCCACTATACTTCGTTCCGAAGTGTGGGCTTTCGGCAAGCCGAAAGGAGAGAGGCTGGAGCCTCTCTGTAAACGGAATGTAAACGACAAAAACAATAGGGAAAAGAATGGGATTCGCAGTACTTCACATCGAGAAAGGCACAGCCGGTAAAGCTGGCGGATTGGGCAGCCATATAGACCGGACAAAGAAAGTCCTTAATGCAGATCCGAAACTTTCGGAAAAAAATCTATTTTACCATTTGGGCGAGAATGGGAAAGTCTATGTCTATGACAATTTCAAGAACCGAAGGTCATTGCAGGAAAGAATCAACAGACGCATACAGGAGGGCTACAAGGGAAAGACAGCCATCCGCAAGGATGCCGTTACCCACCTGAATGTAGTTCTTACAGGAAGTCACGAGGAAATGACAGCTATCGGGGAGAATCCCGAAAGGCTCACCCAATGGATGAATGAGAACTACAGGTTCGTCAGCGAACGGTTCGGGGGGAGAAACGTTGTGGACTTCACCCTACACATGGACGAGCGGACACCGCACATTCATTGTGTCGTTGTGCCGTTAACCGTGGACGGCAGACTTTCCGCCAAAGAGGTCATGGGTGACAGACGCAAGCTGTCGGAGTTGCAGGACTGTTACGGAAAAGTCATGCAGAACAAATTCGGGCTTCAGAGGGGTATTAAAGGCAGCACCGCCACCCATGACAGTGTAAGGGAGTATTACGGCAGGATAGAGGAACGGCTCATTTATCCGAGTAACAGTATGGAGCTGAATTACGAAACAAGAGCACCCCAAATCGGCACACCGCCATTAATCGGGCGTGAAAAATGGGCTGAGAAGCAAAATAAGGCGATTTACGAGGATTTTACCCAAATGAGGGAGCATTACAAGCACGAAGCGGAGAAACAAAGTCAGAAAGTTCTAAAATACTTTCAAAACTCGAAGCTGCAAGCCGAAGAAAAGGCAGACCGCTTACGAAAAGAGAATGCACAGCTTAGAGGGGTTATCGAGGAACAGCACAAAAAGCTGCATCCCGAAAGGTATATCAGACATAACAAAGGCTATTCGCTTTAACCCCCCTCCCGTCCCCCAAGGGGGAGCGACCAAACGGAAGCCTCACTCAATGGAGTGTTGCTCAATTGGGCTTTTCCAAGAAAAATTCGTATTTTTGTGATTAGAGATATAGAGCTCTTCTAACTCTAACCAAACAAAAGTGGATAGCCCCTTCAAAAGAGGGGCTTTTTTAGTTTCATTTTTTGGGTAATTTTTGAAAGTATGGAATGTGAAAGAAAATAGGCTAAAAAATGGCATTTTTGGGGGTATTTAAGAACTTAAGAAGGAAACATAGCATAAGTTATTGATAATCAATATAGGCGACTTTCATAGTATGAAAGTGGGACTTTCATAGTAAGAAAGTGAAAGTTTCATAAATAGTACATTAAAAGAAACTATTACTTTCATTTTTTACTATCTTTGTGAAAGTAATAATAACATTCAATGTTACTGTTACTATCAAAAATCACCATGAAAATGAAAGTAGAGTATGACAAAGCGTAAACTATCAGATTTCGAGCTTAACAAAGAAAATCCCTTTGCAAAACAAGCATTAGTTAATATAGGGAGTGCACTTGTTTCTAAATCAGTTAAGGGAACAAATAAAGATGAATCAGCCATTCTAAAAGCAGTTGACGGTAATGGGGAAATTCTTGGTAATTCTGTATTTATACGAAATAAAGCCGTAGATACAGAAAGTTTTGCGAAGTTCTTTTTAGCAGGATTCAAGGCTTTTTTTGATTTAAAGCCTGCATCAATCAAAGTCTTTAAATATATCCTTGGGCAACTAAAACCTAATCAAGACAGCTTTATGTTTTTTATGGACGAATGTAAGGAAGAAACAGGATATTCAGAAGTATCCATTTTTAGAGCTTTAGGCGAGCTTTGCAGTGCTGAAATAATAGCAAGAGGTAGAGCGGATATTGAATACTACATAAATCCCATGTGCGTATTTAACGGTGATAGGGTAACATTCGCAACAACTTACATTAATGAAAATTACCCACAATATAAGACGACATCAACAAAGCTGAAAGGTACAATAGATGTGATGAAAGAACAAGGAGATTTACCACAACTGCCTTTTGAGGACTAAAGAACAGCAACACTCCATTGAGTGAGTGCTGCCGTTTGGTCGCTCCCCCTTTGGGGGACGGGAGGGGGATAAACAATAATTCCAATTAAATTATTATATTTGCAGTATGAAAAAAGAATTAGGAAAATGGCTAATGGACATTGCCAAGTATATAACTACGGCAGTTGTGCTTTCTTCGATTTTCGGGGATGTGCAAGAAAAGTGGGTAATATACGTGGGAGGTTCGTTGTCAATAGTAGTAACCCTTTTAGCAGGTCTTTGGCTTGTTAAAGACAAAAAGAAAGGAGAATAAACATGGGAGCATTGGTAATGTTTGGACTTGTTTCAGTAATAGCCATTGTCGGAGTGGTTTACTTCAACCACCAAGACAAGAAAGAAGCCCAAAAAGCAAAATAAGGAACTAAGGGTAAACGTAGCTCAACTGGACAGAGCACTCAATTTTTAGAGGAGGGGTTGCAGGTTCAAACCCTGCCGTTCTGCCCTTACATACATCAAGCCGCTGGAGATGTCGGAAATCCGTCAATTCACTCCAGCGGCTTTTTAATGTCAGCAGCTCTCCCGTATCGGTCGGCTACCGTTTGGTCAGCAGCAAAGGTAGGCAAAGCATTTGGAATTTCCAAGCGTTTTGCCTATTTTTGTGCACACACCTTTCGGATGAAAGTATAGCCCACTATACTTCGTTCCGAAGTGTGGGCTTTCGGCAAGCCGAAAGGAGAGAGGCTGGAGCCTCTCTGTAAACGGAATGTAAACGACAAAAACAATAGGGAAAAGAATGGGATTCGCAGTACTTCACATCGAGAAAGGCACAGCCGGTAAAGCTGGCGGATTGGGCAGCCATATAGACCGGACAAAGAAAGTCCTTAATGCAGATCCGAAACTTTCGGAAAAAAATCTATTTTACCATTTGGGCGAGAATGGGAAAGTCTATGTCTATGACAATTTCAAGAACCGAAGGTCATTGCAGGAAAGAATCAACAGACGCATACAGGAGGGCTACAAGGGAAAGACAGCCATCCGCAAGGATGCCGTTACCCACCTGAATGTAGTTCTTACAGGAAGTCACGAGGAAATGACAGCTATCGGGGAGAATCCCGAAAGGCTCACCCAATGGATGAATGAGAACTACAGGTTCGTCAGCGAACGGTTCGGGGGGAGAAACGTTGTGGACTTCACCCTACACATGGACGAGCGGACACCGCACATTCATTGTGTCGTTGTGCCGTTAACCGTGGACGGCAGACTTTCCGCCAAAGAGGTCATGGGTGACAGACGCAAGCTGTCGGAGTTGCAGGACTGTTACGGAAAAGTCATGCAGAACAAATTCGGGCTTCAGAGGGGTATTAAAGGCAGCACCGCCACCCATGACAGTGTAAGGGAGTATTACGGCAGGATAGAGGAACGGCTCATTTATCCGAGTAACAGTATGGAGCTGAATTACGAAACAAGAGCACCCCAAATCGGCACACCGCCATTAATCGGGCGTGAAAAATGGGCTGAGAAGCAAAATAAGGCGATTTACGAGGATTTTACCCAAATGAGGGAGCATTACAAGCACGAAGCGGAGAAACAAAGTCAGAAAGTTCTAAAATACTTTCAAAACTCGAAGCTGCAAGCCGAAGAAAAGGCAGACCGCTTACGAAAAGAGAATGCACAGCTTAGAGGGGTTATCGAGGAACAGCACAAAAAGCTGCATCCCGAAAGGTATATCAGACATAACAAAGGCTATTCGCTTTAACCCCCCTCCCGTCCCCCAAGGGGGAGCGACCAAACGGAAGCCTCACTCAATGGAGTGTTGCTCAATTGGGCTTTTCCAAGAAAAATTCGTATTTTTGTGATTAGAGATATAGAGCTCTTCTAACTCTAACCAAACAAAAGTGGATAGCCCCTTCAAAAGAGGGGCTTTTTTAGTTTCATTTTTTGGGTAATTTTTGAAAGTATGGAATGTGAAAGAAAATAGGCTAAAAAATGGCATTTTTGGGGGTATTTAAGAACTTAAGAAGGAAACATAGCATAAGTTATTGATAATCAATATAGGCGACTTTCATAGTATGAAAGTGGGACTTTCATAGTAAGAAAGTGAAAGTTTCATAAATAGTACATTAAAAGAAACTATTACTTTCATTTTTTACTATCTTTGTGAAAGTAATAATAACATTCAATGTTACTGTTACTATCAAAAATCACCATGAAAATGAAAGTAGAGTATGACAAAGCGTAAACTATCAGATTTCGAGCTTAACAAAGAAAATCCCTTTGCAAAACAAGCATTAGTTAATATAGGGAGTGCACTTGTTTCTAAATCAGTTAAGGGAACAAATAAAGATGAATCAGCCATTCTAAAAGCAGTTGACGGTAATGGGGAAATTCTTGGTAATTCTGTATTTATACGAAATAAAGCCGTAGATACAGAAAGTTTTGCGAAGTTCTTTTTAGCAGGATTCAAGGCTTTTTTTGATTTAAAGCCTGCATCAATCAAAGTCTTTAAATATATCCTTGGGCAACTAAAACCTAATCAAGACAGCTTTATGTTTTTTATGGACGAATGTAAGGAAGAAACAGGATATTCAGAAGTATCCATTTTTAGAGCTTTAGGCGAGCTTTGCAGTGCTGAAATAATAGCAAGAGGTAGAGCGGATATTGAATACTACATAAATCCCATGTGCGTATTTAACGGTGATAGGGTAACATTCGCAACAACTTACATTAATGAAAATTACCCACAATATAAGACGACATCAACAAAGCTGAAAGGTACAATAGATGTGATGAAAGAACAAGGAGATTTACCACAACTGCCTTTTGAGGACTAAAGAACAGCAACACTCCATTGAGTGAGTGCTGCCGTTTGGTCGCTCCCCCTTTGGGGGACGGGAGGGGGATAAACAATAATTCCAATTAAATTATTATATTTGCAGTATGAAAAAAGAATTAGGAAAATGGCTAATGGACATTGCCAAGTATATAACTACGGCAGTTGTGCTTTCTTCGATTTTCGGGGATGTGCAAGAAAAGTGGGTAATATACGTGGGAGGTTCGTTGTCAATAGTAGTAACCCTTTTAGCAGGTCTTTGGCTTGTTAAAGACAAAAAGAAAGGAGAATAAACATGGGAGCATTGGTAATGTTTGGACTTGTTTCAGTAATAGCCATTGTCGGAGTGGTTTACTTCAACCACCAAGACAAGAAAGAAGCCCAAAAAGCAAAATAAGGAACTAAGGGTAAACGTAGCTCAACTGGACAGAGCACTCAATTTTTAGAGGAGGGGTTGCAGGTTCAAACCCTGCCGTTCTGCCCTTACATACATCAAGCCGCTGGAGATGTCGGAAATCCGTCAATTCACTCCAGCGGCTTTTTAATGTCAGCAGCTCTCCCGTATCGGTCGGCTACCGTTTGGTCAGCAGCAAAGGTAGGCAAAGCATTTGGAATTTCCAAGCGTTTTGCCTATTTTTGTGCACACACCTTTCGGATGAAAGTATAGCCCACTATACTTCGTTCCGAAGTGTGGGCTTTCGGCAAGCCGAAAGGAGAGAGGCTGGAGCCTCTCTGTAAACGGAATGTAAACGACAAAAACAATAGGGAAAAGAATGGGATTCGCAGTACTTCACATCGAGAAAGGCACAGCCGGTAAAGCTGGCGGATTGGGCAGCCATATAGACCGGACAAAGAAAGTCCTTAATGCAGATCCGAAACTTTCGGAAAAAAATCTATTTTACCATTTGGGCGAGAATGGGAAAGTCTATGTC
>CEAA01021923.1_pt1 | contig 20530 bp, 14 predicted proteins | sample 557551 | NCBI WGS metagenome assembly CEAA01 (sample SAMEA3182115, study PRJEB8094) | gut metagenome | biome: human; feature: gut; material: Stool; isolation source: human stools | place: Canada | collected 2013-06-11
GCACATGAATTGTGGCCCGCATTTCGCGTCTTATAGACGCGAAACCGCGCTTTTTCCCAGTCTCTGCGTATATTCATGCATGATTTTGCAACGCGCCCCTCATGGCCGCATGGTATTGTGGGAAATGGGATTAGCCCATTTTCTCCTCGATGATGGCCACCAGTTCCCCGACGGACTCCACCTTCTTCTCCAGCTCCAGCTCGATGCCCAGGCTTTCCTCAAGGTCCATCACCATTTCGACGGTGTCCAGGGAATCGACGCCCAGCTCTTCAAAGGTAGTCTCCATCTTGATGGAATCCTGCTCGATGCTCAGATGATTGGCCAGCATTTCCGCGACTTTTTCGAATACCATATTCGTGTTCCTCCGATGATTTTTATTTGTATATAGCAAAAAGGGAATGGCCCTTTGCTGCTCAGGTTTTATGTCCTCTATGGGCTACCACCGCAGCACGCAGGCGGCGCTGGATAAGCCGCCGCCGAAGCCGCAGAGCACCAGATTGTCCCCCCGGTGCAGCAGCCCGCCCCGGTTGAGCTCGTCAAGGGCCAGCGGGATGCAGGCCGCCGACATGTTGCCGTACCGGTCGATGTTGATGAAGAACCGCTCGTCGGGAATATCCAGCTTTTTGCGGGCCATATGGATGATGCGCACGTTGGCCTGATGGGGCACCACCCAGACGACGTCCTCGCCGGTCATGCCCGCCTCGGCCATCACGTCCCGCACGTCGGCGCACATGGCGTTCACGGCGAATTTGAAAGTCTCCTGCCCCTTCATGTGGATGTAGGGCTTCATGGGCTCCCGCTCGTAAAAGGGGGATTTGCCGATGAACTGGGGGATTTTGATCACGTCGTCCCCGCCGCGGGAGTACAGCTTGGAGGTCAGGTAGTTGTCCCCTTCCCCGAGGACCACCGCGCCCGCGCCGTCCCCGAAGATGACGCAGGTGCTGCGATCCTCCCAGTCCATGATGCGGCTCATCCGCTCGGCACCCACCAGCAGCACCTTTTTCACTTTTTTCCGGGCGAAATACCCCGCCGCCGTCTCCAGCAGGAAAATGAAGGCCGGGCAGGCCGCGTTGATATCGTAGGCGGGGCAGGTCGCCCCGAGATGATGCTGAATCATGCAGGCGAGGCTGGGGCTGACGTCCTCGTTGCTGACCGTGGCCGCCAGGATGAGATCCAGCTCCTCCGGCTTCACCCCGCTGTTTTCCAGGGCCCGCCGGGCCGCCTCGGCCCCCAGGTCCGCCGCCGTCTCGGTGGTGCAGACATACCGCTGCTTCACCCCCACCCGCTGGGTGATCCATTCGTCGGTGGTGTCCACAAACTGGGACAGCTCCTCGTTGGTCACCACCCGCGGCGGCACGTAGCTCCCCGTGCCCATGACTGCAAAACTCATACTCGTTTCTTCCCCTCACCTTATAACTCGTCGCCGATGGTCTTGGCGAAATACTCGTTAAGCCGCCGGATGACCAGCAGGACGTATTTCTTCTCCTCGTCCGACAGGCCCCGGCTGATTTCATCCACCAGCTGCCGGCGGCAGATGCGGTTGTAGGTGTCCACACCCTTGCCCGTCTCGGTCAGGTACACCCGCACGATGCGGCTGTCCTTCTGGCTGCGCACCTTGCGCACAAAGCCCTTTTGAATCAGCTTGCTGACCGCGATGGTGGCCGAGGATACCGTGATGCCTAAGGAGCGGGCCAGCTCGGTGACCGTGCAGCCATCGCCCTTGGCATCCCCCAAGCAGAGGATGAGGTGCACCTCGCTGACCGACAGGGTGGTTTGCCGGCTGCGCTTGAGCATCTGCTTTTCCAGCCGCAGGACATTGCGGTAGATACTGACCAGTATGTCGTCCAGTGCGCCGCTGAAGCCTTCCATCGTTCCCTTGCCCCTCTCACCGGAATTGCTTTGACAGCCTATCTATTTGAAGTTCAAACTATTTGATATTCTAATGGAATCTTTTGCATTTGTCAAGAAAAAATCCATGAACAGATTGTGAAATCCATCGACACACTTCCATAAAAACCGAGGAAAACCGCGGGGTTTCGCTCTTTTTCCGGGATTTACCGGTTCCTTTTTCGTCCGGGCCATGGTACCATGAGATTGTCACAAAGCTGCATTTCATCCAGCTTATGGCAGCCACAATCACACGACGAGCCGCCCCTTGGCGGCCGGAAAGGATGATTCGGATGAAAAACAAGAACCTATCGATGTTTGCTTTGACCGCCGTGCTGGCGGCCCTGTCGATAACCCTGGCGGGCTGCGCCGGCCCGGCCAAGGAAACCGCCTCCTCCGCGGCGCAAGGCCAAGCGGCGAGTTCCGCCGCCTCCCAGACGGAGGAGACGGGCGGCGAGACGGAAAGCCTCCCGCCCGAGGAGAACGCCGGCGTCCTCCCGCAGGAGGAGGCCGGACAGGCCGCCCCGCGCACGGAGGCCGCGCCGGACACGTCCGCCAGCGCCAAGAGCAGCGCCTCCTCCGCCAGCCGGGCACCGGAGCGGCAGCCGGAAGCCTCCGCCTCCCGCTCTTCCTCCACGACGGCGGCCTCCCGGCCCGCGACCAGCCCGAGCCGCACCCAGTCCCCCGCCGCCACCACCAGGCGGCCCACCACCAGGCGGCCCACCACCACCTCGACGGCGAAAACCACCCGTTCCACCGCCGCCCCCACCAAGCCGCCGGCTGACGGCAGCCTGTCCGGCTACGCCGACGCGGTGGTGAAGCTGGTCAACCAAGAGCGGGCCAAGGCCGGCCTGAAAAGCCTGAGCGTCAACCAGGCGGCCGCCGCCGCGGCCAATGTGCGGGCCCGGGAAATCGAAGGCGCCTTCTCCCATACCCGGCCGAACGGCAGCTCCTTCAGCACCGCCCTGAAGGAGCAGGGCGCCTCCTACCGCGCCGCCGGCGAGAACATCGCCTACGGGCAGCGCAGCGCCGAGCAGGTCATGGAGGGCTGGATGAACAGCTCCGGCCACCGGGCCAACATCCTCAACGCCCAGTACACCGCCATCGGCGTGGGCGTCTACCGCAGCGCCTCCGGCACCCTCCACTGGGTGCAGCTGTTCATCGGCTGACGCGAGAGCATAAAAAACGCACGGGTTTCAAAGCGGCGCATCATTAGCGGAGGATCCAAACTGGTTTTCGCCGCTTCGCAAGAAATGGCTCAGCGGAACAGATTCCGCTGAGCCATTTCTTCTAAAAGGTGCGCACCTTAAGTCCGTGCGTTTTTTTATGCGTGTTTATTTGTACTGCAGGCCGGTGACCTGGGAGCCGACGGCCAGGTAGGAGGAGGCGTTGCCGGCGGTCAGCTTCGCCCCGCCGATGACCACGTTTTCGAAGGTCACGCCCTTGACCTGGCGGCCCCCGTCGTAGCCGGACAGGCCGGATTTCAGCGGGGCCGCGCCGGTGTAGGCGATGTTCTTGAACACGACGTTCTCCACCGCCTTGCCGGGCTGGCTGTTGTAGGCGGCGTTCATCATCACCCGCACGTTGAACAGCTGCTGATTGCTCACGCCGGAAATCCGGACGCCGTCGAACACCACGTTTTTGACGGTGACATTGTCCCCTGCGTTGACGCCCAGCACCCCGTAATAGGGATCCCCCGGGGTGCGGCTGTCGATGACGTCGATATTCTGGAAGGTGAGATCGGAGATGGTCTCGTTCCGGCCGGGATCGGCGTGGATGCCGGTAAACACGGCGTGGGCCGAGTCGGACAGCAGGGTGCAGCCCTTGGCGGTGACGCCGGAGGAATTGCCGATGGCCCCGCTGCTCGAGGCATAGACGGAAATGCAGTCGTCGTTGGAGCGGATGAAGCTGTCGGTGATGGTCACGCCGCTGCTCGCCTTGATGTTCACCCCGTCGGTGGCCCCGTAATGGCTGAAGATTTTCAGGTTATGCAGCGTGACGTTTTTGCTCTCCTGCAGGCTGACCGAGAAGGAATAGGCGTTGCTGAAGGTGATCCCGTCCACCGTCACGCCGTCCGATCCGGCGATGATCACGCCCCGCTGGGTGTTGAAGTTGAAGCCTCCGGCGATCACGTCGTTGGTGACGGTGCCGATGTCCACCATGCCCCGCCCGGCGATTTTCACGTTCTTGACGCCGCAGACCAGCAGGCTGCCCCGCACCACGGCGCCCGGCTCCAGATACACCGTCTCGCCGCTTTTCGGGTAATAGCCGTTGACGATCTGGCCCGCGCCGATGACCGTCCAAATCTGCACGCTCTGGGTATCGCTGGGCCGTTTGTCGCTGCCGTTCTGGGCGGTGCAGGCCTTGCCGTCGATGTACACGGTGATTTTCTGCCCGTCCTTGACCAGGGCGACATGGTGCTCCTTGCCGTCGGCGGGGAGCTTTTCCTTGGTCACATAGGGGGTCTCCCAGCCGCCGATGTTGGAGGCCAGGGTGCCGTCCGACCGGCGGTACAGCCCCTCCATCAGGATGCCCCGCTGCATGGGCGTGGCGTCGCTGCCCGCCTTCAGGGTCACCTTGGCGGAAATGGAGAACTGGCCGGAGGCGTTGTACAGGTAATCCATGTCCTTGTAATCGTCCAGGCCGTCGAAGGTCATGGTCTCGGCGTATTTTTTCAGCAGCACCGGCTTGCCGTCCATGGGCACGGTGTCGGTGTCCTTCAGCTGGGTAATCAGCGCCTCCGGCAGGGCCATCTTATACAGATACACGTTCCGGATGGTGCCGTTCCACACGCCGAAGCCCACCTCGGGCAGGGTGGTCACCCTGGCGGGGAAGGTCTTCTGCGCCTTGGGCTTGGACACGGGGTCGTTGGCCATGATATAGGCCATGTTGGTCTTGGTGCCGTCCAGGGACACCGCCAGCTTCTGCGCGCCGTTCATGGCGAAGGTCAGCTTGTTGCCGCTGACCGTGGGCTTGATGCCCAGGGACTCGGGGTAGACCTTGACGGCGGAGGCGTTGAAGGTGCCCCGGTTCTTGGTGATGGACACCTCCGCCCGGCCCGACAAATCGAAGCTGATGAGCGGGCTGTTCTGCACCTTGGGCTCGATGGTGTTGCCCTTGCCGTCCACCACCCGGGTGTTGGCCGGCAGCTCCGGGTCAACCTTGACGTTGTAGGCCGCCACCTTCTGCCAGTCCTTGCCGCCCCCCTTGACCTGGAAGGTGTAATCGGTGTTTTTCAGCCCGGCGGGCAGGCTGGCCGGCGCGGCGTACAGGGTCAGCGCCGGGGGCGCGGACACCGCCGTGCTCCCGCTGGTGGCCTTGGTGCCGCCGGAGGGGTTGGTTTTGTCCCCGCCGCCGGGCACGGTCACCACCATGGTGCCGCCGCTTAAGTCGGTGACGATTTCGGTGGCCGGGGCGCTGCCGGTGGTGGAATCGCCGGATCCGCTTGTCTCCTGGCCGGACGCCGCGCCGGATTCCGGCGCGCTGACCGGCGTTTCCTCCCGGCGGCAGGCGGACAGGCTCCCGGTCAGGGCGGCGGCCAGCAGCATGGCCGTGACCGCCCGCAGGGCGCGCATGGACTGCTTCATAGGGCTTTCATCCTTTCTTTATTGGAACCGGATATCCTTGGTGTAGTTGCCGATGAGGAAGTCGCTGCCCGGCCCGGTCACCCGCCGGCCGTTGAGCACGACCCTCTCGAAGGTCACGCCCTCCACCAGCCGCTCCGGCCCGTCCCCGTGGATGACGGACATCAGCGCGTTGTCCCCGGTATAGGCAATGTCCCGGAAGGTGACGTTCCGGATGGCGCGGCCGCTGGATTTGCAGTAATCCGGGTTGTTCCACACCCGCAGGTTGAACAGCTGGTTCTTCTGGAAATCCTCGACGCGGATGTCCGAAAACAGCACGGTGTCGATGGTCACGTCGTTGGCGGCGTTCAGGGCCAGCACGCCCTGATAGTCGCTGTAGCCCGCCTTGCTGTCCAGCACGTCGATATCCTCAAAGGTGAGGCCGCGGATAACGTCCTGCCCGCCCGGCGCGGCGTGGATGCCGCCGTATATGGCGTGGGCCGCGTCGTTTATCAGGGTGCAGTGCCGCACGGCGATGTTCTCCGCGTTGCCCGTGTAATGGGTGAAGGAGGCATAGACCGCGATGCAGTCGTCGTTGGAGCGGATGAAGCAGTCCTCCACCGCGACGTTGCGCGAGGCCTTGATGTGCACGCCGTCGGTGGCCCCCAGGCGGCTGAACATCCGCACGTCGGTGAAGGTCACCCCGTCCGACTCGCACAAATGGCTGCACATGGAGCGGGGGTCGAGGATGGTGATCCCCTCCACCCGCAGGTTCTCGGCGTAGAGGCTGACGATGGACTGGCCCGGCGACTGCCAAATGATGCCCCGGCCCCGCACCGCGGCATTCTTCACGCCGTAGGCGAGGATCCGCCCCTTGACCACCGCGCCGGGCTCCAGGTACAGGGTCTGGTTGTCCATGAGGCAGAAATCGTGGGACACGCCGCCCGCCCCCAGCAGGAGGCTGGCCGCGGTTTTGGGCAGGGCCCGCTGCTCGGTTCCCGCCGCCCGGCCGTTTATGTAGAAGGTCAGCTCCATCCCCTGCTTGACCAGGGCCACGTCCGTCCAGGCCCCCATGGGCACCTTGTCCGTGGAGAAAAAGGGGTATTCCCAGCTGCCCAGGTTGGTGTAGAGCACCCCGTCCGACCGCACGGCGAGCAGGCCGCTGAACACCACGTTTTCCACCCCCGGCCGCGCGGGGTCGAGGTATATCCGGGCCGTCAGCGTATAGGCGTTCTCCCCCGTCTGGAGGGCGTAGCCGGTGGGCACCGCGTCGTCGTGGCCGTCCAGGCACAGGGCGGGCGGGCCGTAATCGGCGGCGATCGAGGGGTTCCCGACCGGCCGCCCGTCCTTATCGCCCGCCTTGTCGGCGAAGTCCTCCGCCAGCGGCCACCAGGCGTCCGGGCCCTCCGGCAGCTCTCCCCGGCCGTATCCCTCCAGCTCCCCGGCGGTCAGCGCCCGGGTATAGACGGCGGCGTCCCGGATGCCGCCCTTCATCCCCTCGGTGCCGGTTTCGGGGAAGGTGTGCACCCCCGGCCCCAGGCGCACGACGTTCGGGTCGTCCGGCGCGGGCGCTTCCTCCGGCGTCCCGGCCATGATATACACCATCCGCTGCCGGTCGCCGTCCAGGGAAAGGGTGACCTTCCCGGGCTGGCGCAGGGTGAGGACGGCCGTCCCGTCCTCCATCTTCAGCGGCAGCTTTTTCGAGGCCGGATGGGCCTGGGCGGACGCGATAGGCCCGCCGTCCGCCCGCCGCACCCGCACCTGCACCCCGCCGGTGAAATCGAACAGCACCATCGGGCTGTCGATGACCGGGTCGTCATCGCTGCTGTTCTGCTGAAAATCCGGATCGATTTTGACGTTGTACACGTCCAGCTCCCGCCACTCCCCACGGAGCGGCCGCGCCTCGATGCGATAGGCGGTGTTGCGCAGCGCCTCCGCCTCGGGCGCGATGGGATAGGTCACCAGCTGACCCCCGCCAGAAAACATCCAAATCCCTCCTGCCGTCAGCAGGCCGGCGGCCACCACCGCCGCCGCCAAGCCGACGCCTTTTTGTCTTGTTGTCAGCGACATCACGCCTCCCCCCTGTGTCCTGCTGGTTTTCATTATATATTGCACAGTCGGCAAATACAATTGCCATTTATTTTAGATTTATTCCACATTTTTGTCTCGGCGGAAGGGGACAGCAAATATTCGGAAGAAAGCGTAAAAAATTGGGCGTTGCTGGACAGAATGCCTATGCTCTATAATGAAACCAGAGCAAAACCGGACAGTTTCCACGAAAAGCAAGCCGGTTCTTTCATTTTACACCATTGTGAGGAGGAGCGATATGGAAATCCCAGGAAAACGCCTGCTGGCCGGCGCGCTGGCGGCGCTCATCGCCGGAGGCGGCGCGGCCGCCGTGCAGCCCGTCCCCCGGGCGCGGGCCGCGTCCCGCACCGTCACCGAAACCTATGCCTCGCCCCGGCACGGCAACGAAACGGGGCTGGGCACCGTGTGGCTGTATGAGGCGGAGAAAATCCAGTCCTCGCAAAGCCTGACCAGCGGCCAGTACATAGCCATGACCAAGGACGCGAACGGCAACTACGTCGGCGAGGCCGGCAACAAGGCCACCATCCGCGTCAACGAGAGCCAGAACAAGGCCGCCTACCCCATGGCGGCCACCATCGAGGAAAACGCGGTGCTGGCCTTCGTCGCCCCGCGGGCCGGGACGATAAGCGTCGCCGAAACCGCCGCCCGGCTGGACGGCTGGAACCCCGCCGACTTCGACGGGGCGGGGCTGTCGGTTTACAAGGACGGCGAGCGGATATGGCCCGCCGAGGGCGATAACCCGGTGGTCACCGACACGCCGGTGACCGTCCCCGCCCTGCCGGACATCGCCGTCGAGGCTGGCGACAAGCTCCGTTTTGTGGTGGACATCGGCCGGGTGGGCGGCACCCAGTGGGGCGACACCGTCATCTGGCCGGTCACGCTGTCCCTGTCCTATGAAAAGGGCGGCCGGCCGACGGAGAGTAAGACCTACGCCTCCCCCACCCCGAGCCACCCGGACGGGCAGGACACCCTGTGGCTGTACGAAGGGGAAACCGTGCCGGTGGGCAGCTACTTCTCCGGCAATTTCGCCCCCATGACCAAGCAGGCCGACGGCACCTATCTGGGCAGCGCCCCCAATTACAAGGCCAAGGCGGGCATCCAGTGGGATGACGGCTATCTGCTCAAGCCCAACGTGGAGGAAAACGCGGTGCGCACCTTTGTCGTCCCTAAGGCGGGGGCCGTGTCCATCGCCGCCTCCACCGCCTCCCTGGCCGCCTGGAACGATGCCTGGGACGGCGTGGGCGTGGCGATCTATAAAGACACCACCAAGCTCTGGCCCACCGACAGCGACCACAAAATCGCCGGCAGCGCGCCGGTCAGCATCCCCGCCCTGGCCGACATCGCCGTGGAGGAGGGGAGCAAAATCCGTTTCGTGGCCGACGTGGGCGGCGCCAACGAGTGGGGCGACGAATTGCTCTGGCCGGTGAGCCTGACCCTGACCAGCGAGGCGGATCTCGGCCCCATCGGCACGCAGACCTATACCGCGCCCAAATACGGCGCGCAGTACGGCCTCGGCACCCGCTGGGTCTACGAGGCGGAAACCTTCGCCGCGGGCAGCGCCCCCCATTCCGGTGTGTTCTCCCTCATGGCCAAGCAGGACACCGTCACCGAGGGCGGGCCCTACTACCTGGGCCAGGGCGCGACCTGGGGCGCCAAGCTGGTGTTCGAGAAGGCGTCCTATAAGCTGCAGCCCAACGCCGAGCAGAACGCGGTGCTGACCTTTATCTCCCCCGGCTACGGCCAGGTGTCGCTGCCCGAGACCGCGGTTACCCGCCACGGCGGCGCACAAGACGCCAACGACGGCGCGGGTCTGTCCATCTATCTCAACGATCAGAAAATCTGGCCGGCGGACGCCGAGCACCAGCTGGTGGACGCCAGCATGGGCAACCGCTTCACCGTCCCGGCCATCGAGGCCGTCGAGGTGGAGGAGGGCGACGCCCTGCGCTTCATCGTGGATCTCGGCCCGACCGGCGGCAACGAGTGGTGCGACGACATCGACTGGCCCGCCAGCGTGACCTATACCGGCAGCCGCGCCGACGCGGCGGACAAGGTGGAGGATCCGATCATCTCCGAGCCCACCCCGCCCGACCCCGGCGAGGACGACAACAGCGCCTTTGAGGCGGCGGAATACAAGGCCCCCGGCGAGGGCGAGCTGAAATGGCCCGACGTGTGGCTGTTCGAATACGAGACCCGCGCCGAGGACGGCGCGGCCACCGGGACGTTCGCGCCCATGACGGTGGATCTCAACGGCGACCGGCTGGCCTACGGCACCGACAAGGCGGCGGATTTCAGCGCCGCCCTCCACGCCCAGGCCCTCTTCTTCACCGAGAAAAAGGACGGCTATCTCACCTATCCCGTCCAGCCCGGCAACACCCAGAACGCCGCCATCACCTTCATCGCCCCCAAGGAGGGCGTCATCAAGATTCCCCAGGCCACCGTCAAGCGGTACGGCGGCGTCGCTTCCTGCGACGGGGACGGGGCGGCGCTGCGCATCCTGGTGGACGGCAGGCAGGTCTGGCCCGCCGAGGGGGAAACCGCCCTGGTCTCCAACGCCAACCACAACACCCTGACCATCCCCGAAATCCCGGACATCGCGGTGAACATGGACACCACCGTCCGGTTCGTGGTGGATATGGGCGAGGCCAACAACTGGTGCGACGCGGTGATGTGGCCGGCGGCGGTGACCTACACCAAGTCGGCGGAGGACGACAAGGATCCCACCGACATCGAGGAACAGAAAAAGGCCATGGAATTCCACTCCCCCACGCTGGAGAATCCGGCCCTGGGCATTGTGTGGAAATACGAATATGAAGACATCGCCGGCAGGAGCGAGCTGTACTCCGGCGTGTTCGGCGACATGGTGAAAAAGACCACCGACATCGGCCTGTATCAGGGCAACCGGCAGCTGGACGAAGCCGCCCACGCCCTGGTGCTGAAGAAGGAAGGGGCTCTGCCCATGCGGCCGGGCGCCGACCAGAACGCCATTCTCACCTTCGTCGCGCCCCGGGCGGGCACCCTGAACATCCTGTCCACCGAGGCGGTGCGCGCCGGCGGCGGGGACGGAACGGGCCTGTCCATCATCCTCAACCGGAACCAGCAGCTCTGGCCCGGCGACGGCGCGGCCTTCCTGCTGGACGACGCCGGCGGCAACCGCGTGGCGGTGCCGGCCATCACCGGCCTCCAGGTGGAGGAGGGCGACCTCATCAGCTTCGTGGCGGATATCGGCAAGGTGGGCGGCGACAACCAGGGCGACGAGGTCGTCTGGCCGATCACCATCCGGTACGACGAGCCCGAGCAGCCCGAAGATCCCGGCGACAGCAGCGCCCCGGAGGACGGCGGCAGCCCCGACACCGGCGCGGCCGCGGCGGCGCTGCCCCTGGCCCTGGCGGCCGCGGGCGCGGGCCTGCTCCTCGCGGCGCGGGGCGGACACAAACGGCGTGAAAGAAAGGACCGGTAATACGGCGTGAAAAAGCAATGGACAGCCCTGGCGGCGGCGGCCGCCATCACCCTGACCCTCCTGCCCCTTGGCGGCTGCCGCCAGGGCGGCGGGGAAACCGGCGGAGACAGCCCAAAAGACGGCGAGCCGGTGGTGGTGCGGATTTCCATGGATAACAAGCTGATGACCGAAGCGGCCCAGCAGTTTGAAAAGGACAATCCCGACATCAAAATCCAGTTCGAATCCCCCTCCGACGACGAGCAGAAGCTGATGTCCGGCCTTGCGGCGGGCACGGCCCCCGATATTTTGCGCATCCTCGGCGCCCAGCAGCTCAGCGGCTACGTGGTCAAGGGCATCGCCCTGAATCTCGACGACTACTTTTCCAAAAGCAGCCTCATCCGCGCCGACGACATGGAGGACATCTGCAACACCTACCGCTTCGACGGCAAAAACATCGGCAAAGGCTCCTTCTACGGGCTTCCCAAGGACTGGAGCAACGACCTGGCCATGTTCGTCAACAAATCGGTGTTCGAGAAAGCCGGCATCCCGGTGCCCAGCACCACCGAGCCCATGACCTTCGAGCAGGCGTTCGAACTGTCGGGCAAGCTGAACCAGAAGGACAGCAGCGGCCGCATCACCCAGCTCGGCCTCTTCAACGCCCTGATGCCCAATCAAATTCTCGACTACGGCATGTTCCTCTATCACCTGGCCGCCCTGGATCTCAGCCTGTGGAGCGACGATTTCTCCCACTCGCGCTGGACGGATCCACAGGTCAAGGCGGCGGTCAAGGTCTGGATGGACGCCAAAATGAAGATGCAGATCCCCTCCTCCCTCATGGACGTCACCGGCGTGGGCATTTTCTCGGACAAGAAAATCGCCATGGAGCTGTGGGGCTTCTGGGAAGGCTCGGTCTTCAAGCAGGACGCCAACATCAAGGACGATCTGGACGACGTGATCATGGTTCCCTCCCTCTACCCGGAGGGCGGCAAAAAAGCCACCGCCTCCACCTTCGCCACCGGCGGCATCATCTACAGCAAGACCAAGCATCCGGACGAGGCGTTCCGGGTGTTCGAATGGTATTTCGCGGGCGAGCCGGCGAAAATCCGGGCCCAGAGCGGCTGGGGCATGCCGGTGTTCAAATCCCTGAAGCAGTATATCCCCCGGGACACGGCGTTTGAAAAACAGATCGCCGAGGTCGCGGAAAAGGATCTGGAAAACCTGATTTACATCCAGCCCAACCCCTATCTCAGCTTCAACTACGAATCGGTCATCACCCGCTTCCTCCAGCCCGCCCTGTACGAAATCGAAACCCTGGACGAGTCGCTTGAGAAGCTGCAAAAGGAAACCGACATCCTCATCCAGGAGGGTATGGAAACCGCCAAAAGCCTGAAATGACAAGCCGCCCGCCCCTCGGCAATCAGGGGGGCGGGCGCGGAAAGGCCTGACTGCCATGCGCGTCTCACATAAGGAAAAAGTCAAAGTATCCCCGCTGAAGAAGAAGGAGGAGCGCACCTTTTACGCCCTCATCTCCCCCTTCATGCTGTCGTTTGTGTTCCTGTCCGTTTTCCCGATGGGCATGGGCCTGTTTCTGAGCTTCACCAACTATTCCGGCTTCAACCTGGACACCGCCAAGTGGGTGGGCCTGTCCAATTACCAGAAGGTGTTCAACGACAGCGAGGCCATGCATTCCCTGCTGCGCACCCTGGAGCTGAGCCTCATCATCATCCCCCTGACCATGATCCTGGCCTTCATCCTGGCCATGATGCTGATTCAGAACGTCAAGTTCCAGGGCGGCTTCCGCACCAACTACTACCTGCCGTCGGTGGTGCCCTTCGTGGCCGCCGGCCTGATGTGGAAGATCCTGTTCAGCCGGGATCGCGGCATGCTCAACGCCGTCCTGGGGATGTTCGGCATCGAGCCGGTGTTCTGGCTTGGGCCGGAGATGTGCTCCGCGTCCCTGATCATCATGTGCCTGTGGGGGGCCGGCGGCGGCATCCTCATCAACATCGCGGGCCTCAAGAATATCCCGAACGAGCTGTATGAATCCGCCTCTATCGACGGGGCCCGCTTCTTCACCAAGCTGTTCCGCATCACCATCCCGCTGTTCACCCCCATTCTGCTGTTCAACCTGCTGCTGGCCATCATCGGCAACCTGCAGATGTACGCCCAGCCGGTCATGCTGGCCACCTCCGGCACCGGGCTGCTGGCCGTCCCGTTCAAGGACAACTACCTGTATCTCGTCCATATCTACCAGCAGGTGTTCGGCTCCCAGCGGTTCGGCTACGGGCTGGCGCTGTCCTGGGTCATCGTGGTCATCATCCTGGTCTTCACCCTGCTGGTGCTCAAATCCAGCAAGCGGTGGGTCAATTACGATTTATAACGGGAGAGGAGATACTTTCCATGCCAAGCGGAGAATCGGCCGTGCTCAAGGAACGGCCCAAGGTAAAAAAACGAATCAAATGGAAGAGCGGCCTGCTCCGCGCTCTCCTGTATGTCGTCATCATTCTGTTCGGCGTCACCTTCGCCTTCCCCTTTTTCCTGACGCTGATGAATTCCCTCAAGCCCTTGACCGCCTCGGTGGGGCTCAGCCAGATCATCCCCTCGGAGTTCCACTGGGAAAACTATTATTACGCCGTCACCCTGATCCCCTTCTTCAAGTACCTGCTCAACTCCCTGATCATCGTGGCCATCGTGGTGCCCATGTGCACCATCATCAACATGGTCATCGGCTACGCCTTCGCCCGGCTGCGGGCGCGGGGCAAGGACGTGATGTTCGTCATCGTGCTGTCCACCATGATGATCCCCGGCATTGTCACCATGATCCCCCAGTACATCCTGTATAACGTCCTGGGCATCACCGACACCTTCTTCATCTACGTTCTCGGCAACATCGGCGGCGGCGCTTACAACATCTTTTTGTTCAAGCAGTTCTTCTCCGCCATGCCCAAGGAGCTGGAGGAGGCCGCCAAAATCGACGGCGCGGGCACCCTGCAGACCATTTTCCGCATCTTCGCCCCGGCGGCCAAGCCGGTCATCATCATCGTGGCCATCGGCGCGTTCCAGGGGGCCTGGGGCGACTATATGACCCCCTTTATGTATTTCTCTCCCGAGAAATATCCTCTGGCCATGGCCCTGTTCGGCTCGGTGTCCTATTCCATGCCCGGGGCCCCTCCCGGCATGGTGTACGAGCCGCTGATCAACGCCGCGGCCATCCTGATGACCATCCCGCCCATCATCGGCTTCTTCTTCACCCAGAAGCATATCGTGCAGGGCGTGGTCACCACCGGCCTGAAGGGATAACCCAAAAACTGACAGCCTTACCCGGCGGCTGAGACTGTCGAGAAAGTCTATCGGAGGGAGGGGGAGTGTGAGGGGGAACCGTCAGGGTTCCCTCCTCGCGCAACAATCACCCGCCCGCAGGCGTCAAAAGTGGAGAAAATCGAATGATTTTCTCCACTTTTGTTCAGCTTGGCGTAAATGGCCGGCGTATGCCGGTCTTTTTCGACAAGCTGCGCCGCCGAAATCCATCCGGCGGCTGTCGTTTGCTGTGGAAATATGGTACAATGAAGGCACTACATGGGGGAGGTTTTTTATGTATCGCCTGGTCATTGCCGACGACGAATTCTATATCCGGGAGGGCCTGTGCAAGCTGGATTGGGCCGCGATGGGCATCGAGGTGGCCGCCGCCTGCAAAAACGGCGCGGAGGCCGCCAAATATATCTATGAAAACCCGGTGGACATCCTGCTGACCGACATCAGCATGCCCATCGTGTCGGGGCTGGAGCTTATCCAGGACGTGGGCCGCCGCTTCCCCGCCATCAAAACGGTGGCCCTGACCGCCTACGACGATTTTGAATACATCCGCACCTGCCTGCGCTGCGGCACGGTGGACTACGTGCTCAAGCCCTTCACCGAGGAGGCCTTAAAAAAGACCTTTGCCGCCGTGACGGACATCCTCGACAAGGAAAAGGCCGAGCAGAAGCGGGTGGCCGAGCTGGAGCGGGTGAACCGGATGAAAACCCTCGCCCTGCGGCGGGAATGGACGACCAGCCTGTTCCGCGAGAACATGAGCGACGAGCGCATGGAGGAAATCAGCGTGTACTGCGAGCTGTTCCTCGACAGCCCCTGGTACTTCCTTTGCGCCGTCCGCCCGGACGACATGGATAGCCTGCCCGACGCGGACAGGGAGCTGGCGGCCTTCTCCTTCCAGAACGCCATGGAGGATTTCTGCGGGGACGGCGCGGCCTGCTTCGCCATCGGTGAAAATGCCGCCTGTTATTACCTGCGGGGCTTCGACGTCCCGCCCTCGGAGGAGGAGCAGCGTCAGCTGGCGGAGACCATCCGCGGCCGGCTGTACAAGCTGCGGGGCGTGTTCCGCTGTCCCCTGTCCGCGGCCGCCGCCCTGGTGGACGACCGGCACCGCATCGCCTCCTGCACGGCGCTGCTGGACGGATGGCTGGCCCGGGCCGGAGACGACGCGGTGCGGCTGTTCTCCGCCGGGGAGCTGTGCGCCTGCCCCGCGGCCGCCGGCGAGGAGGGGCCGGAGCCGGAGGAGGAGGGAGCGGGCGGCCACGCCCACCTCATCCGCATGGTCAAGGAATACATCCGGGATAACTACCAGAACCCCATCACCCTCCAGTCGGCGGCGGAAAGCGTGTTCGTCAGCCAGTCCTATCTCAGCCACGTCTTCAAGGTGGAAACCGGGCAGAATTTTGTGAAATATCTGACCGATTACCGGCTGCGGGAGGCCTGCCGCCTGCTGCGGGAGACCAACCGCCGCGTCTGCGACATCGTCGGGATGGTGGGGTACGACAGCCCCAAATACTTCTCCGAGGTGTTCAAGCGGGCGTTCGGCATGACGCCCAACGCCTACCGGCGGCAGGGAGGCTCGGAATGACGCATCGAAAAAAATGGATGGCCGTCACCCTGGCGGCCCTGGCGGTGAGCAGCCTGGCCATTGGGTTGGCCGGGCTGTTTCTGCTGCACGCCTCCCTGCTGAAAACGGCGGCGGAACAGCGGGATCTGGTGCAGGAAAACCTGTCCTCCCGCCTGGAAAAGCAGCTGGCATATTTCAGCGGCACGGCGGACTTCCTGTGCGGGAAAGAAACCACCCGCTATTTGACCTCCCTGGCCCGTCTGCGCCCCGAGGAGGACACCCGGGCGCTCAAAGCCGCCTTCGAGGACTACCTGCACGGCACGGCCCTGGATACCGAGAGCATCCAGAGCGTCTGCTTCATCGGGGAAAACGAGAACCAGGCCGGTTATCTGTACGAAACGGCCTCCCGGCGGGAAATTCCCGTGGAGATCCCCGCCACCGACAGCTGGCTGCGCTCCGGGCTGGCGGATCTGCTGCTGGGGGACGGCACGCTTGTCTATATTCAGGACGACGCGGTGGAGGAGGTGCTGGCCCGCCCCTATTTCGAGCGGTATCCGGCGCAGAAGAAGGCCGTGAAGGAGTGGCTGGGCTATCTGTCCGGCCGGTACTGCTATGTTCTGCCGCGGGAACGGTACGGCGTCATCCTCGTGCTGGACAGCCAGGTCTTCGACCGCCTCCATCAGGCGTTCCCCTGGGAAACCGACGGGGCGGCCCTGTGCGCCGGCGACGGGCGGATCCTCTGGCAAACCGGCGAGTGGATAGCCCGGGCGCGGGCCGGCGAGGAACCGGTGCTCCTGGACGGCAGCCTCCCCCTGGCGGATACCAAGCTGCGCCTGTATTACGCCCGCCGGGCCGAGCCCCGCGCGTACTTGCTCTTTGCGGCGGTCTATCTCGGGGCGTCGCTGCTTCTGCTCGCCGTGGCCGTGGCCGCGGTCAACCGCATGGCGCGGCGGATCCTCGCCCCCTTCGACCGGCTGACCGACCGCATCCGCGCTTCCATGAGCAGTGACGATTTCGAGCCGATCCCTGCCGACGATCCGGCGCTGTTCACCGGCCGGCCCCTGTATCGGCGCATTTTCCGTCTGTTCGCCGTCGGGCTGCTGCTGCCCGCCGTCTGCCTGGGGCTGCTGTCCTCCCTGCTGACCAACCGCATGCTGGCCTCCCGGCTGACCGGCGTCGCCGCCCTGCACGCCGCCGCCCTGCAGGGCGCGCTGGACGACAGCCTGGCCATCAGCGAGAGCATCCTTAAGATGATCTCCGGCAAGCCCGATTTTGCCGAGGCGGCGGCCCTGTCCATCGACAGCCTGGAATCCGGCGACTACCGGGAGCGGGCGCTGGAGCTCAATTCCTATATCAACCGCTATCCCCTGGGGATGTTCAACGTGGCGTATCTGGCCCTGCAGGACGTGGAGGGCCACGCCAAATACCAGTCCCTCTACCTGGACGAGGAGAGCGCCGAAAGCCAGCTGAGCCGCTTCAGCCTGCTGGATCAGCCCGACGCCCTGGCGCAGGTGCGGGCGCTGGAGGGGGACACCGGCCTGCTGCTGTGCGCCAATTTGTACAAGCAGCCCGCCGTGGCGGCCGTGCAAAAGCTGTACGACCCGCAGGGCAAGGTGGCGGGCTACCTGCAAATGGTGTATAACCAGAGCTATTTCCAGGAGATCAGCACCCGGCAGACGGTCGGCTTCCTGGTGTTCCGGCGAAGCGACCGCCAGCTGGTGTACAACAGCGGGGCCGACGGCTTTGCCAAAGTCCTGGAGGAGAACGCCCTGCGGCCCGGGGAAAGCCTGTCGCTGCATGTCGGCGGGCGGGGGTATCTCCTCAACACCCGCGCCGTGGACACCACCGACTGGATGCTGGCGGTCTTTCAGCGCACCGACGACCTGATGAGCGTGGCGACGGCGGCCCTTTTGCAGGACGCCCTGCTGCTGGCCGTCCTGCTGGGGCTGCTGCTGCTCCTGTCCCTGCGTCTGGCCCGCTGGATGAGCCAGCCCCTGCGGGCCATCGAGCAGGATCTGGGCCGGGTCATCGAAAACGGCTGCCGCGGCTTCGTCCCCTATACGAAAAAGGATGAGCTCAGCCGCCTGGTGGATACCTACAACCAGGTCATCGGCCAGCTCAACAGCCTGATGGACAGCATGGTGGAGAAAAAAACCATCGAGCAGCGGCTGACCACCCTGCAAACCCAGGCCGAGCTGGAAAGCCTGCGGCAGCAAATCGCCTCCCACTTTTTCCGCAACACCCTGGAAAACATCCACATGCAGATCCAAAACGGGGACAAAGACAGCGCCTGCCGGATGCTGATCGCCCTATCCCGCCTGTTCAGCTACGGCATGACCAACCAGGATCGCATCGAGTTGGAAAAGGAAATCGACTATGTGGAAAACTACATCACCATCCAGCGCTATCGCCTGCACGACGCCTTCACCGTGCGCTGGAACATCGACGAGAACGCCCGCCTGACGGTGGTGCCCAAGCTCATTCTCCAGCCGCTGGTGGAGAACTGCATCACCCACGGCCTGTACGAATATCAATCGGGCGGCCTCATCACCATCAGCGCCGTCCGCCGGGACGACCGCCTGGAGCTTCAGGTTGCCGACAACGGGGTGGGCATGTCGGCCGGGGAGCTGGAGGAGCTCCGGCAGTCCCTGCGGCAGCCCGACGACGCCGACAAGCGCAGCGGGCTGGCGCTGAAAAACATTTACACACGGCTGCGCCTGTACGCGGGCGAAGGCGCGGACATGACCATCGACAGCCGCCCCATGCGGGGCACCACGGTCCGCATCCGCCTGCCGCTGACCCCGCCCCCGGCTTGAACAACGCCTCCCGACACGGCATACAAACCGCGTCGGGAGGCGTTGTTTCTTGGATTACTCGGCGTCGCGTCCCTCCAGCCATAGCTGGCGCACCCGTTCGTATACTTCGTCGGGAACGTCGGCCTCAGGATACGCGGTGAGGGGCAGCAGCTGATCCCCCGCCACGGCGGGGTCGGTGCAGGCGTTGTCCTGCCGCCACGCGTCCCGTTCCTCCGGGTTGCGCAGGTTGGGCACGTCGATGGGAACGCCGCCGTTCAGGATGGAGCGGAAAGCCAGTATCCCGCAAATCCCCATGTCCACCGCCTGGTACACGTCCAGGCTGTAAGCGCCGTCCGGGCGGCCCAGAATCTTTTCAATGAAAAAGTGGGTGGCGTAAAAATCGCTGCCGTTATGGCCGCCCACGCCGCTGGCCGCCACCAGATCGGGCGAAACGAATTTCTCCGGGACATAGGTGCTCAGGTCGCCCTTGCACAGCTGCTCGCCCTCCCGGTACACGGTCAGGCGCGCGCCGTCGAAACGCTCGGTTTCCATCATGCCCTTGGTGCCGTACACCTCGTAGTTGATGCTGCCCGGCTCCCGCTTGAGGCCGCCGTGCACGCTTTTGGCTATCGCCCCGTTGTCCAGCACCAGCATCTCCACCCCGCCGGCCTGCCCGCCCGGATGCCCGAGCGCCGTCATCTGCGGGTTGGGCGGGGTCTCGTAGCCCGTCACCCGCACAGGCCGCCGCCCGGTGATGGCCAGCATCGGCCCGATGCTGTGGGTGCAGTAAAAGGTGGGATACATCCGGTTGCGCCAATGGTTCCGGTCGCCGTAGGTAATCCCCGGCCAGATGGCCGCGCAGTCGTGGATATACTCGCCCTCGGCATAGGTGACCTCGCCGATATCTCCGTTCTTGTACCGCCGCCACATCTCAAAGGTGTTGTCCATATAGCAGTAGTTTTCCGCGTAGGCGTACACCTTGCCCGATTCCTCCACCGCCTCGATAAGGGCCACCGCCTCGGCCATGGTCTGGCAGGGCAGCACCTCGCTGAGCACGTGCCGGCCCGCCCGCAGCAGCCGGATGGCATAGGGCGCGTGCTCGTTGGCGTAATTGGCCAGCACCACCGCGTCCATGTCGTGCTGGAAGAGCTCCTCAAAATCCTCGTAAAGGGCGACCTGGATGTGCGCCTCCTCCGCCAGCTTGCCCACCTCGTCCAGCAGCGGGCGGTGCCGATCGCACACCGCCACCAGCGCGGCGTCCGGGTGGTAGGCCAGCACCTGTATCATGGTTTTGCCGCGGAAAGCGCCGAATACGCCGATGCGAATTTTGTTTGCCATTTTCCAAACCTCCTTCATGCTTCTGCTACCATCATGCCAGCTTACGCCGTTTTTTGTAATGTGCGAAATGCTCAAATATGTCCGCGGCTTTTTAAGCAGGTCGGCCATTGCGCGAAACGCCGTTCCATGGGATGATGGATCTATGCGGAAAGGAGATGGCACCATGGATAAGGACGCGGGGTGTATCCGCGAAATATCCCGCCGGGTACAGCTGTCCAAATCCACGGTGTCCAAGGCGCTGCATAACTGCGGGAACGTGGACGCCGGCACCAAGGAGGAGATCCTGCGGGCCGCCCGCGAGGTGCAGTACGACCCGGCGGGCGCGCGGCGCGCCAAAATCCAAGCGGGGGAAACGGTGGTGGGCGTTGTCCTGCCCATCAACCCGTACGCTTTCTGGAACGAGGCCATCCGCGGCGTCAAGGACGCCATAGCCGCTCAAAAGGGCGTGCATCTGTCCATAAGCCTGTACGCCGGCATGCACAGCGAGGCCGACGCCTTATACTGCCTCGATTATATGGAGGATATGCGGGCGGATGTGCTGGTGGTC
>CEAA01003499.1_pt1 | contig 20263 bp, 30 predicted proteins | sample 557551 | NCBI WGS metagenome assembly CEAA01 (sample SAMEA3182115, study PRJEB8094) | gut metagenome | biome: human; feature: gut; material: Stool; isolation source: human stools | place: Canada | collected 2013-06-11
CCTACATTGTAGCAAGACATGGAAGTTCCAGTTGCTTCTGCACCCATTGAACCAGAAGTATCACGTACTACGATAAGGTCTGTAGTATTGCCCTCTTCCTTACACTTATTAACAAGGGTCATAAATTGCTTGTTAATAGTATCTTTGATATGCTGCTCTATATTACGAGGAACAGTGTTACAAATAGGTTTAAAGAGCTCATGTACGAAACCTGTGTACTCCACCTCCTTTGTCTCTGGAGCTCCTATCCATTCCTGATACTTCTCTTTGAGATTATGATTCTCTAAGAACTTGGAATGTACAAGAAGGTTTAAGGCACGACCATGAATCTTATCAAAGTCAATCTCCGTATATCGTTGCTTTGAAATAAGCTGTTGCCAGCTATGTGCTGTTCCTGCAGCTTTCATCCTTGCATAAGAACGATATACTTGATACTTTTCAGCATCTGTCCTTACTCCTGACGCGCCGTAAAGTTCTGAACACAGCCATTTTGCAATCATACAATTTGCTTGTGCCTCTACTGTAGTACACTTGGAACGTGCCTTGATCTGAGGAAGATACTTACGAATGAGATTCGTTTGAGAATCAGAGCCAAGACCTGCAGTAATCAGATCTGCAAAACGACGCCAATCCAGAACTCGGTGTTCCCAGCCGTTATAAACTAAGTCATAACGAAGCATAACGAAGAGATCTTTCCAAGAACCCACCAAGGGAATCAGCCAAGCATTCTTCCAGAATACTTCTTTATCTTTGGTATGTAGCCAGATGAGACGCATAATACCTTCATGACGAAGTTCAGAACCTTTTTGTGCTTCCTTAGTGCCATGATCTTTATCATTAATCTTACGACAAATCATTCGCAAGAAAAAGATAAATTTAACAGCATCTTCCTTATTTATAGCCCATAAAATCTCACAATCTTTAGCGATTTCTGAGAAGGGACGAATTTCTTTGTACTTAGAAGTACTTCCAAACTGATCAACAAATGGATCCCCAGTTGAATTATAAGCTTTTGCACCATTTCCTGTAAGAATCTCTGCTTGAACAAAAGTAGATTTAGATGTTGATTTACTGTCATTAGCAGTAAATAGGGTTTTCTTTTTTGCTTCGAACATCTTATTAAAGTTTTTAAAAATAAAGCGGATATTGAACAATGTCAATATCCGCTAATTGTTTACAATGAACCTCTGTAAAAAGTAATTGTCTTTCCTAATAAATTTTCTCCCCAGTCAGATATATTTTGAAGAGCATGATTTTCATCATAACCTATTCCCCAAATTCTGTCAAATGGAGATGCTTCAACAAAGAATTTCCCGTCTAATGCTGGGTCTTTAAGTTTATCCATTAAGTCTTTATTTTGGCTAAACTTACCTTCCAAGGCAAGATACATTTTCTGAATCTTAACCTCATTCCAGGATTTCTCATCAAAGTTTCTAACCTCCCTACCAAGGTTTTTAGCTTCCTTTGGAGTCTCTGCTAATAGAATCTTCTCTGCTGTTCAGATGATTTAAAAACTTTAGAGCCAAATACTATTCTACAAGGATGAAAGTTACTTAACCAACCTCCCCAGAAGAATATAAAATTATCTACAATTTTCATACCAATATAAATTAGTCCCGCCGTGAGGATTCGAACCTCACTACCCCAGAGTCCACTACACCAATTTATTAACGGGGATTTGAGTTACAGTCAAACGGTGTTACGTCGGGATTTTATAACTCTACTTTATATTTATCACATAAGGAAATTGATGTTCTAATTCCTTCAAGTTCTTTAACTGGAATTGAATAAAATTCTTTGAAAGAAGTTACAACAAATAGAAAATCACTAGAGTTATTATTGAAAGTCTTAGCTCAATAATTCTTTCGATTTCCTCCACAAGTTCTCAATCCTACTTGGAAATTTCCAGTCCTTTTATCTACCTGCGTGGTAGTTTTAACTTGAATCTTCAATATATTTTCCCCATTATCTACGAGTAAATCGTAGTCCTGAGAATCTGTCATAGGAATAGATACTATTCACCCTAATTTTGAATAAAATGCGATAGCATATGCCATCCCAACATTTCCTTGCAGTTTAGAATTTTTTAAATGTGAAAACATAAAATAAAGTTAAATTCTAGTGGGCGTATTTCAGCCCACTAGAAAAATCAAAGAAGTTAATTATTTAACTTCAGGAAATTTAGCATCCTCAGTTTTCTCTTCTAATGCCTTTGATACTCCAGGAATTTTCATTTCTTTCATAACATTCAGCATGGGGGATACTTGAGACAGAAGGCTCTGCATCACATTTGTGAGGCCTCCACCCTTCGTAGTGTCCATGATGGTCACATTACCGAAGTTCATGTGCTTGTAAGCCTCAACCTGTTGCTTAGCAATGTTTTCGTAGGTTCCTTCTTGAACCATCTTGAACTGAATTGCAATCGCAGGATCAGTTTTGGCAGCTTCGATCATCTCACGGAAACCATCTGCCTGAGCCTTAAGAGAAGCTTTCTCTGCTTCTGCCTGAGCCAAACCTTTCTGACGAACAACCTCTGCTTCAGCAAGACCTTTAGCAGTAATGGCTTTAGCCTCACCTTCACCCTTGAGAGCTTCAGCTTGCGCTTTACCATCAGCTTCGATTTTAGTCTTATTAGCATTGGTTTCTGCGATTTTTTCCTGTTCCAGCTGATAGGCTTCAGCACGCAGCAGACTCTCTTTCTTAGAAATTTCTGCAGGTACAATCTTATCAGCACGTAAGGCTGCTTCTTGACGCTGAGCACGAGCTTCTTCTGCAGTCTTCTGAGCGAGTTCCTGCTCTTGCAGCACTTTTGCTTCAGCCTTAACGACCTCTACCTGAGCAAGCTCTTTCTCCTTAGCGACTTCAGCGTCTGCCTTTACACGAGCTGTGTTTGCAGCCTTTTCAGCATCTGCTCGCACAACTTCCAACTCAGCATTCTTGTTTGTTACAGTCTTCTCAGCTTCGATTTTACCAATCTCACCTTCTGCTTTAGCAGTTGCCACATTGATATCACGAGTACGCTGAGTTTCTGCAACCTTGGAATCTCGCTCAGCATTTGCCACTGCGACCGCAACTGCTTCCTCACGTTGAGTTGCAGCAACTTCAGAGTTCTTAATTTTGTTCTGCTCTGCAGTTTGAGTTGCACCGTCCTTTTCAGCCTTAGCGATTTCAACATTTGCCTTATTAAGAGCAATTGCTTTGTCCTTCTGGCCTAATGCGATGATATAACCTGCTTCATCCCTGATATCAGTGATGTTGACGTTGATAAGATGCAGGCCAATCTTACGGAGCTCTCCACCAACAACATTCTTCACTTCTTCCAGGAACTTGTCTCGTTCAGAGTTCAGCTCTTCAATGGTCATATTAGACACAATTAGACGCATCTGACCATATACAATATCCTTAACGAGATCTTCAATCTGGTCAGTAGTCAATCCAAGCAATCGCTCTGCAGCCATTTGCATTACTTCAGGTTCTGTAGAAATACCTACAGTCACAGTAGTTGGAACATCTACTCGGATATTCTGTGAAGACAGAGCTTTCTGAAGATTACACTCAAACTGCAAAGGTTTAAGTGACATGAAACTGTAACCCTGTACGATAGGCACCACGAAAGCCGCTCCTCCATGGATGCACTTAGCAGATTTTCCGCCCCCCGTCTTACCAAAGATTACAAGAATCTTGTCAGAAGGACATTTTCTGTACCGTGAGAGAATTCCCACTACTGAGAGCAACACTAACAGTAGTGCTGCACCGAGAATGATAAATAAAGTCATCTTTTAATTATTTAATTGTTACTTGATGTCGTGTACCTTCCACTATAACTGATTCTCCAGGTTGATAGTTAACATTCTTTGTGGATGTTGCATCCACATATACTAACCTTCCTTCCAGCTTCACTACTATCTCTCCTTTATTTAATTCGGAGTCCCAATAATAAACCTGTGCGGGAGTATCCTTAATTTCATCTTGATAGATGATTTCTTGACGAAGATGTTTATATATGTATCTGTAAAGATAGAACAGAATCACAGTAAATAACAATCCCACCAAAACAGCTACGAAAGTAGATAGTACTGAAACTCCTCCCATTGTAGTTAATGTTAGAGAAAATCCAAATACAAAGTGAACAATACCCTTAAAAGATAACATGTCACTCGAATCTAAGTCTGCATCCATATCAACATCAATCTCTCCTCCAATAAAGGATAAGACTGTCTGTCCGATTAAGACACAAGCAGAGATTACTAATAAAATTAAATATCAAGTCATATTTTGTAATAATTAATTTCAAAGAAAGGCTACGCTATCATCCAAAAAATATACATTAAGAAGATAATTGCTGTATGTAGCCTATTAGTGGGACTGGAACGAGTCCAACGAGCGCACCACGCACACCGCAGTCCCAATAAAAAATTCTAGTATTTCTACTGGAATTAAGTTCATAGCAGGGCTCTTCAGCCCCGAAGACTTTTTTCTTTAACGTCTGATTTATAAGCCCTTAACAGATTACAGTACTCTTTCTATATAGAACTCTAGTTTATAGAAGATTGTGGACACATGTGGGATTCGAACCCCTCTATTTCCTTGCAAAGGAAATGTGCTCGCCTTTACACTACATGGCCCAGTAAAATTATAATTTAGAAATTATTTGATTATACTCTTCTTTAGTCATTTTCAATCGTAATCCTACAGTAACTTTTTTAGGAGGTTCTGTTAACAGCATCATACCTTCAATTCCAGTTATCTCATATAGTCGATTTTTAATCTCTACAGATTCCCCAACCTTATATTCTTTATTACGGTCAGAAACTTTTAATATTGCTCCTCTACCAGTTATTCAAAATATTTCCATATTGAAACTTACTATTCTTTTGTAGTACCTAATATATTCTAAGCTATTTAGAGCCTCCTGTCGGACTCGAACCGACGCGTTCAAATGAAGACGGATTACAAAACCGTTGCAGTCGCCGCTGTGCCAAGGAGGCTTACAAACACTATCGTAGTTTACACGTCTGATTTTTATTGCCACAGAAACTCCATACAAATGATCAATTTATATGCTAAGAGTTATTACGCCGCTAAAATTGCTGAGTGAAACTAACTTGTTTCTTTATTGTCTATCAGCATCGACTTTACCCTAACATTTAGGGAGTGCTCATTACCTTGTACTTCGGCAGTTTGTTCGAATAGGCTTTGAGCTAGCCTATAAACTATTTATTTTTAGAGTATCGATATCGTCTAGTGCTATTTTTATTTCTTGACCCGAAATGCTCAGTCATTGCATGATGATTTGGACATAAAACCTGAAGATTCTCTTCTTTATTATTAGTTGCATCTCCATCAATATGATGTATCTGAAGAATGGATAAATTAGTATAAGGATTAATGAAATTACATCCACATCCTGGAATTTCACAGGTATAATTAGCCTTCTCTAATAAATATCGTCGAATATGTGCAGATAATCCATCCTCTCCCGCCATTCCTAATTCTTTACCTTCTTTTCAGCGTTTGATAAATTCCTTGTAAGCATATTCAGCTTGGCATTTGCGATTACAATATTGATTTCTTGCAGGTATGACGTTTCCACAATTTATACAGATAGCACCACGAACATACTTACCACTTGACTTGGCCTCTCTTTTTAAATTTAGATATGTAGCACTACATGAATGGGAACAAAAGTCATTGGCTCTTTTACTTCATAAAATTACATTTCCGCATTGTTTACATAACTTAGGATTCTTTTCATACCTATCCTTTGTAAGTACGCTAATAATAGGAATCTCTACTTCATTTTTAACTGCTCATTCTTTTAACTTATTTCTATTGGAAGTATTATCATGAATTTCTAACTTTTTACAAATTTCAAATAAACTTTTACTGTTATTTCACACAGTTCTGATTACATCATCTGAAAGTTCTTTAAAACGTTTCATTAATTTGATTTATTAATAATTATTAGTTATAATTGAGAGGTATAAGAGATTCAAACTCTCCCCTTGTGATCGGAATTCACATATGCTATCACTAACACCAATACCTCATAAAAGGTCTCTATAAAGCTCCGTAGATTAAAAGTCTATTGCTAAATAAAGGTTGCTGTAAGAGACCTTGTAAAACACAACTGTGAAATTTTCGCTTTGAATCATTTCTGATCTCTGGACTAATACTGATAGATTAGAGTGCCTTCATATCCTTGATTACGCAGAATGAGTGCTGCAGTTTCTACAAGATGCCGTTCTTTTTCATTGAAAAACGGACCTGCAAGATAAATCTTTATCATTTTTCATTAAAGTTTAAGCGTACAGAGCAGGAATCGAACCTGCGGTGAGATAAATCTGCAAGATTAACAGTCTTGGGCCATCTGTACATATTGGGCTAGGTTACTCTAATTTACATCCTACCATTAGACGACTATAGTACTTCTCAGCCCTGAAGTTTCCTATAACTGGGACTCGAACCCAGATCGCTGTTCAACAAAATACAATTCAGTAGAAGAAGCTTGCTGAAGTAACCTTGTGTTTACAAAGATAATAACTTTATTTTACATATGCAAGATTAATCATCCATGCCGATATCATTTAAGAATAGTTCTGCCACTAACTCCAAACTTCTTACCTAGTGCTGTTTTAGAATTAGTCTTTAGAAGGTCGTACAGGATTCTTTAAAGATTTACGTAAACAAGTTATACATAATCCAGTCATGGAAGCGGAATTTAGAACTTTACCACATTCTGAACATGCATAGGTTTTCTTATTGATTTGCCGATTTTTGCTTTTATAGTTATCTGTTTTAGCATGACAATTAGGACAAAGAAGCATTAAATTAGAATCCACATTGTTATCTGGATTTCCCTCAATGTGATGTAGCTCTAAAGGAATAGGATCTTCTAATCATTCTGTATTTAAACACATTTCACATTTATGTCCTCTATCATTAATCAACTTCTTTTTTAAATTACTTTTAACCCTAGTTGCTCCAATTCTAAAAGGTACTGAAATATTATATTATTTTAGTAAATTATACAACATTGGATAATTTCCTCCAATAGGAGCAACTCCTAGCTTCAATAAACATTCAGAAGGTGTTTTAGAACCTTCTACGCATTTTATTATTTCTTCTTTAGTGTATTTTCTACTCATTTAACATATATTTTACTTGTGCGGGCACAGGGACTTGAACCTTTTCGCTAAATTAAAAGAGAAATTTTGCTTAAACCATTTACTTTGCTGTATGTTACCTATTCATTGTAAAACTGTAAAGAATTTGTGGCCATGGAAGGACTCGAACCTCCACACACTTATGAACCTAGAATATATAAGCAGCTTTACCACTTTGCTTACAGGGCCATAAAATGGAGAAGCAAGCATGGCCCGCTTACTTCCCCTTCATTGATGAATTACAGTATTCTTAAATATTGTACGATAATGTGCATCTAACTCACTTTAACTTATTGTATTCATACGAGTTAACCATTTCTCCAATTCGCCATATAGTGATTTAATTAGCGGCGAATGGGGGACTCGAACCCCCAGTCTTATGATTTTTTTTATTAGTGAATTAGCACATCCTTATTAACTTGAGACTAAAGCTTTTGACGCAACACTAAATCTTATGTAGCTCCTTGTAATTTATCTAGGATATTACAGCTCTTTGCTACTTAGTCTAAGTCTGAAGCTAAGTCTATCGTCAAATATTTTGTTTGTTTTATTACCTACCTTGGAGATAGTTCAGCAGCCATTCTGAATCCAGATTGGATTTTACTGCTTCTACCTCATTTGCTACTTTCAGTGCAGCAATAGTTGCTGACAGAAGAGTACTTCTACGCTGAAGAGCTAATGCTCGCTGACGAGGGGTCCACTCACCAGAGAAACGCTGCATGGTGTAATCACCAAGCTCCATCACAGTATCTTTTACTGCAATTTGGGGCTGATAGTGAGTTGCACTGCCGAGCTTCTGAACATTCGGATCTTCTAAAATGTACTGAGTCTTAGTGATAGACTTTTTAGTACCTTTCAGAAGGGGAGACTGCATAATTGCTCGACCTGCATACATTTCTTCAGTACATGGTTCCCAGATCTCAGAATCTTTACGAACGGGAATGTTCTGGAACATCTCCTGAAGCTGAGGATTTTCCAGAAATGACTTGAGCTTAAGAAGCTCCAGACTGCTCAGATTAGCAATTACATTGCCATCTACAACCAGATCTGCACGAGCAGTTCCCGATGCATTAGTTGCTTCACAATTGAACATCTCACTGATATAGCTTTTTACCATATTAGTGAAATAGTCGAATTTCTCATCTACGGTTGTTACAACCGCAATGAGTTTACGTTCACTGGGAAGATCTACAGTGTCAGGACGAGGTTCGTAGGTATTTTTAACACCTCGAAAGTTGTCTGACTCCTTCTTAAAGAAGGTTATATAATCTCGAAGGAGCGCTTTAAACTGGGAAGCACCCTGCTCCAGTTTTGCGAGTAATACATTTAATTTCATATTAAATTAATTTTAAGTTATTTAACATATTTTCGAATTTCTGGATCTTTCCAAATTTCATAAATCGTACTGTCAGGTAACGTTTGAAATTCACAAGAGCCATACTTAACTTTAATTTTTTTCTTTTTGCACTTTTCTTCGGAATTAATTGTCTTTCCTGAATATTTATTTTCTGCTTTAAATTACTAATCTGAAGTTTTAACTCTTCATTCTCCTTAACAAGACTTTTTTGATATGTAGAATCTCCAACCAAAAATAAAGAAGCATGTAATACAATACCTCTGATTAAAGTTTTACACTCCTCATAAGAAATAAGACTTACTTTATTAGTTGATGGAACATAAAGTATATAATTATTTCTGTCAATAATTATTGATATATTCCCAGAAGAATTTTTCCCAATATGATTAGATACTCTAACGATTAAATCCCCAATAGTATAATACCTAGATTCCTTTGTCTCAGAGGTTTCAATTTTGTATGCAAACCTTCTTAAATATTTGTCAATTTTATTCATAATTTTGAATTATAGTCAGAGTGACAGGATTCGAACCTGCGAATTCGTGCTCCCAAAGCACGCGCCTTAGACCTAGCTGGGCTACACTCTGATAAAAAGTCTCTATTATATTAACTATCGCTCTACCAACTGAGCTACCAATAGAACCCAGTCTATTGGACGGGACTCGAACCCGCGACCTGCAGTTCCCCATTAAAATTATTTGCTGAAGAGACTTTATAAAAATAATAGCTTTTTAACACATGTTGGAGGTAGCTATTTAGATAGGGCTTTTCAGTCTACTCAGTCATTTCCTACTGTAGCTTTGTCTCTATCACCTGCCTGTCATCACGACGCATTCGTGCACAAGCTGTTATTGTCCTAGTTGCGTATTCAAATAACTGCTGCGGAGGAGAAGGGATTCGAACCCCTGCAACGTCTTCTAAACGTCCTAACGCATTTCAAGTGCGCCCCCTTATAACCACTTGGGTACTCCTCCATATATTCTTTACTTATCTAGATATATCTTGAGAGCTGTTCACCTATATAAGGGATTAGCGCCTATCATTTAGTCTAAATTAGTAAGAATTTTTAATTTTTATCTTTCTGATTAACTAATTTTATATAACTCAGTAACAGGTTCTCATATGAATCTCTGCTCTGTTTAAGTCGTTGTTCCAAATCTTTTTGACGTTGAACTAAAAGTTTGTATGTGTATTCTTCACAAACTTTAACTTTTATTTCTTTTCTTCCTTCTTTAGGAATATTCAAATATAGAGCATCAACAGAAACTGGTCTATCCTCTAACTCTGCAATGTAAGATTCTAGTTCTCCAATTCTTTGCAAAGCCTGTTTATATTTTACATCAGATTTAATATCTTTAAGTAAATTATTGTTGGCTTCTTTAAGTTCTATTATTTAATTGCTTAATTTGAGATTTCAAAGTGTCAATATATCCAAAATTATTTTGAATTTGGAATATTTCTTCTAATTTGGCAATTATTCTTCTTTGTTCCCAAGCTATAAACTTCTTCAACATAATCTATATATATTTTGTAGCGGGAGTGAGATTCGAACTCACGTAGATCGGCTTATGAGACCGAGCTGGGAACCATCTCCAGTCTATCCCGCTATATAAGTTAATAAGAGACGCCTGTAGGATTCGAACCCACACAAAACTGCTTTGCAGGCAGCTCCTTTAACCAATTCAGGCAAGGCGTCCTATTTCAGAGTCCAGAAATAATATAATGTAAATAAATGTATGATGGGACAGAAAATATAAAATGTATCTTCTTTTTCCCATTGAACTATAGTATTTACTAATCCGAACTTAGTTGCAAAGAAAAACATAATTCCTGAAACTACCAAAAGATAGAGGATAAAAATTACTAAAATAATTTGCCAAATCATAACTGTTGTTTATATATGTTTTAATATCTTATCTTAATTCAAGTTAAAATAGACTATTGAATTAGTTACCTTTGATCCAATTATCATATTGCGTAGAATCTATTTTCGGAGGATATCGATTGTTATGATTATAACACAATGTATCCTGTGTACTTTTGTTTATATCTCTTATGGATTTTAGTTCATACTTAGAACACGAAACCAAACTCGAGATAAATATTAATACCCTATACATTATAATTTAAAATTTGTTGATCCACCCTGACTCGAACAGGGATTCCAAGAACCAAAATCTTGTGTGGTAACCATTACACTACGGATCAGTGTGTCAAATAAATATTGACACGTGAATATTATTATAGTGACATAAATTGACTATAATTGTCAGTATAACTTATATTTGTATTAACAAGAAGTTCTCCATGCATACTTTTTCCAGGCATAGGTACCATAAAATCTGGACCATATATACTAACTAAAGCTCCCATGTAAACTTCAGGTGCTGGAAATATCCAATCCATAAATTTTAAATATACAGTATTCTTATAATGTTCTGCATATCTAAGACTTTGAATTTTACCTGGGAAAGTTAAATTAGCAAAGTATTCTGTTTGTACATGATTATATTTTTGCCGAATTTCTTGATATTGATCCCTTAACTGAATTAGCCTAGAAAGATTACTAGAAGACTTATCATAACATTGATATCGTGTTTTTATACATATAGCTTCTAACTTTATCAAATGAAGTTGATGCAAAAGTTTCTGCCTTTCCTTTAAATCATCAGGAACATTATCAAATGGACAAATATCAATAAATATACCTTGATTAAATGGAAATTTTGCTTCTAAATCTTCTTTGTGAATACATGTAGTATCACTTCGCCGAAGTTTGGAACAGCAATAAAAAGTACTGTCTGTTCAATCATTCTGTAAAAAACATGGATATTTTAATTCCTTAGAAGCATATTGGACGAATTTATCATAATCCTTTCTGGGCATCGTTATATCAATATCATCATCCCAAGGAATAAAACCTCCATGTCTAACAGCTCCTAAAAGTGTACCTCCATCTAATCAATAAGTCAATTTATACTTCTCGCAAATCTTCCTAAACTGCCATAATAGATCTAACTCAATTGCTCAAAGTTCTTTTCTGGTTTCGGATATCAAAAATCCATTTTGAGATTCTTCTTTAAAAAAAGAAGGGGGAAGTTTAATTTCTAAATTTACCATTTATTATAGACATAGCTAAGTCTAAATCATCAGACATTGTTATTTTGAAATTCTGTAAATCTCCTTTAATATAAGTTACTATATTTCCAGAAAGTTCAAATAAATGTGGTAGTGTCTGACAATCATCTATATTATCTATACTTTCAACAGCTCTACAAATATCACTGAACATAAATGTTTCTGGAGTTTGAAGAATAGATATACGATCTTGAATTAATTTTGGGGCATGAATATTTTTAGAGTATTTTAGTGCACTTACAGTCTCGATAAATGGTACTACACAAGGGGTGTAACTTTTGCAAGTAGATATACACTTAGTTATAAGAGTTTCTGATACAAAAGGACGCACCGAATCATGAAACATTACTTTATCGATCTGATTAATGTGTTTTATTGCACTTAATCCAGCAATTCTTGATCTTAAACAAGTTGTACTTCCTTCTACAACAATGACATTACTGTCATATAGTTCACGTAGCCTATTAATATATTCAGGAAGAGTAACAACAACTATTACAGAAAAAAGTTTAGTGAAGAGAAACGTATCTAAAGTATAATCTAGAATAGTATTTCCCCTATATATAGAGCGATATGAAATTTCTGTAAATTGTTTGGGTATATTACTGTTACATCTACTCCCTATTCCAGCAGCATTTATTACAAGTGCATTCATAATTTGTTAATTTTAGTATCTACAGAATGACTCGAACATTCAACCTCTTCCTTATCAGGGAGGTGCGCCATGTAGATATTTATAGTAGATGACATTTATTATTCAAGCCAAACAGAATATTAAAATAATTTGCTGTATGTCACCTTATAAAGCCTTTAATCATCAATCAGATAGATTGTACCGAGAACGGGAGTCGAACCCGTACAGGCCCTTCGGCCCAAGGGATTTTAAGTCCCTCGTGTCTACCTATTCCACCATCTCGGCTAAAAATAAGTACCATCCTTCGTTTTGAGGAAATATAACTGATCTGTTACTCGGCTTTCGCTTGGTACTTATAAAGTAAATAGTTGTTAAGGCCGTGCATCCAGTATCCTTACTTTTAATCTGGACATTCTCGGAGCACACCAGATTTGCACTGGAGTCTTCTTTATAATCTTCCGATCATCGTTATCATATAGTTTTTAATCTATTTTTAAAATTGCCTTGACTAGCTTTCTCGAATTATCTTCGACTCTTCACAAGACTGTAGCACTTTTTGCGTTTTCCTGCCTTTGTTAGATTGGTGTATTTTACCATTAAATCTACAACGATGGACTATTTTTCTTCTAGTTGAAGTAGTATAGTTACTAACCTAATACTAAGTGTTAGGATTTTTGGATTTATATTGTAAATCCTAAATGGTCTAAAAAATAAATAAAATATACAACCATACTTAGTGCTATGAGCTTCCTCTAAGTTACTTACGCGTTTTCGCTTAGAAAATTCTAAACTAAGTGATCCTACTCTTTGGTAGATTAATTATGGCTGCCACTTAGTGACAGAATTTAACTCTCGTTTTACGTATATTTTTATTTAGTAAAATAAAAGATTTCAATGAATATATATCTCCCAAAGATAATTCATCGTGAATTCATACATAATCAATTCTCATCAAGTTAATCACCAGTGATCTTGGGAAATCACTATCTGTTGACCATAGATTATTTCGAACTATCACTTCACTGTTTTCTTAATAATAGAATTTTATAAAATATTAAGTTATCAGCTGTATTTTATAGCATCTTCAATGCAGCCTGTAATCCAGATTCTAAACAATCCTCATACTGACCACACCAAATTTCTTGGGCTACCTTGGATTGAAGATTTAGGATGTAAGGGAACTATAATCCAGTAATATGATAGAGTCTCGTCTAATGTTACTAATACAGCTATTCCATGTTCTTCTCTCAGCCACTGTTGTAATTCTGCTTGATAGGGGGCTGAGCAATCAAAGTCAGGAATAATTCCTAAACTATAATTATGCTCAGTAACGAGATTACCATGTTTATTATAAAAAGTTTCATCATATTCTAAATAGCCTTTTTCAAAAGCTAATTTTGCAGTTTCATAACTAATCCTTTTCATAGTATATCCATCTATACGTTGTATCAGTATCTCTTATAGTATATACTTTTCCAAGTTTTCCTTCTTCATATGCTTTCATATGCATATTACATACCAGATCACTTTTAGTAAAAAAAGCTATCGCCACAAATATACTAAAATATATTATGGATACCAAAGCTTTTTCATAAAAATTTTCACAACCATTAAGCATTCCAACGTAAATGATTGTTAAAATTACAATTATCCAAACCAAAAATCCCATATTATCCTACTCCGTATTCTTTAAGAAAATCAATATTTCTACGACAAAGTCCTCTTATAGTAGCCACTTTGTGTGCAAAATTACCAGTTGTGGTTTCTGAAGCCAATTGAATAATATTCATAAGATTACAATATGGCATACCTTTTCCATATTGTTTATTTACTTCATATGCCATAGAACCACAAATTCCAACAATGTAAAGCATTTGTTGAGGAACATTTTGTGCAGTTGTTCCGTTACAAGCTCTAATAACCCTCTGGAATGTTGCTATAATATTTTTTATTTCGATTTTCATATTTAAATCATATTAGTGGACCCTACAGGGCTTGAACCTGTGACCTCCTGATTATGAGTCAGATGCTCTAACCAACTGAGCTAAGGGTCCATAAATCCTATCTCTTACTTAGTCATTGATAGGACAAAATGGCTTTCAAGTACCAACAGAGAATTCGTTAAACATTCCTATTATTGGATTCACTAAGTCTTTTACTTAAGCCTGAAAGTCTATTAAAAAGATCATGTTACTTTCTTATTGGGAGAGCGAGCCTTACGTTTATGTCTCCACTTATTGTCTTAAAAATGCGCATTATCGACAGCTCTAGAGTTATATCCAGTCTTTCGGTCCAGTGTAACATCTGGAGAAGTAAAGATTGTTTAATGATCACTCAACAATCTCGCATGATCTAAAAACAATTACTCCTATCAGTTAAATTAATAAGCGTTTGTAATAGGTGTTGTATCTATCACTCCTTTTAATTCTTCATCTTTTAACTTCGAATAATCAAAATCTAGAGATGCTAAGATTTTAGGAATATATTTCTCTCGAAACATATTAATAAAGAAGGGTTTATCAATAATCTTTGCTTTTTTAAACTCTATTAAGCAAATTCCTACCTGCAGAAATAATATTTGTGGTACTTCGTACTCCTTTTGTTTATAATAAATAGAATACATAAATTTAAGCTTTTTATCCTTAGATATTCTATAGGAATTCCAAATATCTCAGAAATTTCCTTCTTGGAAATCTCACGATATTTTGGCCATAAAGTTTTATTAGAATTACCATCTTTGATATTAGTAATGGTATTTTCATCAAGATATCCAGTGTATTTACCACTACCAAGATCAGCAAATACAAATGAATTATTTTGATCTTCTTCAGCAAGCACTACATAATGTTTTTTACATACAGTAGTTATTATCATCCCTGCAGCTAATTCAACCCCTCTTAATTTCATAATTTATTCTTCTTGCTTTTCTTCAGGAACGATAGAATCTAAAAATCGGTTAAGAGCTTCAAAAGATTTTTCGGGTAGCTTTAGAATCCTTGATTATCTTTGTTGCTACGGTGATTCCAAGAATCTGATAAGAGGTTTCCTTTGAAGGGATAAGTACTGTCAAGAACAAAGAGGGGGATTCCAATTATTAAAAATTTTTCCCACCACCTCTTAGCCGTTGCTAACTCACAGCCCAAGTTAGCGTAGGTAATAGCGGTAAACCCAACTATACTAATAACTAAAAATAGTGTTGCAACAGATCCTACTCCATCAGCTATTGAACAAAGGTACATTAACCAACCTAAATTTTCCATAAGATTTATCTTTACAAAATTGTTTCTAATTATCGTTCGAAATTATATGCTAAACTAAGAAAAGCTATAATCATCATTATTGTATTAACAATAGGGACTGCTATCAATATAAATCTTACCACAGCTCCTAGGTCCTCTGTTTCCTGCAGTTACAAAGGCACTGATTTCATAGACGATTGTAAAGCACACTATAAGAATATCCATCAACCTAATTCTTCCATGTTTCTATTTTATATAAGCTGTTTAATGTTCTAAATTCTGTGTCAGAAATAATTTCAGTTACCAAGGATGTGTGAAAATTAGGTGTATTGGTAATAGAAATTCTGTTATAGGGATAAAGGAAGAACATCTCTCCTACTTTAGGAGGCTCTAACATATAACCCTCTTCCGTATAACCTTGTTCAATCCCATTGGGATGGAATCCAGCAGGAATTCGACCTGTAATTCCAGTTTTAATAAGTTTTACGCGCTTATATTTCATTGATTATCTCCGAATATTTTTCAACTACTAGTTCTCTTACTTTTTTAGAAAAATTACTTTGATGCTTTCCTTTAAACGGAAGAAAAAGAATCATAAAATCCGTATACTCATACAATACGAGATCAAAATTAGCATCTAATTCCGCCTTATTAAGATTCTCCTGTACAAGTTCAATTTCTTTTATTTCTTTAGGAATCTCAAAATTATCTTTTCCATATATAAGGAATTCTGAGGCTTCTGTAAGTTTATATTTATTAAGTTTCATAATTTCAAAAAATATTAGTAGTCTGTAGAGGATTCAAACCTCTGTTTTAGGCCTGAGAAACCTATATCCTGGATCACTAGATGAACAGACCAAATTGAATATTACCAAAGAGGATACCCTTGAGCTCCTAGTTGGTAATACCCGATGGATTTTTTACTGTGAGGATCAACTACCCAAAAAACCTTCATAATAAGTTTAACGAGATTTCCAGCATGAGCTCGGCTATTTTCAAGGTAACTACGCATTATATAGGAGCGTCCCTAACTAAAACAAGTTTAGTGTAGTGGAGAGTAGATTCAAACTACTGTTTCCAGCTGAGAACTGACGTGACGACTCCACCATAAAAGTCAGGGAATTAATCCCTGACTAAAATTTCAAAGAACCTTTTTACTTCCATTTAAGAAGGTAAGCTGCGTTGTGGCGCACCATACGTTGAATACGCTGATAGACGATTTCGCCATCCTTGTTACACTTTACATTACCCTCTGCATCGTATACTTTCTCTTTAAAGTACATAGGAAAAGCCTTGAAATTGATTTTACTCATGTGTTTCTGACATTATTTGTTCTACTTGTTTCACATAATTTGCAAATGCTGTTGTTTGTCGAATTGCGTCTGTTCTCCTACCGTCAAAGTGGACATCAATGACAGCCTGAACTTTACAGGGATTAGGTAAAATCTGAGGGCGAATAATTTCTCCTGACACCACAGGAGCAACAAAACTACTGCTCCTATGATACCTGTTGCCAATGCTTGTTTATGGGTGATCGTCCCACCCCGTCGGGAATGTATTGCCGCATCTGCTCTGCTGACTGAAGAAGCTCCAGATAATCAGGACCAGGAAGATTTGCTTCATTGATTTTACGTTCCAGAAGCTCAACCAGTTTAGTATCCACATCTCCTGCTGCCACAATCGGAGGCGTAGGAGTGGGAACTACTACTGAAATCTCCTGTTTGACAGGTTCAACAGTCGGCTTAGGCTCTTTATTGGAGTCTTCTACGAACATCCAACCAAAAAGACGATTTTTTGCCATTGTTTTATTTATTTTGATAGTTTTCAAGTCTAGGAATAGATTCCTCAAGAATGAAATTGATAACTTCAGTTTTTTCAGGATCCAAAACTGCGGAATATGTATAAGTAGAATCCCGAGTAACTGCTATTACCATATATTCAGAACATCCGTCAGGCAAGTATTGAATTAAAGAAATACTTGTGATCTTTACTGGAGTACAATAAGTTTTAGTGAAATTATGTCACGAACATTTTCCTTACGATCATTACTATCCCTAGAAGTACTCCAGGTAATAGGGAAACAGCGCTCTCAGAATACTTTATAGCCATACCACAGAGCACTATAATACCTAACCCTATGAGAATGACTAATATTGTTGACATGGTGTTGGAAAATTTGATTCAGATTCTCGAGCTTCAATGCATGAATCATCCACGAATTCATCAGGATCTGTACATCCTGTATCAGGTACATTAACTTCTTCCATTATATAAATTTTAAAAGTAAATTTTGGGGAGCTGAGGGATTCGAACCCTCTAATTACCATAAGCTCCTGCAGGTTTAAGCCACTTCGGGCTTGAAATGTGTGATTTCCTTGAATTCAATAGGTCTTCCCTTTGCATCCCATTTTACAGGAATTTTCTGGACACGAGTACGTTCCAGAAATGCTTTTCGCTGTGCTTCAAGACGAATCATTCGTCTTACCTGTCCGATAATTGCCATGTTTTTAATATAAAAAAGATGTATAACTGTAACTTACAGAGATATCGTCAAACTGTTCTTTGAGATAATTCATATACTCTATAGCTTCTTTTTTGCTCGGGAATTCCTCCCAAGATTTTTCTCCGTTATGGAAGATCAGTACTATGTGTCTCATTAATAGAACGAATTACTAACTCTATAGAGTCTTTTGGAATATTACTAGAAATAGTAATTTTTACTTTTTCTGTTGGAACTGTAGTTTTAGGCTTTTCAAAACCCCCTACCGTAACTTGAATAATAAAGGTTCCTATCAAACAAGCCCAGAAGCATTCATTTTTATCAGAAGTATTTTGAATCCATGCTAACCTTACAATAAACCACATTGAAAAACTGAGTATTGCCCAAAATATTGCAATCATAAAATTCAACTTAAAAAGTATCTGCATTGTCAACGCTTGCCAGGCTACAGATACGAACACATAATTAATGGCTATTAAATAATTATAATCTTTACACTCTTTGGACAAACAAAGAAAGTAGGAGCATTCAAGTAAAGATTTTCTTGCTGTGTCGACAAAGTAGACATTCTTTGGACCTTGGCTCAAGTCTCTTACTTCTTTCCCGATCTCCATAAGGGAACTCGCTTAGTAAGTCAAGCTACATCTATAAGACTGACTAAATCTTATAAACTTGTAAAGTTATTTAAATGGGTTTAAGGACTGGTTAGTCCAAACTTTACAACCCGTAGGTTACTTCTTACGAACAAGAACCTACAATCAAAGAAAACGATTCACCTTAAATCAACCAAACACTTATTCATCTATTGCACCACCAATAGAAGTAGAATACAGGCTTTTAATCTTGGAATGCCTTTAATCCCCTCTCTGGATAAACCGTCTTCGAGGTTTAATCCAATTGATTTAAGTTATGTAAAAAGAAAACAACAGCAGACAGCGCGTATTTCGTTATGGCGAGGCTGAGATAGTGACCATCACCGACCTGCGTTCATAGTAGACTCTTTTCAGAGTTCTACTTAATCACACGTGCGAAAATCGTAGCAGGCATAAAGTTAAAAAACTTTATTAACTTATGAAGACTTACCGAAGCAAATCTTCATACGCTCTCTCCCACTCTTTGCGGGATTCAGTGAGCAGCATCTTGAATAAACTCAGTCGCTTAATATACGTCTGAATATTCGGAATCTTGTTCCACACACGGTAGAATGCGACTACAATATCCCGACGAAATACAACTTTAGTGTTAAGCTTCTCTGAAATGAGGTACAAAGCACCAGCTTTAAGTTCGAACTCAGGGTAAGCCTTCATGAAATCACGAAGCTGTTCGTAACCATGAACTCCTCCCTCCAGATAAGCTTCCATGTAGTTCAAGTGTTTGGCATTGAACATGATGGCCAGCTGCAGAGGACTCTTATCAGAATCAACGACCATTACACGGATCGCTGTTTTATTTTCTGGATATTTCTCCTTAAGCATACGGAATGCCGCCAGACGATTTTGACCATCCAGCACCTGCATAGATAGGAGGAAGCCATTCCCCATCAAGGAAAGCTTTGAAAATGCGCTTCACATGTGCCATTCTCAGGAATGAACGAGAGCTGTTTGACGTTTTCTACGAGATAGCACTTCTCAAAAGGAGTGCGGTTCGAAAACAATTCTTTTATCATAATACAATTTGTGTTATTGTTAAACATTTGTAGTGGTTAGAGGACTCCAACCTCTGTTTCCAGAATGAGACTCTGGTATCCTAACGCAACTAGATGAAACCACCAGTAAATTATTTACTTCTTAGATTCACTCTTAAAAAGACATGTAAAGAGTATAGCTACTCCCAAAGAGAGGGCAAGAGAAAGTTTACCTACAATATACCCTTCTGCTACAAGTTTAGGAAATACTGCAGGCCAGAGCAAATAAATGAAAATACTCATAAAGAAAGCCGTAACAGCAATACTTACAATAATTGCAGCTAAACGGCCTCCTAATGTTTTGTTATCCATTTCTTCGAATTAATGAAATTTGATGAAGCAAGTAACTTCATAGTATTTCTTGCTTCAGTTTCATCTTTGGCAAGAACAGAGAGAGGTTTGAATCGAAATCCCTTCTTCATTGTAGAAGTGATATGTTACGAGAAAGGGTGTCATTTGTAATGGTAAGTAGTATCTTGCTTAATGAGATTACCATCAGATTGGATAGTAGTAATTACAGTTTTTATCTTACCTCTGTGATAATC
>CEAA01007697.1_pt1 | contig 20128 bp, 18 predicted proteins | sample 557551 | NCBI WGS metagenome assembly CEAA01 (sample SAMEA3182115, study PRJEB8094) | gut metagenome | biome: human; feature: gut; material: Stool; isolation source: human stools | place: Canada | collected 2013-06-11
GATGCTACGTATACGGTGAAAACCGCGATTCGGCCTTGGGAAACATCAGCACAAAGATGGTGTTGGAGAATGTCTATGCAACGCAGGGGCAGACCGGTGTGACCGAGCTGGAACCGGGACATATGATAGGCGGCGCGGCGAAGACCAGCATGACGGGATTTGACTTCGACACGGTATGGAGGACGGTGGAAGGCGGTACGCCGCAGCTGCTGGCATTCCCACTTTTCGACGATACCCGCGAGATCCCGCCCGGAGAAAATATGGGTACGCCCGGCACGGTGTGGACTGGAAAGATTGCCAGCAAATTTACCGGGGGTACAGGAACACAGACGGATCCATACCAGATTGCCACGGGGGAACAATTGGCTCTATTGGCCAGCACCTGCCTGACAAACTCGGCCAAAACAGCACGCGTGTATTATGTGCTGACGGAGGATATCCGTCTTAACAACACGGCGGATGACAACTGGTATTCCACAGAATCCGTAAATCCGTGGTTCCACACCACGGGCGCGGAGAGCTTCCGCGGCTATTTCAACGGTCAAGGACATATTGTGGAAGGCCTTTATGTCGACGCCGCCGCCGTTGCTCCGACCAACGCCCCAAAAGCCGGATTGTTCGCAGTATTGCGTCAGGGGGCGGTAGTGGAAAATGTCGGCATTGTGAAATCGTTCATTTCGGCAAACTACGCGGGCGGCATTGCCGGATATGTGGAAAACAATGCCGAGGGAGCGCCGCCTCTCATTCGCGGCTGCTTCGTCAACCACGATGTAATGTTGCAGGGCAGCTTCACCGGAGGCATTATAGCAGGCTCTCCGCGGCCTGTAACCATCGAGGATTGTTATAGCATCGCCAACTCCGAAGGCAGCTCGCGCAAAGGCGGCATCATCGGCAGCTATTGGGCGACTGAAAAAGGTGGAGAGATCCGGCGGAGCTATTCGGCGGGACTGGGAACCGTCAGGACACTTGGCAACGATAATGATGTCATGAAGTACAGCGACGTTTACGGAAACATCCCGCAGAACGGCGTTACGCAGGTCAATCGTGGAAACATGATCGGCGAAAAGGCCAAGACGAGCATGAAAGGACTTGATTTTGACGGCGTGTGGAAGACGGTGGATAAACGCTCACCGGTTCTTCGTTCGTTTGGCTCGGATGCCTATTCCATGCCTCTCCAAAAGGTAACGATCACGTTCTATACGAACGGTGGGCCGGAAGTGGCACCGATATCCGGTTATCCGGAAGAGCCGATTACGTGGCCGGAGATGAAGCGTGTCGGCTATGTGTTTGACGAATGGCATGTTTACAGGACATTGGATGTAAAATATCCACTGGATGTTTTTCCGGAATATGATATTACCTTATATGCCAAGTGGACGGACGTATCCATTCGCCAGGGCTTCGAGTCGTATCCTTTTTTGACTCCCGGTGAGGAGGGCCTTGGGCAGGATTACGAGGTGTATCGTCCCGGTACCATAGGGTACGACGGCACTTATGTGCATGATGGAAACAAATCCATTCACCGAATCGGGAAAGAGGCCGGCACACAGGATTTCACCTTATTTGATGAGGAAATGGGAGGTCTGACGATCGGGAATGAATACAGGTTGTCATTCTGGGTCTACAGGGATTCCGTGCATAATGGATCGGATAGTATCCAGCTTGTTCAAACAGATTATTTGGATGTGTCTCGTCCGTCGCACGGCAATCAGACTATCTGCAAACTCGACCAGTTGAAGCAAGGCGAGTGGCAGGAGGTCGTCGTAACGTTTATCGCCCAGACGAAATACCTGTCCCTTCGTACTCCCGGTCTGTCCAGCCTGTATTTTGACGATGCCGTCATCGCCTCAACAGGTAGAACCGGCGGGATTATCGACAGCGAAAGCGGGAACGAGTCAGGCAGCGCCGATACCGGTGTCGCTATGTGTACGGGCGCTCTCGTTACCGCGGTGGCGGCAGGAACCGCCGCGTATGCTTTGCGCAGAAGGAGAACGCGTGTCTCCCGATAAGGGTTGATTGGGTGAATTCTCATAATATGCTCGGTAGCTCACGGGTGTTCATTGTGCGTGATGAACATTCTGTGGGTTACTGTCTGCGAACGATTTTACTCATTTGATGTCTTGAAGCGCAGCGGAAAGGAATGGTCATATATATGATAAAGCTTGGTATGGCCGATGAAACGTTTAAACATTATCATGGGGTCTTTAACGACAGCACGCAGACGCGCGTCCGTCGGTATCCAAAAGAGATATGGGACACATACCCACAGGCGTTTGCCGTGCCCGGCGGCCGGGATGTTTTCGCGTGCCGCGACTTGAAGCTGCAGGCCTTGCGGGGGAGCTTCGCCGCATTCCAAGCGGCGGTGACCTGTGACAACGCCTTTATCTTGACGTTGTCTGAACGCGCCTGCTTTTCCATGGAGCGGGACAGTACGCGTATACGGCTGGAATGGTTTGGTGACGGACCGGCAGCAACCATACAGATAATCCAATATATAAAAGGCGACGATAGGAGTCTGATCGGCGATATACTATCCGACCGGGACAGCGCAGCGTATGCGCGGCATGAAACCTCTATGGTTTGGGTGCAGTTGGAGACTCCCGAATCAACGCGTCCGGGACTGTACCGGGGAGGCATCCGGGCGTATGAAAGCGATCTGTTTGGCGACGAGCGGTTGTGCGGGCAGCTTGACTACGAGCTGGAGGTACTGGACTATATCCTGCCGCCGATGGCTGAGAGCCGGTTTGAACTGGATTTATGGCAGCATGTCACCAGTTTGGCGAGGCAGTATGCGGTGGAACGATTCAGCGATGCTCATTTTGCGATCCTTGAACGATTTATTGTTTCTCTGGCCCGGCTTGGGCAGCGTAGCATCAGCATTATAGCCAGCGATGCCCCGTGGGCGGGACAAATGTGCCACCGCTGTCCGGAAGACGGCGCGGATATGTACGAATATAATATGGTGAGAATCCGGCGCGACCAGGCGGGCGTATTTCACTATGACTTTTCGGTTATGCAGCGGTATATCGAGCTTTGCATGGCCCACGGTATTGACCGTCGAATTGAAATCTTTGGCCTGTCGGGAGTTTGGCAGGATGAGGAATACGGCTTTGGAAAGATGGCCGACGATCATCCGGATGCGGTACGGCTGCGATATTACGACGAAATCGACGGGTGTTGCAAATGGATGAGAAGCGGGGCGCATATCGATATGTATATAGCGGCGCTTCAAGACTATTTTATTCAGAGCGGACTGATCGATAGGGTGACGATTTTTACAGATGAACCCATGGATTTCGCTTTGTTTGAGCGTATTTTGGAACGTATCCACCGGGTAGCCCCTGCTTTTCGGTTCAGCGCGGCTATCAGCCATACGGAGCATATCATAAAAATGAAAAATATGGCGGATTATTTTTCGGTTGCCCTTGCTTCTGTGGGAGAGGAATGGGAAAAGCTGCAGGCGCTTGTTCTCGAACAGAAGCCGGGGCAGAGGCCGGCGTATACCTGGTACGTCTGCTGTAAGCCGCCGTTCCCCAATATGTTTCTTTCGTCCCGTTTGCTAGAAAGCCGACTGATAGGATTCTTGACTGACTATCTACATCTGGATGGCTTTTTGCGGTGGAATTATTTTTTATACAATCGTACTCCGCTGACAGATGGACGGTGGCATACATACAATGCCGGGGATACGAATTTCGTCTATCCGGGTCCAAACGGCGTCCCTCTTTTATCGCTTCGCTATATACAACTGATGCGTGGAACAGAAGACTATAGGCTGCTTGAGCAACTGCGCCTGCGCTTTCCTCAAAAAGCGGATAACCTGCTGAAAAACATATACGCGGCGATGTTTCATAATAAAACTCCGCGGGAATTGCTGTGTCCAGCGGCGATGGATTCGGTGGAATCCGTGTATTGCATGGAGTATAGCGTATATGAGGCTGCCAGGAAAGCCATTATCGAGGCCTTGACGGAAGAATGAGGAGACGGAATGGTTTTACTGAAAACGGCAGAACACAATCTGCCCGGATATGAGCCCGTAGCCACATGCGGGGAGTGGCTTGTGGCGTTGATGAACGATTCTCCCCAATACGCCGCCGGCGAAATCAGGACCATGCAGAAGCATACGCTTACAGATGAGGTGTTTGTTTTGTTGAGCGGCCAATGCACGCTGTTTGTGGCGGAGGGAGGAGACAAGCCGGAGGCCATTCGAGCGGTGACGATGAAGCCGGGAATTACTTATACAGTTTTGAAAAATGTCTGGCACACGCATAGTTTATGTAAAGGGACAAAGGTGTTGGTTGTCGAAAACAGCGATACCGATAGATCCAATTCGCCTATAGAGTTCCTTGATGAAGAACAGTGGCGGTGGATAAAAGAAAACTCGTGTTAGGCTATTTAACAAAAAAGGAGTATGCAGGATGATACCGGTTCCGGAAAAACGCATGGCGGATTCTGAAAGAACGGGTCCGGGACCGCTTATCCGCTGAAGACTGTATTCAACCTGCCTTCCGACTATCTGGCGGTGCGGCGAGCAGGCACGACGCTGCTGCCGGAATATGGATGATTGACACGTTGGGAGAGAAGACATGAAAATTGACAAGTTGCTGGTGCTGTTTAAGACACATTTAGACATAGGGTTTACCGACCTTGCTTCCAATGTTATTACGAAATATATGGACGACTATATTCCAAAAGCGATCGACGTTGCTGCGGTGTTTCGTAAAGAGGGCGGTAAAGAATGCTTTCAATGGACAACGGGCTCCTGGCTGATTCATGAGTATCTGCGGACACGTCCGGCGGACAAGACAAAACGACTATGCGAGGCCATTGAAGCCGGTGATATCACCTGGCACGGACTCCCGTTTACGACGCATACCGAGTTGATGAGCGAGTCCCTTTTTCGGTATGGTCTGTCGCTTTCAAAGGAACTGGATAAGCGGTTTGGTAAAAAGACAATCGCTGCTAAAATGACCGATGTGCCGGGACATACCAAAGCCATGATTCCACATTTGGCGGAAAACGGAATTGAATTTTTGCATATAGGCGTCAACCCGGCCTCCGCCGTGCCGGATGTACCGGAACTTTTTCGCTGGAAATCCGAAAGCGGCAAACAGATTACTGTTATGTATCATACGGATTATGGAACCTTTTCCGAAATAGGAAAAACGGGAACAGCCATTTATTTTGCTCACACAAATGACAATCAGGGCGGACAAACCGCTGCTCAGGTGAGAGAGCTGTATGCCTCTCTCCGCGAGAAATTTCCGTCGGCCGATATTGTCGCGGCCAACCTGAACGACGTCGCATTAGCGGTCAGGGAAACGGAAGATGGGCTGCCTGTCATAACCGACGAAATAGGCGACAGCTGGATTCACGGAATCGGAACAGACCCGAAAAAGATTTTTATTTTTCGTGGTTTGGAGCGCCTTTCTGAACAAATGCCGGATATTCCGGACAAAAAGGTGCTGCAACAGGCGCTTATTATGATTCCGGAGCATACATGGGGATTAAACGGACAGATAAATCTGGCGGATCATACCAATTATTCGCGCGAGAAGTTTGAAGCGGTACGGTGCAGGGATAACTTCAGACGTATGGAAACGTCATGGGCCGAGCAGCGCCGTTATCTGACAGACGCGGTGGCCGCCATGAAATCGCCCTACAGAACAGCGGCCGAGGAAATCATCCGGCAGTCCGAAAGAAGCCCTCTGTCCACCAAAAATCTGCAAAGAGCCGATGCAAACAAGTTCCTCACTCTCGGAAAGTATACACTTAAGATCGACCGGCATGGTTCGATCTGTCATCTGCAGAAAGAGGACCACATTTTTTGCGACGCGGAACATACCTTATGCAATTTCTGCTATGAACAGTTCACCGCCGAACAATATCAACGGTTTTACCGGCAGTACAACCGATTAGATGTGCGTTGGGCGCGGGAGGATTATACCAAAATCGGAATGGAATGTGTGAACGAACCGTATAAAAGCTTTGTCCCGGATGCGGTGACGTTCTGCGGTTCAGACGCCATTGTCATTCAATATCGCTTTCCGCGCGAGGCAACGGAACATTGCGGATGCCCGGAACGTGGCGATCTGCTGGTGTCTGTGGGCGAAGACGGCGACTTGTTATTGGATTTCGCGTGGTTCGGAAAACCGGCCAACCGCGTAACCGAGGCCTTTTGGATAGGCTTTCATCCTATTGCGGCCAACAAGCGAATTCAAAAACTGGGGAGGAAAATCGATCCAAAACAAGTTGTCAGAAAAGGAAATCGACGTTTGCACGGCACCGATTACGGCATCCTGTATGATGAGATGGCAATTGAAGCCCTGGACACCGCGCTCGTATCGCCGGGACAACCGTCCCTCCTCAATTTCCGGCAGGATATACCGACCGACGGGGAAGGCGTCTTTTTTAATCTGTATAACAACGTCTGGGCGACAAATTTCCCCATGTGGTATGATGAAAACGCGCGTTTTCGATTTGCTCTTCATTTCTTCGGCAAATAGCCTTTTCCTATAAGCGGCGGGCGGCGTTTGCGTCACGCAACAGGGGAGATCGGCAATGAGAAAAAGAATGGGTTCAGGCATTTATCTCGGACGAAACAGGCCAAAGATATACATTTAACGCAGGGGGTTACAACTCTATGGCTCAACTGGATATGAACAATTTTGCTGTCGATTTTACAGAAGATAAATCGATACGCAGCGGCAGAAAGCTACGGATTGGCATTATCGGAACCGGAGGCATAGCCAATAGCCATATGCAAAGCTATATGAAACAATCGGATGTGGAAATTGTTGCGGGGGCCGATATCATCCCGGATAAGGCAAGGAAATTTTTTGAAAAATATGAGGTGCAGGCCCGGTCGTTTGAAAGCTATAAAGATATGATCGACACCGTGCCGATGGATGCGGTCAGTGTCTGCACATACAACTGCTCTCATGCAGAGTGCACGATTTACGCGCTGGAACACGGGCTGCATGTATTGTTGGAAAAGCCGATGACGGTGACTTTGGACGAAGCCGTCGCCATTTGCCGCGCGGAAAAGAAAAGCGGTAAAATCGTTTCCGTCGGATTTCAACCGCGTTATGACGCCAACATGCAGATGATTAAAAAAATTGTCCAGTCGGGAGAACTGGGCCAGATTTACTACATTCAAACAGGAGGCGGCCGCCGCCATGGTATACCGGTCAGTTGGTCCGAAACCTTTATAGAGAAGGATAAAGCGGGGTTGGGCGCGGTCGGCGATATTGGCTGTTATTCGTTGGACATGGTGCTCAACGCCATCGGATATCCGAAGCCCCTGACGGTGACGGGGTGTGCAACCGGCTTCTTTGGCAAGACGCCGGAGGCGTATGCCCAGATAGGAAAGCCTGAATGCGCAAACAAATTTGGCGTGGATGATTTCGCTTCCGCGTATATTCGGCTGGAAGGCAATATCGTTCTGGATTTCCGTATCGCCTGGTATATGCACCTCGACACGTCGGGCGATACCATTATTATGGGGTCGAAAGGCTCGCTGCGTATCCCGTCGACAGAATGCTGGAACGGGACTTTCTGCTCCCCTATGACCATCTACCGCGATGTGGCGGGCGAGCCGGTTCAACTGTCCATCCCCCTGCTTCGCTCCCCCGAAGGCTCCGCCAACCTGTTCGATTGTAAAATTCGTTCTTTCCTTGACGCCGTCCAAACCGGTTCAGATGCACCGGTTCCTACCAGTCAAATTCTATATAATCAAGCGATTATCGACGGAATTATGCGTTCCAGCGCAACGGGTCGCGAGGTTATTATTGACATTCCAGAAATTTAAGAGGTGTAATAATGAAAGACTTTCCTGTAGCACTGCAGCTGTATTCGGTTCGCGAGGATATGGAAGCGGACTTTGCGGGTACGCTTCAAAAGGTGAAAGAAATAGGCTATGACGGGGTAGAATTTGCCGGTCTTTTCGGTCATGATGCGCGTGAAGTAAACAAGATGTGTAAAGACGCCGGACTGGTTCCTATTTCCGCACATGTACCTTTCATGAGTATGATAAGCGATCCCGCGATATTGGAAGTTTATCGGGATATTGGTTGCCAGTACGTCATAATCCCTTCTTTGCCTGGCACGTTCCGTCCGGGTCAGCCGAGATTTGCAGAAATGCTGGAACTGACAAAAGGTCTGGGTGAAAAAGCGCTGGCTCTCGGTTTGAAGTTGGGGTATCATAACCATGATTTTGAATTTATCAAAATAGATGGGAAGTACGCCATTGACCTTATGTATGAGGAGGTCCCCTCCGAACTGCTGCAAACGGAGTTTGATACCTGTTGGGTGAATGTGGCTGGCGAAGATCCGTGTGCCTACTTGCGCAAATATGCCGGCCGGATCGATTTAGTTCACTTGAAAGATTATTCTGGTACAAGAAGTGAAAATATGTATGCATTGATTGGAGTTGATGAAGATAAGAAAAAGCAGGTGTCTCAGTCATTTCAGTATAGGCCCTTAGGAATGGGGATACAGAATGTTCCGTCCATTTTGTCCTCAGCTAAGGAGTGCGGCGCCAAATGGATGGTTGTAGAGCAAGATCAACCAAGTTATGGTAAAACACCGTTGGAATGTGCCGGCCTTAGCTTGGAGTATTTAAATTCATTGGACTAAGGCTTATCATTTGTTGAAAGGATCGTATGTCTATGGATATTGAAGCACGGATATTTTATGTAAAAAGCCATATGTATCAATTTGGCGTGGCAGAACCGCCCGCTTAGACAGCACCCCAACCGCTTGGCTGTGCTGCCATGCGGTTGGAGTGATCTTTTGCTGTCTAGTTGTAAAAATATTGTTAACGCACTAAATGTTGGCAAAGAGCACAAAGCAACTTGCAGGGAAGGGCGTCGTCAAAAGCACCGAAAAAGGAACAAATATATAGTCGAGGACGACAACCGCCGCCCCCAAGAGTGAACAAACCAACCGTACAGCCAAATTTGCCGGTTTCTTAGAATCCGGTGAGTTTGGCTGTTTTCATTATGCCACAGTTTATCCTAGTGCCCGACCGAGCCCGGCTGGCTGCCGCGGCCCTCCTGTCGGCGTTTTGATTTCCAAAACGCCGACAGGAGGTAAAAAACGTGAAAGGCACCGACAGGTGTTTTATACGCAAACATGGTCAGTATAAAGAAATTAGCTACGAGGAGTTGCTCAAACGGAAAGAAGCAGACGCCTCATATCGAGAAAAACAGTTCATTCCCCTGCATGGGATGCTGCTGGAGGTTCCGCCGGAGGACTACGCCGCTTTCTACCGCGACCGGCGTCGCCAGAAGTATCTGCGGGAAGAGGCGATTCGGCATAGGGAGTTCTCCTATGACATGCTGGACACCGACGAGTTTCTTGGAGCCGATATCGTAGCGGATGATTCGGCCAATATCGCTTCTCTGGTAGAGAAAGCTGTGTTATCAGAAACCCTTTCCGATTGTCTGGACAAGCTCTCGAATGAGGAACAAGCCCTGCTTTCTGAATATTATGTTTACCAGATGCCGGAGGCTGAATTGGCGGAACGATATGGAGTAAATCAATCCACCATATGTCGTCGAATACAGCGAGCTGTAGCCAAATTGAAGAAATCCATGAAAATTTAAAATTTCCCTGCATAGCCCCCTCGCTTTTTCGGCATGGAAAGTGAGGGGGCTCATTTTACTCCTTCTTGTACTTTGAAAATTGCATATCCAGTGCATCGGATACGTTCCTTCTGCTGCCGTTCAAATAGCGAGCCGCAAAGAGTCATCTTGACCGCCGGGTGGCGCCGGCGGAGGCGAAGACAGGCAGAAGGGATCATGATACTTCCGTCCAGCCACAGACACAACCAATGGGGGCGGCCGGGTGAGATCCACGCGGGGGTGAGATTCCCATGATGTTCGCCAGAACAGTCCGATGCATTCCCGAAAGGACCATGGCCTTTCATGTCGGGGGATGTCGAGGACAAATACCGACGGTAAGACGATTGGTATCGAGCGGGCGGCAGAACTCTGTCCTGCCGCCCGGTTACTTACCCAAGGAGGATATAGATCATGCCGAACATGAAAAGAGGAGAAATCTACTATGCCAGTCTGGAACCAGTCATCGGCTCCGAGCAGGGCGGGAACCGCCCAGTATTAGTGATTCAGAACGATGTGGGCAACCGGTTCAGCCCCACGACCATCGTAGCGGCTATCACCAGCCGACAGGATAAGACCACCCTGCCCACCCATGTGTCAATATCCGCGGTGGAGCTTCCCCGGGATTCGGTGGTGCTACTCGAGCAAATCCGCACCATCGATAAGCGGCGGCTGACGGGCTTCGTGGGTCATCTGGACACGACGTCAATGCAGCAGGTGGACGAGGCCATCGCAATCAGCTTCGGGATTCGATATCTGGAGGAGCTGTGTCATGGGAAATGAAGAAAAACGTGCTTGGTTGTATTGCCGCTGTGCCAGTGCCAAGGACGTAGCATGGACTTTGGATTGTCAGGAGCAGAGGCTGCGAAAGTTCTGTGAAGATAAAGGGATCCAAATTGTCGGCATATCCCGGATACATGGAAGCGGGACACGCATGACAGAAGAGCTCATCAAGCCGACTTTGACTGCGGCTAAGAGCGGAAAGGCGAACCTGCTTGTGATGACTTCCATTGACAGGCTTAGCCGGAAACTCCCCTTATTAAACGCCCTGCTGCTGCGGTTTGAACGGTATGGAATGACTGTGGTGACCGTGGCGAACGGTGTCATCGAACCCTACTTCCGGCCGGAATATCCGAACGAACAGCAGATGCAGCTCTAGGAGGCGGACCGATGAATCTGGAGAACGAGGCCGCCTATCTGTTTATCACGGCCATCCTGAAAGAGCTGCTGGAACAGGGGCTCATCACAAAAGCCCAGTTCCGGCAGATCGATAGGTACAATGCCGAGGTATACCACCCTATTGCCGCTTATGTCTAGTGATGTTGGTAATAGATAGATTCGTACCCTCGTGGTATTGTTGTGTACTGCCGGCGAAGGCCGTCGGCAGTACACAACAAGGAGGATGAGCACATGTCTATGCTGAAAAGGGAGAAAGGAGCGGGCAGCCGTGCGGGAAATCCATGTCATTGACGCCCGAGCGGGAACAACAGCGGAAAAGCTCCGTGTGGCTGCCTACTGCCGGGTATCCAGCGACTCGGACGACCAACTGAACTCCTTCCTCGCACAGGTACGCCACTACACCGCGTATATCGGACAGAACCCGGAGTGGGAACTGGCCGATGTCTACGCGGACGAAGGACTGACCGGCACACGGATGGACAAGCGGGATGAGTTCAACCGTCTGATGGCCGATTGTCGGAAAGGGCAGATCGATCTAATCCTGGTGAAGTCCACCTCCCGGTTCGCGCGCAACACCATGGAGTTCCTGGAGGCGCTGCGGGAACTGCGGCAGCTGGGCGTGACGGTGTGGTTCGAGAATGAAAACATGCGGACCGACAAGCTGGCCAATGAGACTATGCTGGCCCTGTCCGGCGTCAGGGCACAGCAGGAATCCATCTCCATCTCCCAGAACCAGCGCTGGTCATGCCAGAAGCGGATGCAGAATGGAACCTTTCTTCCAAGTTCCGCGCCATATGGATATCGAATAATAGGTGGGAAATTCGTTATTGTGGAGGAAGAGGCTCGGATTGTCCGGCTAATCTTTGACTGGTATCTTTCTGGTATGGGGAAAAAGGCCATTACCGATAGGCTTAACGCTACGCAGGCGATTAAGCTGAACGGATTTGACAAATGGTATATCCACTCAGTCAGCTATATTCTCTGTAATGATCGCTATGCTGGAAACGCCCTGCTCCAAAAGAAATATACGACGGACGCCCTACCCTTTCAACAGCGGCGCAATCGCGGGGAACGGGCGCAGTATTATGTGGAGGATACGAATCCGGCCATTCTGTCGCCGGGAGTGTTCGAGCAGGCCAAACGGTTGTGGAAACTACGGGAAAGACCGGCGGCACCGGAACAGACCTGTACGTTTACCAGAAAGATTATCTGCGGCCGATGCGGCCGGTACTTTCGAAGACGGGATATCCGAGGGAAGCGATACTGGGACTGTCGGGGTCACAATGCCAGCGTCATAGAATGCCCGTCTCCTTTGCTGCTGGAAAGTGACATTGAGGAAGCATTCATACGGCTGTCCGATAAGCTCTGGCGTTATCGGCATTCTCTTCTGGAAGAGACTGTCAAGCTGCTGGAAACGATGCAGCACAGCAACCAGCCGATACGAGTGGGAGAGCTCAATCAAAGAATCGCAGAGTTGCGGGGACAGGAACGACTTCTGACCCAACTGAAGAGAAAAGGGTATATAGATGCGGCAGAGTATACGGCACAATGCCGTGACATCCATCAGCAAGAATCGGAACTGGTCTTGACCAGACGCCGCTTGTTGGATGACGGTGAAGAGGGAAGCAGGCTGGCGGAACTTCGTGAACTGAATGAATGGTATATGACATTGGATGGCCCGGTTGTGGAATTCAATAGGGAGTTGTTTGCGGATACGGTCAAAGAAATTCACGCCGAAGCGCCCAACAGTTGCCGATTCGTCCTGCTGGGGGGACTGGAGCTGCGGGAGCAGCTGCCAGAACGAAAACGGGGGATAGCGGTATGAAGAATCGGAAAATCCCATTCGGTTATATGATGAAACAGGGAGAAATCCGAATATGCGAACAAGAAGCCTGTGAAGTGCGCAATATGTTTGCCCGATACCGGCAAGGGGCGTCCTATGCTGCCTTGGCAAAAGACCTGACGGAACGCCGGGTATGCTTTCTGCCCGGAGAATATCAGTGGAACAAGCATAGGGTGAAACGCATACTAGAGGATGAACGATACTGTGCTTCCACCGTATTCCCACCGCTAATCACACAAGCGGAGCTTCGGGCGGTTCATTCACTGAAGGAAGAGAAGCAAACAACCAAGACGCCACTTTATTGTGAATTTCCCCGCCATATGCGGGCCAAAGTTGTGTGTGATCGCTGCGGACGACCACTGCATCGGGTATACGATAAGCGCCGTGCCACGCAATGGAAATGTGTCGGCTGTTCCATATCTGTTAAACTGACGGATGTACAGCTTATGAATGCTGTCGGCGTCCTTCTGGATGGCGTGGCTTCCTACCCGGACATGGTGGATATTGGATCTTCTAACTATACTCCCTCTGAAACCGTCAAACGATTGGAAGAAAAGATTTGCAGAAGATTGTGTGACACAGTGGCAGACAAGGAACAGCTGAAATTGGATATCCTCGCGTATACGGCGAAGAAATACGATGAAATCGACAACACCCGTCATCTGTCGGACGTGATACAAGCGGAACTGCGAAAAGCGGTTCCGCTTTCTGTATCTTCGGAAGAACTGTTCGATAAAGTGGTGTCGCACATCCGGATCAAACCGGACGGGAACATATCCCTGGAGCTCATCAACAGTCAAGTGATCGGGGAGGAGGACTTCATCCAGTATGATGCAGCAGACAATGCCGGCGAAGAAGGTCACGGTCATTCCGCCGCTTCCTGAATTACAGCCGGAGAACCGCGCTAAATACCGGCAGCTCCGCGTGGCGGCCTACTGCCGGGTATCCACCAAACAGGAGGAACAGGAGAATAGCTACGAGACCCAGAAGGCCTATTACACCGAGAAAATCCAGAAGAACCCGGAGTGGGAGTTCGTCGGCATTTTCGCCGATAAGGGATTGACCGGCACCAGCGCGGAGAAACGGCCCGAGTTCATGAAGATGATCCGCAAGTGCAAGCAGGGCAAAATTGACCGGATTCTCATCAAGTCGGTGTCCCGTTTTTCTCGCAACATCGTGGACTGCCTCCACTATATCCGTCTGTTGGCCGCGCTGGATATTGGCATCACCTTTGAAAAAGAGAACATCGACACGCTGGACATGGGCTCCGAAACCTATCTGTCGATCTACAGCATTTTCTCCCAGTCGGAGTCGGAATCCATCAGCGGCAATGTCACATGGGGCAAGCAACGCAGCTTCATGAACGGCAAGGTGCCTATGAACTACGGCTCCATGCTTGGATACCAGCGGGGCGCCGACGGGGAACCGGAGATTGTGGAGGAGGAAGCGGAAACCGTCCGGCGGATATACCGGGAATTTCTGGCCGGAAAGAGCCTACGACAGATAAAGACGGGGCTGGAGGAAGACCAGATCCCGACACCCAAGGGCAATTCCATATGGCGGATCGAGACCATTCACAATATGCTGCAAAACGAGCGGTACCGGGGCGATGCCCTGCTGCAGAAGACCTATGTTCCCAATGTGTTAGCCAAGAGATCCAAGAAGAACCATGGTGAACGCTCCCAGTATTATGTATCCAACAACCATCCGGCGATTGTCGACGGCGCCACTTTCGACCGGGTGCAGGAGGAACTGGCTCGCCGGCGGAGCAAGCGAAAGACGTCGAGCAAAGGAAAGACCGAACTGGGGAAATACAGCAGCAAGTACGCCCTGACCGAACTGCTGGTCTGTGGCCAGTGTGGCTCTCGCTACCGGCGAACCACTTGGGCGCGCAATGGTACCAAGAAAATCGTTTGGCGGTGCGTGAACCGCCTAGAGAACGGGAAGAAATACTGTCCGGATTCTCCCACGCTGGAGGAGGATACGCTGCAGACAGGGATCGTACGGGAGCTGAGCCGGACGCTACTCTCCCAAGGCTCCGCCATCGAAGTGCTGCGGAACAACGTTGGCCGCGCCCTGCATGGTGGAGGTTCGGAAGAAATCTACACCATTCAAGCGCAGATACAGGCGCTGCGGAACCAGCGGATGGAGCTGGTGCGCAAATGCGTGGAGAACGGCGGTGTGGAGCGCTGTGAGGCCGAATTCAAGCAGATGGCGGACAGCATCGAGATGTTGACCACCCGGCTGGAACAGGCCGAAGCGAGGGAGGGAACCACGATAGTGGATGAGGCGGTGATACAGGAGATTGAAGAGGTGCTGAAGAAGTACGAAACGGTGCCGATGCCCTACGACAACATCATCATCCGCCAGCTGGTGCGATGCATCCGGGTGGTATCCAAGGAGCAGATACAGATAGTGCTGAAGAATGGTATGGAAATATTGGCGGACATCTGAACACATAGAGAAATCCCCCGACTGCGGTGCATATAGGGACGACCGCGGTCGGGGGATGTTTTTGTTTTGAGCAAACGTTGTAAATATATGGCGAATCGTGTTATACTGAAATTGACAAGGTGGTGACGCTAAATGAATGATAAAAAAATTCAAATTCGAAACAGCACTGTCGACTTCTTGGTCTTTACAAAAGACGCGGCGGAAGATTCGATAGAAGTCCGGGTGCAGGACAAAGATGTATGGCTCACGCAAAAGGCAATTGCCCAATTGTTTGATGTAGAGCGCAGCGTAATTACCAAACATTTAAAAAATATATTTGAAGGCGGCGAACTCGATGAAAATACAGTATGTGCAAAATTTGCACATACTGCCGACGATGGCAAGACATATCGCTATAAGTTCTACGCCTTATCCGCTATTGTAGCAGTAGGTTACCGGGTAAATTCTCAAAGAGCAACGCAGTTTCGCCAGTGGGCCACAAAGGTGCTGGACACGTTTGCAAAACAGGGCTATATACTGGATAAAAACCGACTGATAAACGGACAGATATTTGATGAGGATTATTTTGAACATCTTATTTCTGAGATTCAGGAGATAAGGGCAAGCGAACGTAGGTTTTACCAAAAGATAACCGATATATATGCAACTGCAGTAGATTATTCAGTTGACAGTAAAATAACTCATGATTTTTTTGCCACCGTACAAAATAAGATGCATTATGCTGTTCATGGCAACACAGCGGCGGAGATGATTGTGGCCCGCGCTGACCATACCAAAGAGCATATGGGGCTTACCACTTGGTTGAATGCTCCGTGGGGAAAAATTGTCAAAGCCGATGTTTCCGTTGCCAAGAATTATCTGTCGAAGGATGAAATGCAGGAATTAAACGAGATTGTCACCATGTACCTTGACTACGCGATTCGTCAAGCTAGACGACATATTCCTATGACCATGGCGGATTGGGCCAGCAAGTTGGATGCCTTTCTTCAGTTCAATGATGCGGAAATACTTCAGGATAAGGGAAAAGTTACAGCGGCTATAGCGAAAGCATTTGCGGAAAGTGAATTTGAGAAATACCGAGTTTTGCAGGATAGAACCTATCAGAGTGACTTTGATCGTTTAACTGGATTGGTTGATGGCCAAACCGAGCAAGAATGAGATAGCCCTATAATGGTCTGCAAATATTAGCGATATCTGAAGATAAAGAAATGTCCCCAGCTGCGGTACATACAGAGTCTGACCGCAGCCGGGGAATGTTTTTGCTTTGGAAGTATTAGAAAATGTTGTAAATATATGGAGAATTATGGTATAATGCTTAATAACGGAGTCATATCTGATAAGAGGGGTATTGAATGGTTCGACCTGTTATAAAAGACATTATATTCATGGGACAGAAATCTCACCTGGCAACGAAAGAGGATCTTGCGACCGCGGATGACCTGATCGATACGCTGAAAGCCCAGCAGAAGGCTGCGTCGGTATGGCCGCCAATATGATTGGTGTAAAAAAGAATATTATTGTTTTTACCGATGAGGGCAATTATACAGTAATGTTTAATCCGCAGATTATCAAGTGTTCTGGTCCGTATGAAGCAGAGGAGGGATGCCTCTCACTGGAGGGTACCCGTAAGGCAAAGCGCTACAAGTCGATTAAGGTGCAGTTTCAGAATAGAGAGTTTCAAATGCGGATTAAGACATATACCGGATGGACGGCTCAGATTATTCAACATGAGATAGACCACTGCAACGGAATTGTGATATAGGATATATTGTAGTAACATTATGGAAGTTTACGCAACAAATGAAAACTATTATTACTTTCGAACTTGTGTGGGGATGATGGCCAAACAAAGCAAAACCACAATATTTAGAAAAATTATTGCGTCACAAAAGCATATATGGTATAATAATATGCAAATAATTCCATTTATTTACATATGAACTACTATCTACTCAGCTTTAAAGAAGAAAGGGATTTCACTATGAAGATGCAAGCATTAAGTTATTACGACAATGATACAGATACAAGATTTGGTGATTGCATTCTATTATACGGCGGCAGCGCTTTGGTTGTATATGACTGCGGTCATTCCAGGCATGCTGAGAGTGTTGGAAGCTTTTTACAATTAAACCCTACCATAACCGATGTCAGTATTGTTGTGTCACACAATGATGGTGATCATACTGACGGGGTGCGTGATTTGCTTGCGTGGCTGTATGACAATAGTAAATATTCAGTTCGGGTATATACACATCAGTATCTCAAACATATTGATACTATTCTAGAAAAAATTGATGACGGACGAAGAAATCGCGAAAGCCTTAAAAAATCATTACTTGCTGAGTTTGATAACATCAAGGAGATTATTGAAACAGCACAGATATATGGTTTCCCGACTATAGAAGCGTTAAGCGGTATTGCTGTTGGCGGGTGTACAATAGTTGGGCCAACGGTAGATGAGTTTACAGATGTCGCGGCAAAGGCGGTGGATAGTCGTGAAAGCAACAGTATTGGCGAAGGCCATGCAGAGGAGACTGTGATGAATGCGGCAAGCGTTCAGCTCCAATGTACACTGGATAATAACCAGAGCATTTTACTATGCGGAGACGCTTCGCCTGATTATCTTCATAACTTGAACAACTACTATTTTATTCAACTGCCTCACCACGGACAGAAAGATGACGCAATAGCTATTTTCGAGGCACTCGGTGGAAATTCGTATTCTAAAGGTTACCTGATTTCAGACAATACTGGGACTGGAAAATCAAGTGGAGGTTCAGATGATTTGGTTCAATACATGAAAGATGAAAAATACTCTGATGCCTATAACACAAAAAATGGCATCGTTGTCTTGCCGATTAGTTCGGCAACTATGCATTCTAATCAGCGAGGGAGAGGCTATTTGGGTGATTTGGATAGTATCAAAGCGGGTATCAGGTTCTGAAAGCGAACTAAAATGCAGACATCAATTTATTGAGAATGTAACACAGGTACGAGTATCACCTTGGAATAAACGTGTTTGTGCCGCTAATCGACGATTTCAGTCACCGGTAGAGTTCTATCAATGCGCCTCCAATAAAGGAGAGTACGGTATTATAATTACAGCGCACATTAATGAGGTACTAGCAATAGTTGAAAACGTCTTGACAAATAAAAAAGCCCTTGTCATCGTAAATTCCTGCATTATTAAAAATTACATCAAAAATAAATACTTGGGTATTGTTAAGGCAAGAAATTCGCAATCGAAATTATTCTTTGCTAGACAGGAGCGCTCGGATACAGGAGTTCTCTTAAATTATATTGACAATGTTGGTACATTTGGATTTGCTACATCTGTTTCTGAAAGAGAGCTTTTTATACATAGAAAGGAAGGCTTAATCAAGGCAATTAGACTGGCTTTTGATGAGGTGTTGGAATAACAAAAATTAGCCATGAACTTTATAACAATCCGCTTGTATTGGGGGTAACACTGTTATGAGTATAATCAAGTCGTTTTCGGTAGAAGATGGAGATATGTTTTATATTAATCACAATAGTGATAATTTTACCACCATTGATTGCTGCTATGCGGACGAAGAAAAGCGCGATAAAGATTTTAAGGAAATGTATGATAAAGCTAAATGCAAAATGATAACTCGATTTATTTCTACGCATCCAGATGAAGACCATATCAAGGGATTGCCAGAATTATGCTTGAAAGTTGGCGTTGTTAATTTCTATTGTGTTCAGAATGAGGCGACTAAAACTGAGCAGACTGAAAATTTTAAGAAATATTGTGAATTGAGAGATTCAAGTAAAGCATTTTTCGTTTCAAAAGGGTGTTCTCGCAAATGGATGAACATTAGTGATGACGAAAGAGGCTCAGCAGGTATTAATTTTTTATGGCCCGATATATCCAATGAAGATTATCAAGAAGCGTTGTCCTTGGCAGCAGATGGAACTGCTTTTAATAACTTATCACCAATCTTTACATACTCTCTGCAAGGTGGAGTAACAGTCATGTGGATGGGCGATATGGAACATGATTTCCTTGAAAAAATCAAGGCTAAAATTGATTGGCCTAAAATTGATATTTTATTTGCACCACATCATGGACGGGCTTCCGGAAAAGTTTCTCAGGATGTACTAAAAAAATTGAACCCGCAAATAATCATAATCGGTGAAGCCCCATCCCAATATTTGAATTATTATCAAGGTTATAATACGATTACACAAAATAGTGCCGGGGACATTTTATTCAAATGCGAAGATGACAAAGTGCATGTTTATATTTCTAATGATGATTATAGTTACGATACATCATTTCTAACTTACGAATCAGAGGAAGACAGCAGTCTAGGGGTTTACTTGGGTACATTCAAAACCCAGGGAGGATGAATATGAAAGACAAAATTCCTTTTTATAATATTGTAAACATGTTCTTTGTTGGATCAATATTTTCTTTTGTTTTGGCAGTGCTTTTCAATGATTATATCGACTTGACGAATCCTCTTTTTGACTTTTTAAAAGAATGGAAAATTATTGTATCAGCTTTATTGATAATTACAATGTATGAGGTCGGTTTTATTATAAATAGACTAAGTTCAATTATAATTGCACCGATTCTTGAGAAAACAAAGATTTGGCCAAAAGAGAAATATAATATTGATATTTCTAAGATATCTGAGTCTAACTCGAAGTTCCAGTCAATGATTACAGAACTTGTACTAATGCGCAGTCATATACTAGCGTATCTTATTCTCGGTATGCTATCACTTATATCTAATTATAAATGGTTATCTATTATTTGTGTTTTTCTGATAGTAACATTCATTGTCGCAGGAAGAAAACACAATACCCGAATTAATATAATCCGTAAATCTTTTGAAAAAGAAGAAAATGAAAGAAAAACTAGAGAAAAAGATGTTCATAATTTTCTGGCTTACAATGGTACCTCACAAGAGGATAACTGAGAAAATGAAAGAGATGAGCTAGAATTGGTAGGAGCGGATTTCTTTTGCTTGCATCTAAATTGTCCGGTAATTACAAA
>CEAA01026663.1_pt1 | contig 19055 bp, 3 predicted proteins | sample 557551 | NCBI WGS metagenome assembly CEAA01 (sample SAMEA3182115, study PRJEB8094) | gut metagenome | biome: human; feature: gut; material: Stool; isolation source: human stools | place: Canada | collected 2013-06-11
GCACAAGGACGTGCAAAACCAGCTTCTTCAGCTTCAGAAAGAACTACGTTCCATTGAAACAAAGAAAAACGTCCAAAAACTCATTTCTAAGGCTTCAGAGAAGTTTTACGGCTTGATAGGGAAAACGGTTAACGATAGGGAAAAAGATGCCTTAAAAGCCAAAATAAAGGCTTTAGAGGGGGAAAATGAACAGCTATCCGATAGACTGGGAAAGGCTATACTTGAAAAAGAGCGAAACGGCACAAAGGTATTCAAAGCCGAGAACGACAAGGAGTATTATAGACAGCAAATGGACAATGCAAGGACAACCAGTAACCGACTAAGAACGGAGAACCAAGAACTAAAGACCGAAACCAAGGAATTGAAAAAAGAACTTGGTAAGATGAAAGACTTGTTCAATTCCGAACAACTGGAGGCTTTAAGGCATCATTTCCCAAACATATCAAAAGCTATGGAAGAGGGGAAAGACCTACTCAAGCAAATCACCAGAAGCAGAGGTTTCGGCATGGGTATGTAACCCCCCCCCCGCCCCCAAAGGGGGAGCGACCAAACGGCAGCTTCACTCAATGGAGTGTTACGCCGTTCGGGTTCGGAAGAAATTTTGCAGGGTTCGAAAAACGGTTGTGTGCTTATTCGAAAAAAAGTTTATGGTGTGGGCGCTCGTCGGGACGGGTGGTCCCGCCCCTTGCCGCTGGGCGCTCCCCGACCGATGATTTTTTAAGTAGTTGATTATATGCCGTTTTTAGGGTATAATAAGAACTTAAGAAATAGAATAAGTTAAGTAGTTGATACTCAATATAGGGTATTTTCCATATTGGAAAATCTGATTTTCCATATTAGAAAGTCACTCTTTCCTATTAGATGTTAAAAAGGAAAATATATTTTGCTTTTTTATTGTATTAATGGAAATTTAAATATTCCTTTGTGGAAAATCAAATTATACTTTTTCACCGATATATAGAAAGTCAAATTTGCCTAAATAGAATGTTTATGGAAAATAAGAAAGTACTCAAATTAACCGATTTTCAAAAAAACGAAGAAAACCCCTTTATGAAACAAGCAATTGAAGGGATTGAAAATCACGTTGTTAAGAAATACAAAAGTAGTACGGGAAGTGATAAAAAAGCTGTAGTTGCTGTTGCTGATACAGATACAGGAGAAGTATTCAAAACCTCGTTTATCCGACAAATAGAAGTAGATGAAGAGCAATTTGCAAAACTATACCTTGCGAATTTTGCCGCTTTTTTCAATCTATCACAATCAGCTATTCGGGTTTTCGGGTATATTCTAACTTGCATGAAGCCTAAGAATGATATGATAATTTTCGATAGGCGAAAATGCTTAGAATACACCCAATACAAATCAGACAAAGCCATATACAAAGGATTGGCAGAGCTCGTACAAAGTGAAATCATAGCAAGAGGTCCAAACGAATATAATTGGTTCATTAATCCGTTGATTGTCTTTAATGGGGATAGGGTTTCATTTACAAAAACATACGTTCGGAAAAAGACTTTAGCTGCCCAAAAGAAAGAAGAAGCAGAGAAACGACAGTTATCACTTGGTTTTGATGAACTGTAACACTCCATTGAGTGAAGCTGCCGTTTGGTCGCTCCCCCTTTGGGGGCGGGGGGGGGATAGATAAAGTTCCTCTATGTAAAGTTATAATGGGGGATGAAAGGCAAGGTTCGCTAACCTTACCCCGATTGTTTATGCTTCCCAGCATTCAATCTATCCCCGTTTATGGGTTTCTCTTTCACCCTACAAAGATAACCTCATGGGGGAAAAATGTCCAAGAATATGGGGTAAAAACTATCAAGTCGGTAGAAAATAAGTATCTTTGAAGTACATTTTTAGTAGAGGTACTGGTATGCCTAGACGAAGCAGATAGGCAAAAATAAAGCCGCTGGGGATGTCGGATGTCCGTCAATTAACTCCAGCGGCTTGTATTTTGGTAACTCTCCCGTATCGGTCAGCTACCGTTTGGTCAGCAACAAAGGTAGTACTTTATTGTCGCAAATCCAAATGTTTTCCCCTTTATTTGTGCATTTACAAAACATTCACTAACTTCGCACCTATGCAGTATGGTGATAGCACACTAGCACCCTAAAGGGTACGTGTGTAAGGGACAAGCCCCCTTAACCCCCTGTCAGCCGGCTGTCACCGGCTGTTATCGATTGTCACAAAAATGTTAACTTATGGGAGCAACAAGTATTCATGTACAAGCAGTGAAGCCGGGGAGCGAGATTCACAACTTTAGGGAAAAAGAGTTGGACTATGTTCGTCCGGAACTTAGTCATTTGAATGAAAGCTGGGTTGGAGATAGCATCTCCCATCGGCTGGAGAGTGCGAAACAGAGATATTTCGATACGGTTGGGCAGAAGATGCAGACTAAAGCAGCACCCATACGGGAGGGGGTAATAGTAATCAAGCAAGAAACCACCATGCAGGAACTCCAGCAATTCGCTGCGGTCTGCAAGGAACGTTTCGGTATTGAAGCGTTTCAAATCCATATACACAAGGACGAAGGATACATGAACGCAAAGCAATGGACACCTAACCTTCACGCCCATGTAGTTTTCGATTGGACGCAGCCGAACGGGAAGAGTGTGCGTTTATCGCGTGATGACATGGCAGAACTCCAAACCATAGCATCTGAAGCACTGGGCATGGAACGTGGTGTTTCTTCTGATCGCAAACACTTATCGGCTATGCAGTACAAGACCGAATGTGCGAAAGAACAGCTTCAGGAACTATCCAACGATATATCCAGTGCGTTAGACAAGCACAAGGACGTGCAAAACCAGCTTCTTCAGCTTCAGAAAGAACTACGTTCCATTGAAACAAAGAAAAACGTCCAAAAACTCATTTCTAAGGCTTCAGAGAAGTTTTACGGCTTGATAGGGAAAACGGTTAACGATAGGGAAAAAGATGCCTTAAAAGCCAAAATAAAGGCTTTAGAGGGGGAAAATGAACAGCTATCCGATAGACTGGGAAAGGCTATACTTGAAAAAGAGCGAAACGGCACAAAGGTATTCAAAGCCGAGAACGACAAGGAGTATTATAGACAGCAAATGGACAATGCAAGGACAACCAGTAACCGACTAAGAACGGAGAACCAAGAACTAAAGACCGAAACCAAGGAATTGAAAAAAGAACTTGGTAAGATGAAAGACTTGTTCAATTCCGAACAACTGGAGGCTTTAAGGCATCATTTCCCAAACATATCAAAAGCTATGGAAGAGGGGAAAGACCTACTCAAGCAAATCACCAGAAGCAGAGGTTTCGGCATGGGTATGTAACCCCCCCCCCGCCCCCAAAGGGGGAGCGACCAAACGGCAGCTTCACTCAATGGAGTGTTACGCCGTTCGGGTTCGGAAGAAATTTTGCAGGGTTCGAAAAACGGTTGTGTGCTTATTCGAAAAAAAGTTTATGGTGTGGGCGCTCGTCGGGACGGGTGGTCCCGCCCCTTGCCGCTGGGCGCTCCCCGACCGATGATTTTTTAAGTAGTTGATTATATGCCGTTTTTAGGGTATAATAAGAACTTAAGAAATAGAATAAGTTAAGTAGTTGATACTCAATATAGGGTATTTTCCATATTGGAAAATCTGATTTTCCATATTAGAAAGTCACTCTTTCCTATTAGATGTTAAAAAGGAAAATATATTTTGCTTTTTTATTGTATTAATGGAAATTTAAATATTCCTTTGTGGAAAATCAAATTATACTTTTTCACCGATATATAGAAAGTCAAATTTGCCTAAATAGAATGTTTATGGAAAATAAGAAAGTACTCAAATTAACCGATTTTCAAAAAAACGAAGAAAACCCCTTTATGAAACAAGCAATTGAAGGGATTGAAAATCACGTTGTTAAGAAATACAAAAGTAGTACGGGAAGTGATAAAAAAGCTGTAGTTGCTGTTGCTGATACAGATACAGGAGAAGTATTCAAAACCTCGTTTATCCGACAAATAGAAGTAGATGAAGAGCAATTTGCAAAACTATACCTTGCGAATTTTGCCGCTTTTTTCAATCTATCACAATCAGCTATTCGGGTTTTCGGGTATATTCTAACTTGCATGAAGCCTAAGAATGATATGATAATTTTCGATAGGCGAAAATGCTTAGAATACACCCAATACAAATCAGACAAAGCCATATACAAAGGATTGGCAGAGCTCGTACAAAGTGAAATCATAGCAAGAGGTCCAAACGAATATAATTGGTTCATTAATCCGTTGATTGTCTTTAATGGGGATAGGGTTTCATTTACAAAAACATACGTTCGGAAAAAGACTTTAGCTGCCCAAAAGAAAGAAGAAGCAGAGAAACGACAGTTATCACTTGGTTTTGATGAACTGTAACACTCCATTGAGTGAAGCTGCCGTTTGGTCGCTCCCCCTTTGGGGGCGGGGGGGGGATAGATAAAGTTCCTCTATGTAAAGTTATAATGGGGGATGAAAGGCAAGGTTCGCTAACCTTACCCCGATTGTTTATGCTTCCCAGCATTCAATCTATCCCCGTTTATGGGTTTCTCTTTCACCCTACAAAGATAACCTCATGGGGGAAAAATGTCCAAGAATATGGGGTAAAAACTATCAAGTCGGTAGAAAATAAGTATCTTTGAAGTACATTTTTAGTAGAGGTACTGGTATGCCTAGACGAAGCAGATAGGCAAAAATAAAGCCGCTGGGGATGTCGGATGTCCGTCAATTAACTCCAGCGGCTTGTATTTTGGTAACTCTCCCGTATCGGTCAGCTACCGTTTGGTCAGCAACAAAGGTAGTACTTTATTGTCGCAAATCCAAATGTTTTCCCCTTTATTTGTGCATTTACAAAACATTCACTAACTTCGCACCTATGCAGTATGGTGATAGCACACTAGCACCCTAAAGGGTACGTGTGTAAGGGACAAGCCCCCTTAACCCCCTGTCAGCCGGCTGTCACCGGCTGTTATCGATTGTCACAAAAATGTTAACTTATGGGAGCAACAAGTATTCATGTACAAGCAGTGAAGCCGGGGAGCGAGATTCACAACTTTAGGGAAAAAGAGTTGGACTATGTTCGTCCGGAACTTAGTCATTTGAATGAAAGCTGGGTTGGAGATAGCATCTCCCATCGGCTGGAGAGTGCGAAACAGAGATATTTCGATACGGTTGGGCAGAAGATGCAGACTAAAGCAGCACCCATACGGGAGGGGGTAATAGTAATCAAGCAAGAAACCACCATGCAGGAACTCCAGCAATTCGCTGCGGTCTGCAAGGAACGTTTCGGTATTGAAGCGTTTCAAATCCATATACACAAGGACGAAGGATACATGAACGCAAAGCAATGGACACCTAACCTTCACGCCCATGTAGTTTTCGATTGGACGCAGCCGAACGGGAAGAGTGTGCGTTTATCGCGTGATGACATGGCAGAACTCCAAACCATAGCATCTGAAGCACTGGGCATGGAACGTGGTGTTTCTTCTGATCGCAAACACTTATCGGCTATGCAGTACAAGACCGAATGTGCGAAAGAACAGCTTCAGGAACTATCCAACGATATATCCAGTGCGTTAGACAAGCACAAGGACGTGCAAAACCAGCTTCTTCAGCTTCAGAAAGAACTACGTTCCATTGAAACAAAGAAAAACGTCCAAAAACTCATTTCTAAGGCTTCAGAGAAGTTTTACGGCTTGATAGGGAAAACGGTTAACGATAGGGAAAAAGATGCCTTAAAAGCCAAAATAAAGGCTTTAGAGGGGGAAAATGAACAGCTATCCGATAGACTGGGAAAGGCTATACTTGAAAAAGAGCGAAACGGCACAAAGGTATTCAAAGCCGAGAACGACAAGGAGTATTATAGACAGCAAATGGACAATGCAAGGACAACCAGTAACCGACTAAGAACGGAGAACCAAGAACTAAAGACCGAAACCAAGGAATTGAAAAAAGAACTTGGTAAGATGAAAGACTTGTTCAATTCCGAACAACTGGAGGCTTTAAGGCATCATTTCCCAAACATATCAAAAGCTATGGAAGAGGGGAAAGACCTACTCAAGCAAATCACCAGAAGCAGAGGTTTCGGCATGGGTATGTAACCCCCCCCCCGCCCCCAAAGGGGGAGCGACCAAACGGCAGCTTCACTCAATGGAGTGTTACGCCGTTCGGGTTCGGAAGAAATTTTGCAGGGTTCGAAAAACGGTTGTGTGCTTATTCGAAAAAAAGTTTATGGTGTGGGCGCTCGTCGGGACGGGTGGTCCCGCCCCTTGCCGCTGGGCGCTCCCCGACCGATGATTTTTTAAGTAGTTGATTATATGCCGTTTTTAGGGTATAATAAGAACTTAAGAAATAGAATAAGTTAAGTAGTTGATACTCAATATAGGGTATTTTCCATATTGGAAAATCTGATTTTCCATATTAGAAAGTCACTCTTTCCTATTAGATGTTAAAAAGGAAAATATATTTTGCTTTTTTATTGTATTAATGGAAATTTAAATATTCCTTTGTGGAAAATCAAATTATACTTTTTCACCGATATATAGAAAGTCAAATTTGCCTAAATAGAATGTTTATGGAAAATAAGAAAGTACTCAAATTAACCGATTTTCAAAAAAACGAAGAAAACCCCTTTATGAAACAAGCAATTGAAGGGATTGAAAATCACGTTGTTAAGAAATACAAAAGTAGTACGGGAAGTGATAAAAAAGCTGTAGTTGCTGTTGCTGATACAGATACAGGAGAAGTATTCAAAACCTCGTTTATCCGACAAATAGAAGTAGATGAAGAGCAATTTGCAAAACTATACCTTGCGAATTTTGCCGCTTTTTTCAATCTATCACAATCAGCTATTCGGGTTTTCGGGTATATTCTAACTTGCATGAAGCCTAAGAATGATATGATAATTTTCGATAGGCGAAAATGCTTAGAATACACCCAATACAAATCAGACAAAGCCATATACAAAGGATTGGCAGAGCTCGTACAAAGTGAAATCATAGCAAGAGGTCCAAACGAATATAATTGGTTCATTAATCCGTTGATTGTCTTTAATGGGGATAGGGTTTCATTTACAAAAACATACGTTCGGAAAAAGACTTTAGCTGCCCAAAAGAAAGAAGAAGCAGAGAAACGACAGTTATCACTTGGTTTTGATGAACTGTAACACTCCATTGAGTGAAGCTGCCGTTTGGTCGCTCCCCCTTTGGGGGCGGGGGGGGGATAGATAAAGTTCCTCTATGTAAAGTTATAATGGGGGATGAAAGGCAAGGTTCGCTAACCTTACCCCGATTGTTTATGCTTCCCAGCATTCAATCTATCCCCGTTTATGGGTTTCTCTTTCACCCTACAAAGATAACCTCATGGGGGAAAAATGTCCAAGAATATGGGGTAAAAACTATCAAGTCGGTAGAAAATAAGTATCTTTGAAGTACATTTTTAGTAGAGGTACTGGTATGCCTAGACGAAGCAGATAGGCAAAAATAAAGCCGCTGGGGATGTCGGATGTCCGTCAATTAACTCCAGCGGCTTGTATTTTGGTAACTCTCCCGTATCGGTCAGCTACCGTTTGGTCAGCAACAAAGGTAGTACTTTATTGTCGCAAATCCAAATGTTTTCCCCTTTATTTGTGCATTTACAAAACATTCACTAACTTCGCACCTATGCAGTATGGTGATAGCACACTAGCACCCTAAAGGGTACGTGTGTAAGGGACAAGCCCCCTTAACCCCCTGTCAGCCGGCTGTCACCGGCTGTTATCGATTGTCACAAAAATGTTAACTTATGGGAGCAACAAGTATTCATGTACAAGCAGTGAAGCCGGGGAGCGAGATTCACAACTTTAGGGAAAAAGAGTTGGACTATGTTCGTCCGGAACTTAGTCATTTGAATGAAAGCTGGGTTGGAGATAGCATCTCCCATCGGCTGGAGAGTGCGAAACAGAGATATTTCGATACGGTTGGGCAGAAGATGCAGACTAAAGCAGCACCCATACGGGAGGGGGTAATAGTAATCAAGCAAGAAACCACCATGCAGGAACTCCAGCAATTCGCTGCGGTCTGCAAGGAACGTTTCGGTATTGAAGCGTTTCAAATCCATATACACAAGGACGAAGGATACATGAACGCAAAGCAATGGACACCTAACCTTCACGCCCATGTAGTTTTCGATTGGACGCAGCCGAACGGGAAGAGTGTGCGTTTATCGCGTGATGACATGGCAGAACTCCAAACCATAGCATCTGAAGCACTGGGCATGGAACGTGGTGTTTCTTCTGATCGCAAACACTTATCGGCTATGCAGTACAAGACCGAATGTGCGAAAGAACAGCTTCAGGAACTATCCAACGATATATCCAGTGCGTTAGACAAGCACAAGGACGTGCAAAACCAGCTTCTTCAGCTTCAGAAAGAACTACGTTCCATTGAAACAAAGAAAAACGTCCAAAAACTCATTTCTAAGGCTTCAGAGAAGTTTTACGGCTTGATAGGGAAAACGGTTAACGATAGGGAAAAAGATGCCTTAAAAGCCAAAATAAAGGCTTTAGAGGGGGAAAATGAACAGCTATCCGATAGACTGGGAAAGGCTATACTTGAAAAAGAGCGAAACGGCACAAAGGTATTCAAAGCCGAGAACGACAAGGAGTATTATAGACAGCAAATGGACAATGCAAGGACAACCAGTAACCGACTAAGAACGGAGAACCAAGAACTAAAGACCGAAACCAAGGAATTGAAAAAAGAACTTGGTAAGATGAAAGACTTGTTCAATTCCGAACAACTGGAGGCTTTAAGGCATCATTTCCCAAACATATCAAAAGCTATGGAAGAGGGGAAAGACCTACTCAAGCAAATCACCAGAAGCAGAGGTTTCGGCATGGGTATGTAACCCCCCCCCCGCCCCCAAAGGGGGAGCGACCAAACGGCAGCTTCACTCAATGGAGTGTTACGCCGTTCGGGTTCGGAAGAAATTTTGCAGGGTTCGAAAAACGGTTGTGTGCTTATTCGAAAAAAAGTTTATGGTGTGGGCGCTCGTCGGGACGGGTGGTCCCGCCCCTTGCCGCTGGGCGCTCCCCGACCGATGATTTTTTAAGTAGTTGATTATATGCCGTTTTTAGGGTATAATAAGAACTTAAGAAATAGAATAAGTTAAGTAGTTGATACTCAATATAGGGTATTTTCCATATTGGAAAATCTGATTTTCCATATTAGAAAGTCACTCTTTCCTATTAGATGTTAAAAAGGAAAATATATTTTGCTTTTTTATTGTATTAATGGAAATTTAAATATTCCTTTGTGGAAAATCAAATTATACTTTTTCACCGATATATAGAAAGTCAAATTTGCCTAAATAGAATGTTTATGGAAAATAAGAAAGTACTCAAATTAACCGATTTTCAAAAAAACGAAGAAAACCCCTTTATGAAACAAGCAATTGAAGGGATTGAAAATCACGTTGTTAAGAAATACAAAAGTAGTACGGGAAGTGATAAAAAAGCTGTAGTTGCTGTTGCTGATACAGATACAGGAGAAGTATTCAAAACCTCGTTTATCCGACAAATAGAAGTAGATGAAGAGCAATTTGCAAAACTATACCTTGCGAATTTTGCCGCTTTTTTCAATCTATCACAATCAGCTATTCGGGTTTTCGGGTATATTCTAACTTGCATGAAGCCTAAGAATGATATGATAATTTTCGATAGGCGAAAATGCTTAGAATACACCCAATACAAATCAGACAAAGCCATATACAAAGGATTGGCAGAGCTCGTACAAAGTGAAATCATAGCAAGAGGTCCAAACGAATATAATTGGTTCATTAATCCGTTGATTGTCTTTAATGGGGATAGGGTTTCATTTACAAAAACATACGTTCGGAAAAAGACTTTAGCTGCCCAAAAGAAAGAAGAAGCAGAGAAACGACAGTTATCACTTGGTTTTGATGAACTGTAACACTCCATTGAGTGAAGCTGCCGTTTGGTCGCTCCCCCTTTGGGGGCGGGGGGGGGATAGATAAAGTTCCTCTATGTAAAGTTATAATGGGGGATGAAAGGCAAGGTTCGCTAACCTTACCCCGATTGTTTATGCTTCCCAGCATTCAATCTATCCCCGTTTATGGGTTTCTCTTTCACCCTACAAAGATAACCTCATGGGGGAAAAATGTCCAAGAATATGGGGTAAAAACTATCAAGTCGGTAGAAAATAAGTATCTTTGAAGTACATTTTTAGTAGAGGTACTGGTATGCCTAGACGAAGCAGATAGGCAAAAATAAAGCCGCTGGGGATGTCGGATGTCCGTCAATTAACTCCAGCGGCTTGTATTTTGGTAACTCTCCCGTATCGGTCAGCTACCGTTTGGTCAGCAACAAAGGTAGTACTTTATTGTCGCAAATCCAAATGTTTTCCCCTTTATTTGTGCATTTACAAAACATTCACTAACTTCGCACCTATGCAGTATGGTGATAGCACACTAGCACCCTAAAGGGTACGTGTGTAAGGGACAAGCCCCCTTAACCCCCTGTCAGCCGGCTGTCACCGGCTGTTATCGATTGTCACAAAAATGTTAACTTATGGGAGCAACAAGTATTCATGTACAAGCAGTGAAGCCGGGGAGCGAGATTCACAACTTTAGGGAAAAAGAGTTGGACTATGTTCGTCCGGAACTTAGTCATTTGAATGAAAGCTGGGTTGGAGATAGCATCTCCCATCGGCTGGAGAGTGCGAAACAGAGATATTTCGATACGGTTGGGCAGAAGATGCAGACTAAAGCAGCACCCATACGGGAGGGGGTAATAGTAATCAAGCAAGAAACCACCATGCAGGAACTCCAGCAATTCGCTGCGGTCTGCAAGGAACGTTTCGGTATTGAAGCGTTTCAAATCCATATACACAAGGACGAAGGATACATGAACGCAAAGCAATGGACACCTAACCTTCACGCCCATGTAGTTTTCGATTGGACGCAGCCGAACGGGAAGAGTGTGCGTTTATCGCGTGATGACATGGCAGAACTCCAAACCATAGCATCTGAAGCACTGGGCATGGAACGTGGTGTTTCTTCTGATCGCAAACACTTATCGGCTATGCAGTACAAGACCGAATGTGCGAAAGAACAGCTTCAGGAACTATCCAACGATATATCCAGTGCGTTAGACAAGCACAAGGACGTGCAAAACCAGCTTCTTCAGCTTCAGAAAGAACTACGTTCCATTGAAACAAAGAAAAACGTCCAAAAACTCATTTCTAAGGCTTCAGAGAAGTTTTACGGCTTGATAGGGAAAACGGTTAACGATAGGGAAAAAGATGCCTTAAAAGCCAAAATAAAGGCTTTAGAGGGGGAAAATGAACAGCTATCCGATAGACTGGGAAAGGCTATACTTGAAAAAGAGCGAAACGGCACAAAGGTATTCAAAGCCGAGAACGACAAGGAGTATTATAGACAGCAAATGGACAATGCAAGGACAACCAGTAACCGACTAAGAACGGAGAACCAAGAACTAAAGACCGAAACCAAGGAATTGAAAAAAGAACTTGGTAAGATGAAAGACTTGTTCAATTCCGAACAACTGGAGGCTTTAAGGCATCATTTCCCAAACATATCAAAAGCTATGGAAGAGGGGAAAGACCTACTCAAGCAAATCACCAGAAGCAGAGGTTTCGGCATGGGTATGTAACCCCCCCCCCGCCCCCAAAGGGGGAGCGACCAAACGGCAGCTTCACTCAATGGAGTGTTACGCCGTTCGGGTTCGGAAGAAATTTTGCAGGGTTCGAAAAACGGTTGTGTGCTTATTCGAAAAAAAGTTTATGGTGTGGGCGCTCGTCGGGACGGGTGGTCCCGCCCCTTGCCGCTGGGCGCTCCCCGACCGATGATTTTTTAAGTAGTTGATTATATGCCGTTTTTAGGGTATAATAAGAACTTAAGAAATAGAATAAGTTAAGTAGTTGATACTCAATATAGGGTATTTTCCATATTGGAAAATCTGATTTTCCATATTAGAAAGTCACTCTTTCCTATTAGATGTTAAAAAGGAAAATATATTTTGCTTTTTTATTGTATTAATGGAAATTTAAATATTCCTTTGTGGAAAATCAAATTATACTTTTTCACCGATATATAGAAAGTCAAATTTGCCTAAATAGAATGTTTATGGAAAATAAGAAAGTACTCAAATTAACCGATTTTCAAAAAAACGAAGAAAACCCCTTTATGAAACAAGCAATTGAAGGGATTGAAAATCACGTTGTTAAGAAATACAAAAGTAGTACGGGAAGTGATAAAAAAGCTGTAGTTGCTGTTGCTGATACAGATACAGGAGAAGTATTCAAAACCTCGTTTATCCGACAAATAGAAGTAGATGAAGAGCAATTTGCAAAACTATACCTTGCGAATTTTGCCGCTTTTTTCAATCTATCACAATCAGCTATTCGGGTTTTCGGGTATATTCTAACTTGCATGAAGCCTAAGAATGATATGATAATTTTCGATAGGCGAAAATGCTTAGAATACACCCAATACAAATCAGACAAAGCCATATACAAAGGATTGGCAGAGCTCGTACAAAGTGAAATCATAGCAAGAGGTCCAAACGAATATAATTGGTTCATTAATCCGTTGATTGTCTTTAATGGGGATAGGGTTTCATTTACAAAAACATACGTTCGGAAAAAGACTTTAGCTGCCCAAAAGAAAGAAGAAGCAGAGAAACGACAGTTATCACTTGGTTTTGATGAACTGTAACACTCCATTGAGTGAAGCTGCCGTTTGGTCGCTCCCCCTTTGGGGGCGGGGGGGGGATAGATAAAGTTCCTCTATGTAAAGTTATAATGGGGGATGAAAGGCAAGGTTCGCTAACCTTACCCCGATTGTTTATGCTTCCCAGCATTCAATCTATCCCCGTTTATGGGTTTCTCTTTCACCCTACAAAGATAACCTCATGGGGGAAAAATGTCCAAGAATATGGGGTAAAAACTATCAAGTCGGTAGAAAATAAGTATCTTTGAAGTACATTTTTAGTAGAGGTACTGGTATGCCTAGACGAAGCAGATAGGCAAAAATAAAGCCGCTGGGGATGTCGGATGTCCGTCAATTAACTCCAGCGGCTTGTATTTTGGTAACTCTCCCGTATCGGTCAGCTACCGTTTGGTCAGCAACAAAGGTAGTACTTTATTGTCGCAAATCCAAATGTTTTCCCCTTTATTTGTGCATTTACAAAACATTCACTAACTTCGCACCTATGCAGTATGGTGATAGCACACTAGCACCCTAAAGGGTACGTGTGTAAGGGACAAGCCCCCTTAACCCCCTGTCAGCCGGCTGTCACCGGCTGTTATCGATTGTCACAAAAATGTTAACTTATGGGAGCAACAAGTATTCATGTACAAGCAGTGAAGCCGGGGAGCGAGATTCACAACTTTAGGGAAAAAGAGTTGGACTATGTTCGTCCGGAACTTAGTCATTTGAATGAAAGCTGGGTTGGAGATAGCATCTCCCATCGGCTGGAGAGTGCGAAACAGAGATATTTCGATACGGTTGGGCAGAAGATGCAGACTAAAGCAGCACCCATACGGGAGGGGGTAATAGTAATCAAGCAAGAAACCACCATGCAGGAACTCCAGCAATTCGCTGCGGTCTGCAAGGAACGTTTCGGTATTGAAGCGTTTCAAATCCATATACACAAGGACGAAGGATACATGAACGCAAAGCAATGGACACCTAACCTTCACGCCCATGTAGTTTTCGATTGGACGCAGCCGAACGGGAAGAGTGTGCGTTTATCGCGTGATGACATGGCAGAACTCCAAACCATAGCATCTGAAGCACTGGGCATGGAACGTGGTGTTTCTTCTGATCGCAAACACTTATCGGCTATGCAGTACAAGACCGAATGTGCGAAAGAACAGCTTCAGGAACTATCCAACGATATATCCAGTGCGTTAGACAAGCACAAGGACGTGCAAAACCAGCTTCTTCAGCTTCAGAAAGAACTACGTTCCATTGAAACAAAGAAAAACGTCCAAAAACTCATTTCTAAGGCTTCAGAGAAGTTTTACGGCTTGATAGGGAAAACGGTTAACGATAGGGAAAAAGATGCCTTAAAAGCCAAAATAAAGGCTTTAGAGGGGGAAAATGAACAGCTATCCGATAGACTGGGAAAGGCTATACTTGAAAAAGAGCGAAACGGCACAAAGGTATTCAAAGCCGAGAACGACAAGGAGTATTATAGACAGCAAATGGACAATGCAAGGACAACCAGTAACCGACTAAGAACGGAGAACCAAGAACTAAAGACCGAAACCAAGGAATTGAAAAAAGAACTTGGTAAGATGAAAGACTTGTTCAATTCCGAACAACTGGAGGCTTTAAGGCATCATTTCCCAAACATATCAAAAGCTATGGAAGAGGGGAAAGACCTACTCAAGCAAATCACCAGAAGCAGAGGTTTCGGCATGGGTATGTAACCCCCCCCCCGCCCCCAAAGGGGGAGCGACCAAACGGCAGCTTCACTCAATGGAGTGTTACGCCGTTCGGGTTCGGAAGAAATTTTGCAGGGTTCGAAAAACGGTTGTGTGCTTATTCGAAAAAAAGTTTATGGTGTGGGCGCTCGTCGGGACGGGTGGTCCCGCCCCTTGCCGCTGGGCGCTCCCCGACCGATGATTTTTTAAGTAGTTGATTATATGCCGTTTTTAGGGTATAATAAGAACTTAAGAAATAGAATAAGTTAAGTAGTTGATACTCAATATAGGGTATTTTCCATATTGGAAAATCTGATTTTCCATATTAGAAAGTCACTCTTTCCTATTAGATGTTAAAAAGGAAAATATATTTTGCTTTTTTATTGTATTAATGGAAATTTAAATATTCCTTTGTGGAAAATCAAATTATACTTTTTCACCGATATATAGAAAGTCAAATTTGCCTAAATAGAATGTTTATGGAAAATAAGAAAGTACTCAAATTAACCGATTTTCAAAAAAACGAAGAAAACCCCTTTATGAAACAAGCAATTGAAGGGATTGAAAATCACGTTGTTAAGAAATACAAAAGTAGTACGGGAAGTGATAAAAAAGCTGTAGTTGCTGTTGCTGATACAGATACAGGAGAAGTATTCAAAACCTCGTTTATCCGACAAATAGAAGTAGATGAAGAGCAATTTGCAAAACTATACCTTGCGAATTTTGCCGCTTTTTTCAATCTATCACAATCAGCTATTCGGGTTTTCGGGTATATTCTAACTTGCATGAAGCCTAAGAATGATATGATAATTTTCGATAGGCGAAAATGCTTAGAATACACCCAATACAAATCAGACAAAGCCATATACAAAGGATTGGCAGAGCTCGTACAAAGTGAAATCATAGCAAGAGGTCCAAACGAATATAATTGGTTCATTAATCCGTTGATTGTCTTTAATGGGGATAGGGTTTCATTTACAAAAACATACGTTCGGAAAAAGACTTTAGCTGCCCAAAAGAAAGAAGAAGCAGAGAAACGACAGTTATCACTTGGTTTTGATGAACTGTAACACTCCATTGAGTGAAGCTGCCGTTTGGTCGCTCCCCCTTTGGGGGCGGGGGGGGGATAGATAAAGTTCCTCTATGTAAAGTTATAATGGGGGATGAAAGGCAAGGTTCGCTAACCTTACCCCGATTGTTTATGCTTCCCAGCATTCAATCTATCCCCGTTTATGGGTTTCTCTTTCACCCTACAAAGATAACCTCATGGGGGAAAAATGTCCAAGAATATGGGGTAAAAACTATCAAGTCGGTAGAAAATAAGTATCTTTGAAGTACATTTTTAGTAGAGGTACTGGTATGCCTAGACGAAGCAGATAGGCAAAAATAAAGCCGCTGGGGATGTCGGATGTCCGTCAATTAACTCCAGCGGCTTGTATTTTGGTAACTCTCCCGTATCGGTCAGCTACCGTTTGGTCAGCAACAAAGGTAGTACTTTATTGTCGCAAATCCAAATGTTTTCCCCTTTATTTGTGCATTTACAAAACATTCACTAACTTCGCACCTATGCAGTATGGTGATAGCACACTAGCACCCTAAAGGGTACGTGTGTAAGGGACAAGCCCCCTTAACCCCCTGTCAGCCGGCTGTCACCGGCTGTTATCGATTGTCACAAAAATGTTAACTTATGGGAGCAACAAGTATTCATGTACAAGCAGTGAAGCCGGGGAGCGAGATTCACAACTTTAGGGAAAAAGAGTTGGACTATGTTCGTCCGGAACTTAGTCATTTGAATGAAAGCTGGGTTGGAGATAGCATCTCCCATCGGCTGGAGAGTGCGAAACAGAGATATTTCGATACGGTTGGGCAGAAGATGCAGACTAAAGCAGCACCCATACGGGAGGGGGTAATAGTAATCAAGCAAGAAACCACCATGCAGGAACTCCAGCAATTCGCTGCGGTCTGCAAGGAACGTTTCGGTATTGAAGCGTTTCAAATCCATATACACAAGGACGAAGGATACATGAACGCAAAGCAATGGACACCTAACCTTCACGCCCATGTAGTTTTCGATTGGACGCAGCCGAACGGGAAGAGTGTGCGTTTATCGCGTGATGACATGGCAGAACTCCAAACCATAGCATCTGAAGCACTGGGCATGGAACGTGGTGTTTCTTCTGATCGCAAACACTTATCGGCTATGCAGTACAAGACCGAATGTGCGAAAGAACAGCTTCAGGAACTATCCAACGATATATCCAGTGCGTTAGACAAGCACAAGGACGTGCAAAACCAGCTTCTTCAGCTTCAGAAAGAACTACGTTCCATTGAAACAAAGAAAAACGTCCAAAAACTCATTTCTAAGGCTTCAGAGAAGTTTTACGGCTTGATAGGGAAAACGGTTAACGATAGGGAAAAAGATGCCTTAAAAGCCAAAATAAAGGCTTTAGAGGGGGAAAATGAACAGCTATCCGATAGACTGGGAAAGGCTATACTTGAAAAAGAGCGAAACGGCACAAAGGTATTCAAAGCCGAGAACGACAAGGAGTATTATAGACAGCAAATGGACAATGCAAGGACAACCAGTAACCGACTAAGAACGGAGAACCAAGAACTAAAGACCGAAACCAAGGAATTGAAAAAAGAACTTGGTAAGATGAAAGACTTGTTCAATTCCGAACAACTGGAGGCTTTAAGGCATCATTTCCCAAACATATCAAAAGCTATGGAAGAGGGGAAAGACCTACTCAAGCAAATCACCAGAAGCAGAGGTTTCGGCATGGGTATGTAACCCCCCCCCCGCCCCCAAAGGGGGAGCGACCAAACGGCAGCTTCACTCAATGGAGTGTTACGCCGTTCGGGTTCGGAAGAAATTTTGCAGGGTTCGAAAAACGGTTGTGTGCTTATTCGAAAAAAAGTTTATGGTGTGGGCGCTCGTCGGGACGGGTGGTCCCGCCCCTTGCCGCTGGGCGCTCCCCGACCGATGATTTTTTAAGTAGTTGATTATATGCCGTTTTTAGGGTATAATAAGAACTTAAGAAATAGAATAAGTTAAGTAGTTGATACTCAATATAGGGTATTTTCCATATTGGAAAATCTGATTTTCCATATTAGAAAGTCACTCTTTCCTATTAGATGTTAAAAAGGAAAATATATTTTGCTTTTTTATTGTATTAATGGAAATTTAAATATTCCTTTGTGGAAAATCAAATTATACTTTTTCACCGATATATAGAAAGTCAAATTTGCCTAAATAGAATGTTTATGGAAAATAAGAAAGTACTCAAATTAACCGATTTTCAAAAAAACGAAGAAAACCCCTTTATGAAACAAGCAATTGAAGGGATTGAAAATCACGTTGTTAAGAAATACAAAAGTAGTACGGGAAGTGATAAAAAAGCTGTAGTTGCTGTTGCTGATACAGATACAGGAGAAGTATTCAAAACCTCGTTTATCCGACAAATAGAAGTAGATGAAGAGCAATTTGCAAAACTATACCTTGCGAATTTTGCCGCTTTTTTCAATCTATCACAATCAGCTATTCGGGTTTTCGGGTATATTCTAACTTGCATGAAGCCTAAGAATGATATGATAATTTTCGATAGGCGAAAATGCTTAGAATACACCCAATACAAATCAGACAAAGCCATATACAAAGGATTGGCAGAGCTCGTACAAAGTGAAATCATAGCAAGAGGTCCAAACGAATATAATTGGTTCATTAATCCGTTGATTGTCTTTAATGGGGATAGGGTTTCATTTACAAAAACATACGTTCGGAAAAAGACTTTAGCTGCCCAAAAGAAAGAAGAAGCAGAGAAACGACAGTTATCACTTGGTTTTGATGAACTGTAACACTCCATTGAGTGAAGCTGCCGTTTGGTCGCTCCCCCTTTGGGGGCGGGGGGGGGATAGATAAAGTTCCTCTATGTAAAGTTATAATGGGGGATGAAAGGCAAGGTTCGCTAACCTTACCCCGATTGTTTATGCTTCCCAGCATTCAATCTATCCCCGTTTATGGGTTTCTCTTTCACCCTACAAAGATAACCTCATGGGGGAAAAATGTCCAAGAATATGGGGTAAAAACTATCAAGTCGGTAGAAAATAAGTATCTTTGAAGTACATTTTTAGTAGAGGTACTGGTATGCCTAGACGAAGCAGATAGGCAAAAATAAAGCCGCTGGGGATGTCGGATGTCCGTCAATTAACTCCAGCGGCTTGTATTTTGGTAACTCTCCCGTATCGGTCAGCTACCGTTTGGTCAGCAACAAAGGTAGTACTTTATTGTCGCAAATCCAAATGTTTTCCCCTTTATTTGTGCATTTACAAAACATTCACTAACTTCGCACCTATGCAGTATGGTGATAGCACACTAGCACCCTAAAGGGTACGTGTGTAAGGGACAAGCCCCCTTAACCCCCTGTCAGCCGGCTGTCACCGGCTGTTATCGATTGTCACAAAAATGTTAACTTATGGGAGCAACAAGTATTCATGTACAAGCAGTGAAGCCGGGGAGCGAGATTCACAACTTTAGGGAAAAAGAGTTGGACTATGTTCGTCCGGAACTTAGTCATTTGAATGAAAGCTGGGTTGGAGATAGCATCTCCCATCGGCTGGAG
>CEAA01036801.1_pt1 | contig 18759 bp, 19 predicted proteins | sample 557551 | NCBI WGS metagenome assembly CEAA01 (sample SAMEA3182115, study PRJEB8094) | gut metagenome | biome: human; feature: gut; material: Stool; isolation source: human stools | place: Canada | collected 2013-06-11
AAGCCCGTTGCCTTTTGCCTTGACCCGGAAACGGGCTTTTCGTGGATAGGCGAATATGATATAACCGCCGACGAGCTGCTGTCCGGCGCGGGCGGGAACAATGCCACCAAAACCGAACAGGCTGAAAAGCTGATACTTGACCTGCTTGCAGACGGGAAGGAGCTTGCCAGTGAGGACATTGTAAAAGCCGCAGCCGAAGCCGGAATATCCGAGAGGACGGTACAGAACGCCAAGCGCAACATGGGCGGCATTTTAGGCGCAAGGCGTGTCGGCGGTCAATGGTACAACTTCATCAAGAAGAAGCAGCCACCCGAACCCGCAAGCTGAAAGTGCAAAACGCAGACCCTTTGCACTTTGCACTTTCGCACTTTCACGATGATTTGCGTCAATAACTCAAAAAAGCACTTGACAAAACGCTTCATGGGGCAACGAAAAGGACATCAAGCCCTTTGTCGATCCCAAGTTTGAAAACAATATGCTGCTGACCGCCACGGAACGGCTCACCATGAACACCCGTCCGAAAAATCCCGCTAACGCCCGCAACCTCAATTTCTGCGGGATCGGCTCGTCCGGCTCGGGCAAGACCCGCTTTTGGCTCACGCCCCAGCTTTTGCAGGCACATTCTTCCTATGTGGTGGTAGACCCCAAGGGCGGTGTGCTGGGGCAGGTCGGAGCCTTTCTCCAGCGCCGGGGATATAAAATCAAAGTGTTCAACAGCATAGATTTTTCCAAGTCCATGCACTATAACCCTTTGTCGTACATCCGCAACGAGGCCGACATCCTGAAATTCGTGAACGCCCTGATCACCAACACCAAGGGCGAGGGCAAGGAGGGCGATCCGTTCTGGACGAAAGCGGAAACGCTTTTGTACTGCGCCCTAATCGCCTACATCATTTTCGAGGGGCCTGCCGAGGATCGGAATATGAATACGCTGGTGGACATGATCTCCGGCATGGAGGTCAAGGAGGATGACGAAAACTATAAAAACGCCGTGGATTATATGTTTGACGGCCTTGCCAAACGCAAGCCAGATTGCTTCGCCGTGAAGCAATACCGCAAATTCAAGCTAAGCAGCGGCAAGACGGCCAAAAGCATCCTCATTTCCTGCGGCGCTCGTCTGGCCCCCTTTGACATTCCACAGCTTCGGGAGATCATGTCCTATGACGAGCTGGAGCTTGACCGCATGGGAGATCGCCGGACGGCTACTTTTTTCTGCATCAGCGACACGGACAGCACCTACAATTTTCTTGTGGCGCTGGCCTTTTCGCAGATGTTCAATCTCCTGTGCGAACGGGCGGACAATGTTCACGGCGGCAGACTGCCCCATCATGTGCGGGTACTGTGGGACGAGGCGGCCAACACCGGGCAGGTGCCCCAGCTTGAAAAGCTGGTGGCCGTCATCCGCTCCCGTGAGATCAGCCTGTGCCTGCTGTATCAGCAGTTGGCACAGTGCAAGGCCATCTATGACAAGAACGCGGAAACCATCCTCGGCAACATGGATAGTGTGCTGTTCCTCGGCGGACGCGAAAGCTCCACCATCAAGGAAATATCCGAGAACTGGCTGGGTAAGGCCACCATCTCCATGCAGACCGAGGGGCGCTCACGGGGCCAGTCCGAAAGTTACAGCCAGAACACCCAGCGGCTGGGCCGGGAGCTGATGACCCCCAGCGAGCTTGCCACCATGCCCGGAGATCGGTGCATTTTGCAGCTTCGGGGCCTGCCGCCGTTCTACTCCAAGAAGTACGATTTGAAACAGCATCCAAACTACAAATACACCGCCGAGGCCGACAAGGTGAAAAACGCTTTTGACCTCAACAGCCTTGTGACACGGCGGATGGACAAGCTCAACCCCAACGAAACCTATACCGTTTACAAGGTGGACGTGCCGGACGAGGCGCTCACAGGCGAGGACGAGGACATCCTCAACTATGACGACCTCGACGACCCGGACGCCTTTGTATAACCTCTGGTCACGGTGGCCAGAGGAGTAGCTGCCGCCAGAAATGGCGGCTTTTTTCATGGCCGGGGCTTTGCCCCCCGGAGAAATGGAGGACTTATGCAGTTTTTTGCTTCTGCCGTTACTACCCTGCAAACTCTCGTCGTGGCGCTGGGCGCTGGCCTTGCCGTGTGGGGCGTGGTCAATCTGCTGGAGGGCTACGGCTCAGATAACGCAGCTGCCAAAAGCCAGGGCATCAAGCAGCTCATGGCGGGCGGCGGCATCATCGTGCTGGGCACGACCCTGATCCCTCTGCTGTCTACCCTGTTTTAAGGGTAGCTGCCGATGGGTATTCTCACCGAATGGATCACGGAATGGCTCAAAGGGCTTTTGATCGAGGGCATCATGGGAAACCTCGAGGGGCTGTTTGACACGGTGAATACCCGCGTCGGGGAAATATCCGTACAGGTGGGGACTACCCCGGCGGCATGGAACGCCGGGGTGTTCTCCCTGATACGGCAGCTTTCCGAAACGGTGATATTGCCGATTGCCGGATTGATCCTGACCTTTGTTGCCACCTATGAGCTGATCCAGATGATACTGGAAAAGAACAATATGCACGAGTTCGATGTGGCGAATATCTACAAATGGGTATTCAAAACCACTTGTGCCATCCTGATCCTGTCCAACACGTTCAATATCGTCATGGCAGTCTTTGACGTGTCCCAAAGCGTGATCGCAAGCGCGGCGGGCATCGTCACAGGCGCAACCAACATCACGCCGGATATGCTGGCCGATCTGGAAATGACCCTTGAAATGATGGAGCTTGGCCCTCTGCTGGGCCTGTTCCTGCAATCGTTCCTCATTAAGTTTACCATGCTGGCGCTGAACATTTTTATTTTCGTGATCGTATATGGCCGCATGATCGAGATATATCTGCTGACCAGTTTAGCCCCCATCCCCGTGGCGACGCTCTCTAACCGGGAGCTTGGCACAATGGGCCAGAATTATCTGCGCTCCCTGTTTGCCGTGGGCTTTCAGGGTATGCTGATCCTTGTCTGCGTTGCCATCTATGCGGTACTCATTCAGGGGATCGCCACAGGCGGAGATCCCATCGGGGCGATTTGGGGCTGTATCGGCTATACGGTGCTTTTATGCTTCATGCTGATGAAAACCGGGACGATCTCCAAAAGCATCTTCAGCGCCCATTGAGAAAGGAAAGGTGATCTTATCGCTGATACCGCCGCTTCTGGTCACGGTGGCCAGAGACTGATCCCGGAGGGCCTGCACCTCTCCGACGGCATTGAGGGCCTGCGCTCCCTGCCGAAGCATAGCGTGGATATGCTTCTGACCGATCCGCCCTACGGCACGACCCGGAACTTTTGGGATGTGCCGCTGCCGCTCCCGGAGCTGTGGGAGGCGGTGAAATGGGCCGTCAAGCCGGAGGGCGCGGTGCTGCTTTTCGCACAATGCCCCTATGACAAGGTGCTGGGCGCGTCCAACCTCGCCATGCTCCGTTATGAGTGGGTATGGTACAAAAGCCGCTGCACGGGTTTTCTCAACGCCCGCCGCGCTCCGCTGAAAAAGACGGAGAACATTCTGGTGTTCTACCAAAAGTCCCCGGCCTATTTCCCACAGTTTGAACAGGGCAAGCCGTACAAGAAAATCCACCGTTGCAGCGGGAGCAGCCCCAACTACGGAAAGTTTGAACGCATCAGCGGCGAGTCCGATGGGCGGCGCTTTCCGGGAAATGTGCTGGCGTTCCCCACGGTGACAACCACCGTACATCCCACGCAGAAGCCCGTGGCTCTGTGCGAGTACCTGATCCGCACCTACACACGTCCCGGTGAGGTGGTGGCGGACATCTGCGCTGGCTCCGGCACAACTGCCGTGGCCGCGCTGAACACGGGCCGCCGCTTCGTTTGCTTTGAAACCGCCCCGGCCTTTTACGGCCCCGCCACGGAGCGCATCCGGCGGGCGCGGAAGGCTGTGGCATCTGGCAGGAAAGGAGAATGATGACAGGAACCTACGAAATTATTTACGCCGATCCCCCGTGGCGCTACTCCGCAAAGAAAGTGCAGGGGGCGGCAGAAAACCATTACCCCACCATGAGCATTGATGAATTGTGCGCGCTGCCTGTGGCCGAGCTTGCGGCCAAGGACAGCGCCCTTTTCATGTGGGCCACGTTCCCACAGCTCCCGGAGGCCCTGCGGCTGATCCGTGCGTGGGGCTTCACCTATAAAAGCGTCGCTTTTGTCTGGCTTAAAAAGAACAAAAAGGCGGATAGCTGGTTTTATGGGCTGGGCTTCTGGACGCGGGCCAACGCCGAGGTCTGCCTGCTGGCGACCAAAGGCCACCCCAAGCGGCAGGCCGCCGACATTCACCAGTTTATCATTTCCCCCATCGAGGCCCACAGCAAAAAGCCGGATGAAACGCGGGACAAGATCGTTGCCCTCATGGGCGACAGGCCCCGCGTGGAGCTGTTCGCACGGCAGACCCCTCCCAGCTGGGACGTATGGGGCAACGAGGTGGAGCCGACAGCGGGCCTCTGGTCACGGTGGCCAGAAGATAGCGGAAAGGAGGATGTTTCTTGCCCTATGTGAATGTTCCCAACGATCTTTCCAAGATCAAGACGAAAATTGCCTTTAACCTTACCCGCCGCCAGCTTATTTGCTTCGGCGGTGCGGCTGCCGTGGGTATCCCCGTGTATCTGCTGACCCGTCACGCGCTGGGCGGCACCGGGGCGATGTTCCTGATGATCGCGCTCATGCTCCCGGCCTTTTTCATGGCGATGTATGAGCGTGATGGCCTGCCCTTTGAAAAGGTGGCCCGGAATATCATCCGGGCCAAGTTCCTGCGCCCCGGTGTGAGGCCCTATCAGACACAGAATATCTACGCCCCGTTTGCGGGAAAGGAGGTCACACTTGAGCAAAAGCCCCAAGAAGTCAAAAAGCCTGACGCGGGCCGGTAATCGTCCGGCGACCATGTCGGCCCAGCAGACCATTCCCTATGTGCGGATGCTGCCGGACGGCATTTGTCAGCTCCCCGGCGGTGTTTACACAAAGACGCTGGAATATGAGGACATCAACTATTCCGTTGCGTCCGCCGAGGATCAGACGGCCATTTTCAGCGGATGGAGTTCGTGGCTGAATTATTTTGACAGTTCGCTGCCGTTCCAGCTTTCCTTTGTCAACCGCCGCAGCCGCTCCGGGAGCCGCTACAAGGTGAATATCTCCGAGGCGGATGACCGCTTCAACAGCGTCCGCACGGAATACACGGGGATGCTGAAAAACCAGATTGCCAAAAGCAACAACGGTATCGAACGGGCCAAGTACGTCACCTTTTGCATCCCCGCTGAAAATGTGGCCGCCGCCCGGCCCCGTCTGGAACGTGTAGAGGCGGACGTGATCGGCAACTTTAAGCGGCTGGGGGTACAGAGCCAGCCCCTCGACGGGCGGGAGCGTCTTGCCCTGCTGCACGGCCAGCTTCACCCCGGCAGCCGGGAGCCGTTCCGCTTCAAGTGGGCGGACATCGCCCATACGGGCATGGGAACGAAAGACTTTATCGTGCCGGACAGCTTTGACTTCCGGCAGAGCCGCTCGTTCCGCGTGGGCCAGACATGGGGCGCGGCGTCCTATTTGCAGATTATGGCGTCGGAGCTGTCGGACAAGCTGCTGTTGGAGATTTTGGAGCTGGACGCCGAGCTGACCGTCACCATGCACATTCAGACGGTGGATCAGGTCAAGGCCATTAAAACGGTCAAGGGTAAAATCTCCGACATCGACAAGATGAAAGTGGAGGAGCAGCGCAAGGCTACCCGCGCCGGATATGACCCTGACATTCTCCCGCCCGATCTCGTCACCTTTTCCAAGGATGCCGCCGAGCTGCTGGCCGACCTGCAAAGCCGCAACGAGCGAATGTTCCTCTTGACGTTCCTGATCGTCAACACCGCCCCCACGCGGGAGCGGCTGGAAAACGACATTTTCACCGTGAACGGCATCGCGCAGAAATATAACTGCGCCGTCAAGCGGCTGGACTGGCAGCAGGAGCAGGGCTATATGTCCTCGCTGGCCCTCGGCTACAACGGCATTGAAATTCAGCGCGGCATGACAACCAGCTCCACGGCCATCTTCGTCCCCTTTATGACGCGGGAGCTTCGTATGGATGGCCCGTCCCTCTACTACGGCATGAACGCCCTGTCCCACAACGTCATCATGGCTGACCGCAAAAAGCTGAAATCCGCCAACGGCCTTTACCTCGGCTCCACGGGCAGCGGCAAGAGCTTTGCCGCCAAGCGCGAGTTGCTGAACGTCTTTCTTGCCATTCCGCAGGATCGCATCATCGTGGTAGACCCGATGGGCGAATATGCCCCGCTGGTGGAACGGCTGGGCGGTCAGGTCATCGAGATCGCGCCGGACAGCCCCAACCACATTTCCCCGATGGATGTTCAGATGGACATGGGCAGCGGGGATAGCCCTCTGTCCCTGAAAGCGGATTTTCTGCTGTCGCTGTGTGAGCTGGTGGTGGGAGGCCGGGACGGTTTGCAGCCCATTGAGAAAACCGTCATTGACCGCTGTGTGCGTCAGGTGTACCGGGAGATGGCGCTGGGGCTGGACAAGGCCAAAACGCCGCTGCTCCAAGATTTGTATGAGGAGCTGCTGCGCCAGCCGGAGCCGGAGGCCAAGCGGATCGCCACGGCGCTGGAGCTTTACTGCACAGGCTCCCTCAATCTCTTTAACCATCCCACCAACGTCAACCTCAATTCCCGCGTGGTATGCTTCGTGCTGAAAGGTATGGGCGAAAATCTCCGCAAGATCGCCATGCACATCACCAACGATTTTGTCACTTCTGCGGTGGGAACCAACTTCAAAAACGGTGTGGCGACGTGGTGCTATTTTGACGAGTTCCATATTCTGCTCCGTGACCCGCTGACCGCCAGCTATTTTGTGACCGTCTGGAAGATGCTCCGCAAACAGGGCTGTGTCCCCTCGGCCCTGACGCAGAACGTAAAAGACCTGCTGGCCAGCCGGGAGATTGAGAACATTCTGGACAACACAGATTTTATGATCCTGCTGTCGCAGGCGCAGAGTGACCGCGCCATTCTTGCCAAGCAGATCGGCATTTCAGAGCACCAGCTATCGTATATCACGCAGTCCAACTCCGGCGAGGGCCTGCTGTTCTATGGCAGCGTCACCATCCCGTTTGTTGACCGCTTCCCCCGCGGCGAGATCTACGACCTGCTGACCACCAAGCCGGAGGACGCCGCCAATGGAAAACAGGCAGAATAAGCCGCCCGAGGGCGGGGCTGCTTCTGGTCACGGTGGCCAGAAGTTCCATACCGACAGCGAACAGGCCAAACTCCACAAGTCCAAGTTCCGCATGGAGAGCCGGGAGGAACGGCTGAACAAGGCCCGTGAAAGGCTGGCAAAGCAGAAGCCGCCGAAAAAGCCCGGCCCCGTCAAGCGGATCGCCCGGATCGCCGGACATGAAACCCACGCTTTTCTGCACGGAAAGGTGTATCAGGAGGAGCGCGACAATGTAGGCGTGGAGGGCGGGCATTTTGTGGAGCGTTCCGGCGAGGCCGCGCTGCACTATGGGCGGCACAAGGTACGCAGGGCCATCCGGGAGCACCCGGCCAAGGCCGCCGCCCGTGCGGAGTCCCGGTACATCAAGGCCACGGCGGACTATCATTCCCGCAAGTTTGCACAGGAGCAGCCGGAGGCGCAGAGCGCCGCCGCCCGGTTATGGCACCGCCACAAGCTGAAACGGGAGTATCAGCGCAAGGCGCGGGAAACCGCCAAGCAGACCGCCAAAGCCGCCGAACAAACCGTATCGGCCACAGAGCGGTTTGTCCGGGAAGCGGCGGCGTTCGTCAAGCGGCATCCCGTGGGGACGCTGCTTGCGCTGGGCTGCCTGCTGGTGGTGCTGACCCTGCAATCGTGTATGTCCTCGATGGTGTCCGTGGGAAACAGCACCCTTGCGGCCATCGCCGCCAGCACCTATAAGGCGGAGGACGCGGATATGCTGGGGGCGGAGGACGCCTACTGCGCTCTGGAGGACGAGCTGCAACGCTACCTCGACACCTACACCCGCACCCACGATTACGACGAATACCATTTTGACCTCGACACCATTGAACACGATCCCTATGTACTGATCTCCATGATCTCCGCACTCCATGAGGGCGCGTGGACATTGGACGAGGTGCGCGGGACGCTGCAAGACCTCTTTGACTACCAGTACATTTTGACCGAGGATGTGGTGGTGGAGGTGCGCTACCGCACCGTTACCCGGACGGACAGAGAGGGCAACGACTATGAGATGGAGGTGCCGTACAACTATTACATCTGCTATGTCACGCTGGAAAACTTCAATCTCTCCCACGTCCCGGTTTACATGATGTCCGAGGAGCAGCTTTCCATGTACGCCCTGTATATGTCCACGCTGGGAAACCGGCCCGATCTGTTCCCCTCGTCCGGCTATATCGGGAAATACATCACCAACCGCCCGCCGGAGCATGAAGTCCCGGAGTCCTATCTGGATGATGAAACCTTTGCCGCCATTCTGAAAGAAGCGGAAAAGTATCTCGGCTTTCCCTATATGTGGGGCGGCAGCAGCCCGTCCACGTCCTTTGACTGCTCCGGCTTCGTCAGCTACGTCTACAATCAATGCGGCTGGAGCTTCGGACGGCTGGGGGCACAGGGGCTGTATAACATCTGCTCCCGGACGAGCAGCCCCCGGCCCGGTGATTTGGTGTTCTTTGTCGGCACCTATGACACAGCGGGCATTTCTCATGTGGGCATCTATGTGGGCGACGGCTGGATGCTCCATTGTGGCGACCCTATCAGCTATGCCAACCTGAACAGCAGCTATTGGCAGTCCCATCTTTACGCCTACGGGCGACTACCGTAAAGGAGGTTTTTTGATATGGCAATTACGAAAAGCGCAAAGATCGAGGCCGAGATTGAAAAGGTCAAGGCCAAAATTGCCGAGCAGCAGGCGCGGCTTAAAGAATTGGAGCAGAAGAAGCTGGAGGCCGAAAACAGCGAGATCGTGGAGATCGTGCGCGGCATGAGTATCTCCCTTGCCGATCTGCCGCTGGTGCTCCAGCAGCTCCGGGGTGGAGCTTCTGGTCACGGTGGCCAGAAGCCGACAGAACAGGCGGAGGTGACGGAATGAAAAAACTGCGGCTTTTGCTGATAACGCTTTGTGTGTCCGTCCTCATGGGCAGTATGGCGGTTACGGCCTATGCCGGAGGCGGCGAGGAATGGGACGGGCTTGACCCTATGGAGCCGCTGCCCGCCGAAACCGTTGACCCCGGCGATGGCTTCACTGAGGACGGCAACCTTGTGACCCGTGACCTGCTCTACGATAAGGCCACCAACAAGCAGTTCATCACGGTGCAGACCAGCGGCGGCAACACCTTTTACATCGTCATTGACTATGACAAGCCCACCGATGAGGACGGCGAGCAGTATCAGACCCACTTTTTGAACATGGTGGACGAGGCCGACCTGCTGGCGGCGGTGCAGGCGGCGGGCGGTGAGCTGCCGGAGTGTTCGTGCGTGGATAAATGCGCCGTTGGTGCTATCAACGCGGATTGTGCCGTCTGCGCCGTGAACATGAGCGAGTGCCAGGGCAAGGCCCCGGAGCCTGCGCCTGTGGTAGAGCCGGAGCCTGACCCCGAGCCGGAGCAGCCCAAGGCCACGGGCAACGGCGGTATGCTTCTGCTGGCGCTGGCCGTGGTGGCCGTTGGCGGCGGCGCTGGCTGGTACTTCAAAATCTACCGTCCCAAGAAACAGCGGGCCGCTGAGTCCGAGGCGGACTACGGCAGCGAGTATGACGGCGCAGAGGATTATGACGAAACCGATCCCGAGGATGACGGGCCGCCGTGGGACGAGGACGGTGAAGAATGAGGTTTACCAACAGCCCCTATGAGGACTTTATGAAAGAAAAGAGCTACTTCAAGGGCGTCCCGCCCAACCTGCCGCCCAAAGGCTCCCGCTGCGACGGTTGCCTCTACTGGCATGGGATCGGCTGCGTGTTCTGCTACCGGGAGCAGCTTCGGTCAAAGACAGGGGGCAAAAATGAGCCGTGAATTGACCCGGCAGGAAAAGGCGGCGATTCGCTCCCTTGTGAAGCGGTGGTGTGCCAACTATGACAAAGACATTGGCTGTCTGCCGCTGGATTGCGAGTGCTATATGCTGGGGAAATGCTGGACGGGCGCTTATTGCCGCTATTTCCGTTCGGCGGTGCTGCCCCTTGATCCCGTATTGGAAAGGTCGCTGACCGTGGAGACCGTGGCGGAAACCCGGCCCTGCCCGGTGTGCGGCAGGGCTTTCCTCCCGGACGGGCGGCAGCGGTACTGCTCCCCGCCCTGCGCCCGTGCTGCAAGGCGGCAGAAGCAGCGCGGCTATATGCGGAAATACCGGGGGTAGGCCGTGAGCATTTGACCCCGGAAAACACCCTTAATTGCAGGGCTTTCCGGGGCCGCTTCATGGGCGGGGTGTATGATTTCATAGCCCCGCCCGGTTTTGCAGAGATATTGCTAACATTTTGGAAAGGAGGTCGTATGGACAAAAACCAAGGCTATGAGATCATTCAGACCGTCATGCTGGAAAACGGCAGGGGCTTTGCGCTGGGGCATCATCCTACCGCTCCCTCGCCCTATGTCACATGGGCTTGCTATGATGACAAGGACGGCAAGCGGCAGTATGAATGGGGGCATTACGGCAACGACCGTGCCGCTCTGGAACAGGACTTTGCGGCACGGGTGCAGGAATACCAGCGCCTTTACAACGTCGATGTCAGGCAGGTCGAGGCTCCCGGCCTTTACAAGTATTACTCTACCCAGCGCCCTGTGGACATTGGGACATTCCCCAAGCCGCCCCGTAACGCCCCGGATGAGATCGTCAACTACGATCAGCGCGTCCCGGTTGAAAATGGATCATTTCTGGCGTGGGGGCATTTGACCTACACACGGCCATTGACGAAACGGCAGGCGTCTGACTATGAGCTGCGGCCCGCGCCCGACAATCCCGACAGGCCCCGTTCGATCCGGGAGCAGATGAAAACCGCCGCAAAGCTGGCCGAGGCTGACCGGGGCCAAGCGGCCCCAAAGAAAAGCGCCCCTGACCGGGGCGACAGATAGGAGGACATTCATGGATCAGGAATGCAATCCCAACAAGAACGCCGAGCTTTCGATGGAGCAGAACTATAATCAGATTGACGGCATCATCAACAATCTGCCTGCGCCGCTCCCAGAGGATAAGCCGCTGGATAAGGTGCGGGAACACCCGCCCAAGCGCCGCAGCCGGGAGCGTGAGGAGCGTTGACAAAAAAGCGCGTCCGCAGCGTCCCCATCTATGTGTGGGTACGGCCTGACGAGCTGGAGGTCATTCGGGAGCGCATGGCCGAGGCGGGCATCCGCAACATGAGCGCCTATATCCGAAAAATGGCGCTGGGCGGCTATGTGCTCCACGTTGACCTTGAACCCGTCAAGGAGCTTGTGTCGCTCCAGCGGCGCTGTGCAAACAATCTCAATCAGGCGGCCATCCATGCCAACAGCTACGGCGGCCTATACCCGGACGAGCTGAAACGTCTGCAAAAGGACTATGCCGACCTGTGGGGGCCGCTGTCTGATCTGCTGGCCCAGCTCTCCGCCATTGTAACGATGTGACACAGGGGGAACGGCCCCGCGCCGTTCCCCGGCTGTCCCTGCTTCTGGTCATTGCGACCAGAAGTGCGGAGGGCCGGGACATCCTTGAGTGCCGATTTTTTCAGAGTTATAATAGACATATACAGGAAAAAGGAGGAACCCCCTATGCGGATCATATTCAAAATTCTTGCCGCTCCCTTTGTGCTGGTGCTGACCCTGCTTGTGGCCGTGCTCTCGTTCCTGCTGAGTCTTTCCGCTGGTTTGCTCTCCATCCTCGCGTCGGTGCTGGGGCTGCTGAGTGTCCTGATGCTGTTTGTGGAGAAAGACATTTCCACGGGGATTGCGGGGCTGCTGATGGCGTTTGCCATTTCACCCTTTGGCCTGCCTGCGCTGGCCGGATGGCTGCTTGCCAAGCTGGACGAGCTGAACGGCTCCCTGCGGGGCTTCATCATGGGCTGAGTTCTGGTCACGGTGGCCAGAAGATGCAGAAAACGGCGGCTGATCCCATCCGCCGTTTGTCGTATGGAAAGGAGGGATGCCTACGGCCACAACCTACCTCAAATCCCACAAGCGGGCCGATAAGCGGACGGCCCTGCAAAGCCTGAAAGACCGCTTTGACTATGGCCTGAACCCGGAGAAGCTGGGGGCCGTTTCCTCCTACCTCTGCGATCCGGCCACGGCACACGCCGAGTTCATGCTGGTCAAAAATCAGTATCAGGGCGAAACTGACCGCAGGGCCGGACACGGGGCGTTGTGCTACCAGATCCGGCAGGCGTTCCCTCACGGCGAGGTGACGGCGGAGGAGGCCAACCGCATCGGCTATGAAACGGCGATGCGCTGGACAAAGGGCAAGTATCAATTTTTTGTCTGTACCCATATAGACAAGGAGCACATTCACAATCACATTTACTACAATTCCACCGCCTATGACCGCTCCCGGAAGTTCCGCAACTTCATCGGCTCCTCGTTCGCCCTGCGGCGGCTGTCTGACCGGGTATGTCTGGAGCACGATCTTTCCGTGATTGCAAATCCCAAGCTCCACAGCAAGGGACGGTATCTGCACTACGGTCAATGGCTGGGCGAAAATCAAAAGCTCTCACAGAAAGAACAGATCCGCTTTGCCATTGACACGGCCCTGACGGAGCGCCCCGAGGACTTCGCAGATTTTCTCCGGCGCATGGAAACCGCAGGCATACAGGTTAGGCGCGGGCGCGGCGGCGTGATCTCGTTCCTTGTGCCAGGACAACAGCGGGCGGCCCGTTTCCGGGCGTCCACGCTGGGGGACGGCTACGGCCCCGAGGACGTGCAGGCCGTCATTGACGGCAAGGCTCCCACACGAACGGCCACGGCGCAGAAAGCGCCCGCACCCCGCCGTGTCAATCTGCTGATCGATATTCAGGAGAGGATGCGTCAGGGCAAAGGCCCCGCCTATGAACGCTGGGCCAAGGTGTACAACCTTAAACAGATGGCGGCCGCGCTGCAATATCTGAAAGAGCACCAGCTATTTGAATATGACGATCTGGCCGCAAAGACCGACGCCGCCACAGAGCGTTTTCACACGCTGGCCGGGGTCATTCAGCAGACCGAGGCCGAGCTTTCCCGTGTGTCCGATCTGATGGCCGCCGTGGTGCAGTACGCAAAGACCCGCCCTGCGTTCGATGGGTACAAGGCCGCCAAGTACAGCCGGAAATACCTTGCCGAGCATGAGGCGGAACTGGCCGACTACCGGGCGGCCAAGGCGACAATGGCCGAGCTGCTGGGTGGCGAGAAGCTCCCCAAAATGGACGTGCTAAAAGAAAAACGCCGCCAACTGGCAGCGCGGAAAAAGGCTCTTTATTTGGAATACCGCAAGGCCCAGCAGGATATGCGGGAGCTGGTGGCGGTCAAGGGCAGCGTGGATCATCTGCGCGGGCTGACGGACAACCAGCGCAATAAGGAGCAGGCCCGTTAGGGACGGCGACGCAGACAACATTTCTTCTGGTCACGGTGTCCAGAAGTCCAGCGGGTTTGGGGACACCCCAACAAGCATTTCCGCAGCGCGGAAATTGCAAGTGTCAATACACTTGCCTTGCTTGCCGTTAGTGCGCTGCCCCAAAACTGGCGCAAATAGGGTTTGGTTGCAACTCTGTTGCTGTTTGGTGCATCTTGAGTCGCTCTGTCTTGAAAAACTGATTTGCCTTTTATAAAATACACATAGGGGGAGGGGTGAAAATTGAAAGTAGCAATTAACATACAGGCTGATATTCAAGAAATTGAAGTCATCATAAATTGTATGGCCGAAGATGAAAATGTTCAAAGAATTGTATCTGCATTGGATTCTCTCAACACAAAATTGTGCTGTCGGCGGCAAGGAGAACTTTTTCAAATTGCTTTGAATGATATTTTGTATATCGAGTCGGTGGATCGCAAGACATTCATTTATACCGAGCAACAGATATACGAAACGGATAAGCGACTGTATGAGTTAGAAAACCATTTGAAAAACAGATCTTTTTTCCGAGCATCGAAGGCAGTTATTATCAATTTGAGACGGACAAAATCCATTCGGCCAGAAATTGGTGCCAGGCTCTTGCTTACTATGGATAACGGAGAAAAAGTTATTGTATCACGGCAATATTCAAGCAATATAAAGACAGCATTGGGGGTTATGTAGGTGAATAACTATCGCTCAATTATTTGGCGCTTTTTTACGGCGTTCTTTTTTATCTTTGGCCTGCTCCAAACTTTGTTCTTTGCACGGGCCATCTTTCCTCAATTTCGTGCAAGTGGATTGAATACACCTCAAACCTTACTTTGCATGGTTTCCGCTATTATTTTGTCCGCTTTATACTCTATGATCTGCGTAGATGGCCAGGAAAGTTTGTATGCCATAAAATCCCGCCTTATAATTTGCGGCATCCCTTGTGTGCTCATTTGCAGCGTTCTGTCAGTTAATTATGGGCTACCATCTCTAATTCTTGATCTTCTTGGAATTGCAGATCGTGGTACGGGAATTTCTATTTGGCTAATTGCTGTCATTCTTTCCAGTGCAGTTTTGATACTCGCTCTTTATCTCCTTGAACGGCACTATCGTCGAGTTGGCGAAAAATACGATAGCGCACTTTCTCAGTACAAAACCCGGGAAGAAGCAATACCTGCCGAATAAAGTGAGGAGCGAGGTTAGTATGGATATTCTACTTTATTTTGGAGGGCCTGCTCTCATCGCCTTTCTTATTCAATTCCTTGTTGGATGTAGAACACAACACAAAATTTTACGATATATTCCGATCTATTGTTTTGTTATAACACTTGCCTTTGCTATCATTGCCCTAACATCGGATTCAGGTTTTTTCCTTGGTGGTAATGTTATTGCTGCTCTTGTGTGGTGTATAATTGGTGTCTGCTTTCTGATAGGGTATGCTCTGGCTATCTTTATTTATAAACATAGAAAATGATTGCGTGTAACTGAAGTTTAGCCGCTGTCATACAACTGTAAACGGCGGTTTTGATCAATTAAATCAAAGCCGCCGTTTTCTTTGAAAATATGATTTCTGTGTTCATATTCATACCCAGAATACCCCGACGGCGGGTACGAACTTTTTTTGACTGGTGCAGATCACAGGAGAAATAGAATAGTAAAGTAGACACGGCAAAATAACCTCCCATCGGTTGCCGTGTCCCTGCAAGTCGTCATTGGTTTGTGTTAACGCAAAGAAACGGCGGCCCTGAGTCCATCAAAACCGCCGACAGAATAATGAGCTAAATGTGCGCAGGAAATCATCTGCCCCGTCCAACGGTTTTTTTCTTTCCCCGGACGGGGCAGTATTTGATAGTAGTTTTGTTTCTCCTCAAATGGCAATTAAGCAGCCAATTAAACGTTTGTAATATTACTGTGCAAACTGACTCATATACAATGCTTCGTATTTTCCATGTTGTGCCATTAACTCTTCGTGGCTGCCATGCTCAAGAATATCACCATGTTCCATGTAAAGGATCATGTCAGCATCCCGAATCGTAGAAAGCCGATGGGCAATCACAAAAGAAGTACGTCCGTGCATCAATTTTGCAAGTGCTTTTTGGATAAGCTGCTCCGTATGCGTGTCCACGTTGCTGGTGGCCTCGTCCAAGATCATGATTTCCGGGTCAGACGCCATCGCTCGGGCGATGGTCAGCAGTTGGCGTTGACCTTGTGAGATATTTTCCGCCCCTGTGGAAAGTTCAAAATCATAACCGCCTGGCAGGGTCTTGATGAAGCTGTCCACGCTGGCGGATCGTGCGGCGGCGATGATTTTTTCCTCCGGCAGATTGTCCTGCGCGTAAGCTATGTTGTCCCGGATGCTGCCTTCAAAGAGCCAGGCATCCTGGAGCACCATGCCAAAGCGATCCCGTAGCTCGTGACGGGTCATTTCCTTGGTGTCTACCCCGTCCACTAAAATACTACCGCCGTCCACATCGTAGAACCGCATGAGCAGATTGATGAGGGTGGTTTTGCCAGCCCCGGTGGGGCCCACGATGGCCACTTTCTGACCGGACTTCACCGTGATGTTCACATCATGCATCAGCTGGTGCTCCGGGGAGTAACCGAAGGACACATGGCGAAATTCCACCGCGCCCGTGCTGACCTGAGGCATCAGTCCGGGAACAGGGTCTGGTGTCTCTTCCGAGGCATCCAGCAGAGCGAAAATGCGCCCTGCGGCAGCGGACGCTGCGCTGAAACTGCCCGCCATCCCCGCAATGCTGGTGAAGGGCTGGGAGAACTGCTTGGTATACTGGAGCATGGCTTGCACGTCGCCGATCCGCATCTCACCACGCAATACGGACAGACATCCCAGCAGGGCGCTGACAGCGTAGCCAAGGTTATTTACCAGGTCGGTGATTGGAGTGACCTTACCAGATGCAATCTCGGCACTCTGAGCGGTACGCTGGAGTTCCCCATTGATTCGATCAAACTCCTCTTTTGCTCGATCCGTGTAGTTGAACACCGACACCAGCTCCTGCCCTTGGTACACCTCCTCGATGTAGCCGTTGAGCTGTCCCAGGAGTTCCTGCTGCCGGGCGTAGTGTATGGCTCCCGTTTTCATAACGCCTAGAGAGGCCAGCAGAGACACCGGCACCATAGCCACTGCGATGGCCGTCAGTATAGGACTGGTTGTGAACATCATCACCAGGATACCCACAGCGGTGACCACCTGGGTGACGATTTGGGTCAGGTTCTGGCTCAGGGCGTTGTTCACCGTGTCCACATCGTTGGTGATGGTGCTGAGGATTTCCCCCTGGGTATGAGAGTCGTAATAGTCCAGCTTCAGGTGGTGCATCTTCCGGTCAATATCACCCCGCAGAGTCTCCATAACGCAGGCGGTCAGCTTAGTCATGCTGAAGCTTTGGAGAATGGCGAAAAGCTGGGCCACAAGATAAAGGGCTATCAGCGTCACGAGCAGCCAGACGATCGTTTCCCAGTCGAAGGAGCCGCTTGCCACGCCATCGTACAGTTCCGAGGTGATGCCGCCCGTCACCGCTGGGGTCAAAACGGTAAACAGGGTACTCAGGACAGCGGCGATCATCACTAGAATCAGGCGGAGCTTGTACCGTCCCAGATAGTGGAACAGCCGTTTAAACGCATTCCAGTTCATGTTTCACTTCCTCCTCTCCCAGCTGCAATTCAGCAATCTCCCGGTAGAGCGGACATGTATGTAGCAGTTCCCGGTGCTTGCCTCTCCCCACGATCTGTCCGTCCTCCATCACCAAGATACGGTCAGCATCCAGGATAGAACCCACCCGCTGAGCCACAATGAGCATGGTGGAATCCCCCATGCTCTCCCGCAGGCGCATGCGGAGTGTTTTATCTGTTTTCACATCCAAGGCGGAAAAGCTGTCATCAAACAGGTAGATTTCTGGTTTTTTTACGACAGCCCGAGCAATAGCCATGCGTTGGCGCTGGCCGCCGGACAAATTGGTGCCGCCTTGAGCGATTTCGGCGTGGTAGCCGTCCGGCTTCTGTTCGATGAACTCGTCGGCGCAGGCGATGTAGGCCGCTTGCCGCCACTGTTCCTCACTGCTGTCCTGATCTCCAAAGCGCAGGTTGGAGGCCACGTCTCCGGAAAAGAGTACATTCTTCTGGGGGATATAGCCGATCAGATCCCGCAGCTCGTTCAATTTATATTGTTTTACATTCATATCGTCCACATAGACATGGCCTACCGTGGCGTCGTAAAGCCGCGGGATCAACTTGAGGATGCTGGACTTGCCGCAACCGGTGCGCCCGATAATGGCGGTGACCTCCCCGGCCCGGCACTCGAAGCTAACATCCTTCAGCACTGGTTCGTCCGCCCCAGGATAGGTAAAGGTCACATGGTCAAAGGCCACACAGGCGCGGCCTTTGCGCAAGGCGGCACTGTATCTGCCGTCCTTGATGGAACTCTCGGTATTCAGCACTTCTGCGATGCGCTTAGCGCAGGCATAGGACACAGGAAAGAGCATAATGACCAATGCCAGCATCATGATAGCGGCAAGGATCATGCTGATATACTGGCTGTTGGCCACCAGGTCACCCACTGCCATCTCCCCGGCGGACACATACCAGGAACCCATGCCCATGACCGCTGCTGTAGTCACACCAAAGATCACCTGAATCACCGGCATCAGCAGTGCGGTCACCCGCCCAGAGAGAATGGTCATGGAGGCCAGTTCTCCATTGGCTTGGGAAAACCTTTCCATTTCTTTCCCTTGCCGATTGAAAGCCCGAATCACCCGTACCCCCTCCAGTGTTTCCAGAAAGATCTTGTTCAGTCGGTCAATCCGCTGCCGCAGGGTCACCGAGTAGCGGGAAACAAAAATCAGAATGACACCTACGCCAATGATGAGGGCGGGAATGGCCAAGCTCAGCACGGAACTGAGTTCGCCGCCGGTCAGAGAAGAGAGTACCAGCCCAGCCACCGCCATCAGCGGTGCAGTCACCCCCAGCCGCAACAGCAATGAGAGAAACATTTGGATGTTGGTCACATCGGAGGTACTGCGGGTCACTAGACTAGCGGTGCCAAACCGCTCCATTTCAGCGGCGGAAAAATCTTGCACCTGATGGAATATCTCACGCCGCAAATCAGCGGCAAATTTAGTGGACACCTTGGCGGACAGCACCGTGGCTGCCATGTTGAAAAGACAGCCCAGAATGGCCAGGGTTGCCATCACC
>CEAA01030569.1_pt1 | contig 18607 bp, 17 predicted proteins | sample 557551 | NCBI WGS metagenome assembly CEAA01 (sample SAMEA3182115, study PRJEB8094) | gut metagenome | biome: human; feature: gut; material: Stool; isolation source: human stools | place: Canada | collected 2013-06-11
TATTTATCTTCTTTTCTTCCATATCTTTTTATTCTTGATTTATATCGTAGCCAAATAAGGCGAAATCCCCCAGACAAGGATCATCGGGGAAGACTTTCGCCAATGCGTCCGTTATCTCACGGGCCGTACGAAGGGTAGCGGTTTTTTGGCCTGTCAAGCCCAAGCGCAAGGAGATCTGGTGCACATGCGTATCCAACGGGATGATTAATTGGCGGGGATGCACGGCCGTTCTCCAGATACCGAGATCGACGATACCATCCGTACGCACCATCCAACGCAAGAACATCGCCAGACGCTTACAAGCGGAAGTCCCGTGCAAGACCGGAATGCCATTGAGATCAGCAAAAAGTTGTCGCAACCGCAAGATAGGATCTTCGCAAGGACCGGCGGCGGCCATAGCGTCTTCCATACAGTCGTAGGTATCGTATATATCCTTTAGGCGACAACAAAGGAGATGCAGATCATGATAGGTATAAAAACGGTAAAAGGTATCCCGCCCACGAACCGGGCGGTTCCGTAGGGGAGCGAAAGAAGTCTCTCCGGTACGGATAAACTCGTAAGGACTTTCGCCCATCAGCCGGTGTAGCTCTTCCGCTTTTTGGAGAATATGCGCCCTGCGACCGTAAGAGATCCACGCCGTCAGGAAAGCCGATATCTCAATATCCCGTTTCTCCGTAAACCGATGGGGGAATCGCACCGGATCATCCTTGATAAACGATTCCGTATTGTACGTTTTCGCCCATTCACGAAGTAAAGAGATGGTCTTTGTATCCATGTTATTTCTTCTTTAGAAAATATTGCCGCTCGGGTTCCGGATAATGCTCGATAGCGTAACGAAGCGCCGTACGAGGAAGACGAGTAGCGTTGCGTTCCAAGAAATCGGTAAGCGTCTGCCGCTCCTTTTTGCCGACCTCACGCAGCATCCACCCAACCGCCTTATGCATCAAATCGTGTTTATGACCGATCAACCGTTCGGATAACTCCAAGGTATCCCCAAAATCATTCCGACGGATAAATGCCCACGTAGAGACGATCGAGATCCGTTGTTCCCATAAATTCTCGCTTTCCGCCAAACGGTAGAGGAGGGAACGATCTTTGTCCACCAAATACTCGCCGACGATATCCCGACAGGTTAAGTCTACCAAATCCCAGTTATTGCAACGCCGCATATTCTTCAGATAGAATCGGAAGATGGCTTCCCGCTCTTCCGGCATCGCTTTCCGATCCTGGAAACGATAGACCAAAATCAGCAAGGCACATAGACGTGCCTCATGCCACGGACTATCCAGCAACAGCTGCAGCTCATCGAAAGGAGTCGCCTTATTAGCCTTCGCTATGCTGCGGGTTTGCGGGACAACCACCCCGAGAAACTGATCGCCCTCGCCATATTGACCGGGACCAGTCTTGAAAAAGCGGCTCAAATGAACCGCCTTCTCGGGTGTACCGACCGACTGTAGCTCGGATAGGATAAACGCCGCCGTCATGGCCGGAGTACCCGTGATACGGGACGATCGCCCTCCAAGAACCCGATCACGTTGTTGCATACCGTGCGTGCCATAATGATACGGGTTTCCGTCGTCTGGGTACCGATATGCGGGGTTAATACCACGTTGTCCATTTCCAACAACTCAGGAAGAGGATAGTCTCCAAACTCGAATACATCCAAACCGGCACCATGAATCGTACCTTCTCGCAAGGCTTTTACCAAGGCATGCTCGTCCACCAACGGGCCACGGGCCGTGTTGATCAGGATGGCGGAAGGCTTCATCTGCTTGAACTCTTCCTCGCCGAGGATATGATAGGTATCGGGGGTGTAAGGGGCGTTCAAGGATACGAAATCAGCTTTCGCCAGAAGCTCTTCCTTGGAGACGTAGGTAACATTCAATTTGGTCTCGTCCTCGATGCAAAGCTGACGGCGATTGTGGTAGATCACATCCATGCCCAAAGCATTCGCCCGTTTCGCCAAGGCCTTGCCGATACGTCCCATACCGATAATGCCCAAGGTCTGTCCGGTAACCGGCATACCGAGGTTCTCCAGTACACCGACCTTCATGTCCTTACCAAGCGTACGCAGCTTACGATCACATTCCGTGATACGCCGGGCGGTATCCAGCATCAAGCCTAAAGCGATATTGGCGGTAGGGGCCGTGACAGGATCAGGCGTATTCGCCACCGTCAAGCCTTTCTCGAGGGCGTAGGCCACATCGATATTATTATAACCAACGGCGTAGTTAGCGATCAGCCGCAATTTCGACGCATGGTCGATCAACTCTTTGTTTACCGGGAAATCGAACATGGAGCAGAGCACATCGTACTCCGGTATCATCTCGAAAACCTCCTCATACGTAAAATCTCTTCCTTCGGGAAAGGTTACCTCGTACTTACTTTCCAACTCGGTAAATCCCTCGCGGAACATGTCGTATGTCACTAATATCTTCATCTTGGATCTATTTGTTATTCAAAAAGCAAAAATACAAATCAATTGGCAATTAATTCCTAAATTTGTGACCAATATATATTTATTATGGTACTAAACTATATTTGGATCGCTTTTTTCTTAATCGCTTTTGTAGTGGCTATCGGTAAATTGGTCATAGGTGGGGATACCGCTGTTTTTACCGAGATTATCAACGCTTCTTTCGCCTCGGCCAAGACGGGTTTCGAGATTTCGTTAGGATTAACGGGGATCTTGTCGCTTTGGCTGGGTATCATGAAGATCGGCGAGAAGGGGGGGGTGATACAAGCGTTCGCACGATTGGCGGCTCCCGTATTCAGCAAGCTTTTCCCGGATATCCCAAGAGACCATCCCGTGACCGGTTCTATCTTCATGAACCTATCGGCAAATTTACTGGGACTGGATAATGCCGCCACGCCAATGGGATTGAAAGCCATGCAACAGTTACAGGAATTAAACCCGAATAAAGAATCCGCCAGCAACTCCATGGTGATGTTCTTATGCATCAATGCCTCGGGACTGACCTTGATCCCGATCACCATCATGATGTACCGGGCGCAGTTAGGAGCAGCGAATCCATCAGACGTATTCCTGCCGATCATGCTTGCTACATTCACATCAACCCTAGTCGCTATTTTAGCGGTTTGCGTACGGCAGAAGATCAATATCCTCCAACGGAACCTAATCCTGTTTTTCGGGGGACTGGGGTTATTTATCGGAGGCCTGGTATGGTTATTCAACTCGATGGAACAGGAGCAAGTTTCCTTGTATTCGACCTTATTCGCCAACACGCTTCTTTTTACCATTATCTGCGGATTTATCATCAGCGGCATGCGTAAAAAGATCAATGTATATGATGCTTTTATAGAGGGGGCGAAAGAAGGTTTCCAGACTGCTATAACGATTATTCCTTATCTGGTAGCTATCCTAGTAGGTATCGGTGTCTTCCGGGCTTCCGGAGCGATGGATTTCATCATACAAGGCGTTCGTTTCGGCATTGCTTCGATAGGACTCAACACAGATTTCGTGGAAGCGCTGCCTACCATGTTGATGAAACCGTTAAGCGGGAGCGGGGCTAGGGGCATGATGCTGGACGCCATGAACACGTATGGAGCGGACTCTTTCGTCGGTCGCCTGTCATCCATCGTTCAGGGCTCTTGCGATACGACATTCTATGTAGTTGCTCTTTACTACGGTAGCGTAGGTATCCGTAATACCCGCTATACGGTACAATGCGCCTTGTTAGCGGATCTGGCCGGGGCGATAGCGGCGATAGCGATGGCTTACCTGTTCTTTTAACATTCTATACAATCAATAGATTTGAAATGAATCTATTTAAAATCGAATGATTACATTTGTAACGAAATTTCAATACGATAAATAGACCTTATGGCAATAGCATATTACGCCGAAGATATCGAGCTTCCGGCAATCAAGAAAAGAGCGGTTAGCGGCTGGGTCAAGGCAGTGGCCGAGACATACGGAAAGAAAACGGGAGATATCAGCTATATCTTCTGTTCCGACGAGAAGATATTGGAGGTAAACCGCCAATATCTCCAACACGATTATTACACGGATATCATCACCTTCGATTATACGGAAGGAAATAAGATCTCGGGTGACCTGTTTATCAGCCTCGATACGGTCAGGACAAACGCCGAGACATTCCACACGGATTATAACGAGGAACTCCACCGTACCATCATCCACGGCATCCTGCATCTTTGCGGTATCAACGACAAAGGCCCCGGCGAGCGGGAGATCATGGAGGAAAACGAGAACAGAGCGTTAGCGATCTTGCCGGAGGAATGTCGGTAAAGAGATGTTAACCAGAAACAAATTTATACTACAAATCTTATCTGAAGAAAATTATGGAGAAAATCACAGTCCAAAATACAAGTGTCATGATCATATCTATAAATAAGAATGACTATATCTCACTTACCGACATCGCAAAGTACAAAAGCGATGATCCGACAGCAGTAATTGGCAATTGGATGCGTAATCGTAATACCATTGAATATTTAGGTATATGGGAAAGTTTATATAATCCTAATTTTAAACCCCTCGAATTCGAGGGGTTTAAAAAGGAAGCAGGGTTAAATGCTTTTACCCTTTCTCCACAAAAATGGATAAATACAACAGCGGCAATTGGTATTATCTCCAAATCCGGAAGATATGGAGGCACCTTTGCTCATAAGGATATAGCTTTCAAATTCGCAAGTTGGATCTCTGTTGAATTTGAATTATATATCGTTAAAGAGTTTCAACGCCTAAAAGAAGAGGAACAGAAACAAATCGGCTGGACTGCCAAACGAGAACTCTCCAAAATAAACTATCACATCCATACCGACGCTATCAAGCATAATCTCATCCCCATAGAGTTAACCCCGCAACAGGTAAGCTTTATATACGCAAACGAAGCCGATATTCTTAATGTCGCTCTATTCGGCACAACCGCTAAACAATGGCGAGAAGCCAATCCCTAATTAAAAGGTAACATTCGTGACTATGCGACTATTAATGAACTTATCTGTTTATCGAATATGGAAAGCCTGAATGCTGTATTTATTGATGAAGGACTTACCCAGCGTGAACGACTAATAAAGCTTAATCAAATAGCGATCCAGCAAATGAAGATATTAGAGGCGGTTGAGAGCAGACTATTGTTGAAATAAATAAAAATAATACAGACAACATGAAAACAGAAGACATACCTTACGATTACACGTATTGCTACGCCACGGACGAGCAATGCCCGAAAGCAGTTCATAGCCTGCGTAGCCATGCCGCAAGGCTGAACGAGGAACAAGCGATCTCTCTTAATTCACGATTTACTGGAGATCAGAAACGCCATCCTAGATTGAATTGAATAACCCCATTATGATCTTTTCCCCTAAAATGATTGCTTCCACCTAATGAGTATTCCGGCTCCTTAAAGAAATGAGTACATCCTAAATTATAATTGGCGGAGATAACTAATCCCATATCAAAGGTATAGCCAAGCCCCATTGAAACAGAGAAATCGCAATTCCGGATCTCTTCTTTTTTATCACCGGAGAAATCGTACTCGCTCTGGTGCACCGGAGTAGGACCCGAGACGAAAATATAATTCGAAGCTTTCGCCCTTACATTAAAGCCAACTTGTGGGCCCGCGAAAAGATGGAATCCCCGATACAAATAAAATTTAGCGTAAATAGGAATATTTAAATAATCCGCCTTTAGCCGGGCTGTCTCGCCTTTAGCGTTTTCTTTTTGGTAACCTTGCATAGAATAATAAACACCCGGTTCTAAAGCAAACAGTTTACTAAAACGTATTTCCTCCGCCACACCAATATTTAACCCCGGACGCATGTCCGCAAAACTTTCGGGATAAGTATTTGCCAAATTCAAGCCAATCCTAGGAATAAAATGGAACTCTTGAGCATCGGCTTGCGACAAAGAGAAAACAAACAAGATAAACAGTAATACAACTTTTTTCATAACTCCTACATTTAAAACATATCTATATTTATAGATGATTTAAGATACATAAAAGTTGCACTCCCTATCTCATTACTTCACATTAGGGGAGGCACTTCTTCCTCCACCATGATGGTAGCAGCCGTGACAGCTCAAGCACCAAATATTAGTCGATCAACAACGGCTCCTGTTTTCCCGAATCATATACGACAAACATAGAACCGTCTTTCTCGATCATAACGCCACGGCCTCGTTCCTTCTCCTTGTTTTCTTGATTATCGACATTCACGGCAATCACTTTATAATGATAGAAAGTCGTGATATCATCGAAAATGGTATGACCTACAAAGATGCGGTTCACATTATATTTCTCTAATATTTTCCGCAAATCATCCCGGTCTAGCGGATGATACTTATCCGCGCTACGTACCATACCCCGATACCAGATCGGTCCATACGTAGCGAACATAAAAGAAAGATCGGAGCCTTTATCTATATTACGTTCTTTTTTCGTCAAGAAGAGACCATCGCTCACGATCTCATTCACGGTAGGGATATCGTAATTCCGGTCTAAAAACTCCTTGCTCAACCCGGCATGGACAAACAGGTTATCTCCGACCACTTGTATAGAGTTACGAGTTTTCAACCAATGTCCCAACTCGCTTTTCTGCCAAAGCTCCGGATAGGTCATTCCTAAAGTATCCGCCAATTGAGTATATTTCTTCTTCGTATATCGCAAATCATTTCCCAGAACCATGGTCTCATGATTTCCGATTAAGAAAGTCACTTTTCCACCGGCATCCTCCGCTTCTTTCTCCAATTTGTAGATCAACCAATAGATAGGGAGTACATCCACGCCCCGGTCAAAGACGTCACCGATTATTACCAATTGGTTAGTCCCGAAAATCCAATTATAGTCCGCATCGATCACTTTTCCCGCCTTTAACAAGGAGGCGAAACAAGACCAGTTCGCATGTGGATCTGAAAGAACAAACGTCTTCTCTGGTTGCACATCTTTCCATTTCGGACGAGAGACGGAGTGTATGGTTACCGGAAACAATCTCTCTCCGTTATCGGAAAACACCTCGAATGAAAAGGTGGTAGGTATACTTTTATAATGCTTATCCAATAACCGGCCCTTCCCATCTACAAATATCGCACGCATACTACCATCATCCGCTTTCAATAGATAGGGACCATCGATCGATAACTTCTCGATCGCTTGACGAGGTTTCTTATCTTTCCCACAAACCGGACTGAAGCAAGAGGTCAGTAAAACAAGGAAAACAAGGATACGGCATTGAATAGAATTCATAGCAGCTTAAATCTTTAGTTCGTTAAACCTGAAAACAATGTATGTATTTATTATACAAATATAAACGAATTCTTTCACGAACACTCACTATCTTCGCGTAAAATAAAAGGGAATAAAAATGACTTTCAATTACGACGTAATAGTAGTAGGCGCAGGACATGCCGGCTGTGAAGCCGCCGCCGCCGCGGCGAATCTAGGATCAAAGACGCTTTTGATCACGATGGACATGAACAAGATCGCCCAGATGAGTTGTAACCCGGCAGTCGGGGGAATCGCCAAAGGACAGATCGTACGAGAGATCGACGCGCTAGGCGGATATATGGGAATCGTGACCGACCAGACCGCTATCCAATTCCGTATGTTAAACCGTAGCAAAGGACCGGCCATGTGGAGCCCGCGTGCCCAAAGCGACCGTGCCCGTTTTATCGATTGCTGGCGGGGCATACTGGAGAATATGCCGAATCTATCCATCTGGCAGGATATGGTTCAAGAACTGATTATCGAGCATGGACAAGTCTGCGGCGTTCGTACGGGAATGAATGTCGTATTCCGTGCCGGAGCGGTGGTGCTTACGAACGGGACCTTCCTAAACGGCCTGCTTCATATCGGAAGAACCCAGATACGGGGCGGACGTATCGCCGAGCCTGCGGCGACCGGACTTACCGAGCAACTTATCTCTTTAGGTATCCAAACAGATCGCATGAAAACCGGAACACCGGTCCGTATCGATGGCCGGAGCGTTCACTTCGATGAAATGGAGGAACAACCGGGGGAAAACGATTTCCATAAGTTCTCTTACATGGATACCAGTCATCGTAAATTAAAACAATTGAGTTGCTGGACTACCTTTACGAACGAGACTTGCCATGATATATTACGGGAAGGTCTCCCCGACTCTCCTCTTTATAATGGACAGATCAAAAGTATCGGTCCCCGTTATTGTCCTAGTATCGAAACGAAAATCGTGACCTTCGCTGACAAGACGCAGCATCAACTATTCCTAGAGCCGGAAGGCGAGACCACGCAGGAATACTACCTGAATGGCTTCTCCTCTTCCCTACCCTTGGATATCCAGCTTCGTGCGCTCCAAGCGATCCCCGCTTTCCGTGACGTGCAAATCTATCGTCCCGGATATGCGATCGAGTATGATTTCTTCGACCCGACTCAGCTAAGACACAATTTGGAGACCAAACAAATCCGAAATCTTTTCTTCGCCGGACAGATCAACGGGACTACCGGATACGAGGAAGCCGGCGGACAAGGTTTGGTAGCGGGTATCAACGCCCACATCAATTGCCACGGCGGACAACCTTTTATCCTCGGAAGGGATGAGGCTTATATCGGTGTCCTTATCGATGATTTGGTAACAAAAGGCGTAGACGAGCCTTACCGTATGTTTACCTCTCGTGCGGAGTACCGCATCTTACTGCGCCAAGACGACGCGGATATGCGACTCACCGAGAAATCCTACCAAATGGGATTGGCCAAACAAGACCGCTACGATTTACTGCGAGAGAAAAAAGAGAGCCGTGACGCTATCATCCGTTTTGCGGAGACCCACTCCGTAAAGCCTCAATATATAAATAGCGGTTTGGAGAAACTGGGCACAGCCCCCCTATCCCATGGTTGCAAATTATTCGATGTCATACTCCGTCCGCAGACTACCTTGGAGAACCTTGCGGATCTAGTTCCGGCCCTTCGTGCGGAGCTGGACAAAGTCCCGGCCTCTCGTAAGGAAGAGATCATCGAGGCCGCCGAGATATTGATTAAGTATAGCGGCTACATCAAGCGAGAGCAAATCATAGCGGACAAGATAAACCGCTTAGAGAATATCCGGATCAAGGGTAAATTCGATTACAATTCTATCCAGTCTTTATCTACGGAAGCCCGCCAGAAATTGACCCGGATAGACCCCGACACGATCGCTCAAGCGAGCCGCATCCCGGGTATTTCCCCTAGCGACATCAACATCCTTTTGGTACTGCTCGGAAGATAAAACACGAAATGTTCCACGTGAAACATATTAAAGGAGATATTCAAATGAATGAAGCTAAAACACTGGTTATACGAGGAAATCTGGTAGATATAATCAACAGGCGCACCTTCGGGGCAGAGATTTCAATCCTAAACGGGCATATCGGAAAGGTAATCCCTACCGGACAAGATGAGGGATCTTACCTCCTCCCCGGCTTTATTGACGCGCATGTCCATATAGAGAGTAGCATGGTAACCCCTGCGGCATTCATTCACGCAGCCGTACGCCATGGCAGTATCGGTGCCGTGGCGGACCCTCACGAGATAGCGAATGTAATGGGCACCGAAGGAGTCGAATATATGCTCGACAACGCGAAAGGGATTCCTTTCTACACATGGTTCGGTGTCCCATCTTGCGTACCGGCTACGATTATGGAAACCTCCGGTGCGATCATAGACGCAGACGAAACCGCTCGTTTGTTGGAACGAGAGGATCTACACTTCTTGGCAGAGATGATGAATTACCCCGGAGTCTTAAATAAAGATCCGGAAGTTATGCGCAAAATAGAAGCCGCGAAAAACGCAGGGAAACCCATCGACGGACATTATCCCCTAGCAACAGGCCCCAAGCTAAAGGCATATATCGAGTCTGGTATTTCCACCGATCATGAAACCATCTATCTAGAAAAAGGCCGTGAGAAATGTGAGCTTGGGATGCATGTCCTTATTCGGGAAGGAAGCGCGGCGAAAAACTTTGACGCACTTCATCCGCTATTGAAAGAGTATCCCGAACAAATCATGTTCTGTACGGATGACGCGCATCCTTCGTTTTTAAACAAAGGACACATAAATAGGATGGTAAAAAAATCGCTGGATTTAGGATATGATCTATATGATGTATTACGGGCCGCTTCCTATAATCCGGCCATGCACTATAAAATTCCCGCAGGTTTCTTACGAGAGGGAGACTCCGCCGATTTTATCCAAGTAAACAATTTAAAGAATCTAACCATACAGGCAACCTATATACAAGGAACCTGTGTATACGATGGAGAGAAATGCACGCTTCCTTTCCACAAACCTATACTCCGCAATAATTTCCACACGAAACCGATCCCATTAGAAAAGCTAGCGGTAAAAGCGAAAGGAAAACAGATGCGTGTCATTGTTTGCGAAGACCGCGAATTAATCACGAAAGAAGAACTATATCCTGTACATACATTCGATGGATTTGTAGAATCAGATACAGAACGAGACATTTTAAAACTCGTCATTCTAAATCGCTATCAAACGGCTCCTCCCGCTATTGCCTTTATAAAAGGAACAGGGCTCAAGCTCGGTGCCATCGCTCAAAGTATTTCCCACGATAGCCATAACATCATCGCTATAGGCGTAACCGATTTCGAGCTTATGCAAGCGATCAATGCGGTAATAAAGGCTAAAGGTGGAATCGCAGTAAGCAGTATGGACGAAGTCACTCTCCTGCCCTTGCCGGTAGCGGGATTGATGAGTGACGAATCATTGGAAGAGACGAGCCGCCGTTACGAAGAGATCGAGGAAAAGATCAAACGGTTAAAGACACCGATGGATTCATTACAAATGACGCTTTCTTTTATGGGATTGCTGGTGATCCCATCCTTGAAACTTAGCAACAAAGGTTTGTTCAATAGCGAGACATTCCAATTTACTTCCCTATTCGTATGATAGCCGATAAAGACGAACATATCAAGACGATCCTATCGGTCATTCCAGAAAAGCCGGGATGCTACCAGTATTTCGATGAAAACGGAACGATTATATACGTCGGCAAGGCGAAGAACCTAAAACGACGGGTATCCTCTTATTTCAACAAGGTACATGACAGCAATAAGACCCGTGTGTTAGTCAAGCAAATCCGGGATATCAAATATATAGTCGTCGATACGGAAGAAGACGCGTTACTACTGGAAAACAACCTCATCAAACAGTATCGTCCCCGCTATAACGTATTATTGAAGGACGACAAAACCTACCCTTCCATCGTGGTAAAGAATGAGTACTTTCCCCGGGTTTTCCAAACCCGGAACATCGTTCGGGACGGATCACAATATTACGGTCCTTATCCCTCTTTGTTCACGGCGAAAGTGATGCTACAGATGCTAAAGGAACTTTACCCTTTACGCACTTGTAAATATCCCCTCACTCCCGAATCCATCGCACAAGGACGCTATAAGGTTTGTCTGGAATACCATATCAAGCGTTGTAAAGGGCCTTGTGAAGGCTTGCAATCATTGGAAGAATACCAGCAAAATATTTCCGAGATCAAAGAGATTCTGCGAGGCAACATCTCGCAAATCAGCAAACACCTCTATGAGGAGATGCAATCGCTCGCTGCCGAGCTCAAGTTCGAGGAAGCGCAAAAGATCAAGGAAAAATACGAAGTCATCGAGAACTACCGTTCTAAATCTACGGTCGTAACCCCGATGCTACATAATATAGATGTATTCACGATCATAGAGAATGACCATTCCGCTTATGTGAACTTTATGCATATCGGAAACGGGGCGATCGTACAAGCCTATACATTCGAGTATAAAAAACGATTGGACGAGACCAAGGAGGAATTGTTAAGCCTCGGTATTATCGAGATGCGGAATCGTTTTAAAAGCACCGCCCGGGAGATTATCGTACCCTTCAAGCTGGACATGCAGCTAGAGAATGTCACTTTCACCATTCCCCAAAGAGGGGATAAAAAGAAACTGCTCGATTTATCCGAGATGAACGTCAAGCAGTTTAAGGTAGACCGCTTGAAGCAAGCGGAAAAGTTGAATCCGGAACAACGGAATACCCGTATCTTGAAAGAGATCCAAGAGGCCTTGCATCTGGAAAAACTGCCCGCTCATATCGAATGTTTCGATAATTCAAACATACAGGGAAGCGATGCGGTAGCGGCTTGCGTGGTATTCAAGATGGGGAAACCGTCCAAGCAGGAGTATCGTAAATACAATATAAAGACCGTAGTCGGTCCGGATGATTACGCCTCCATGAAAGAAGTCGTCCGTAGGCGTTACGGGCGGGCGATCGAGGAGCGATCTCCCCTACCCGACTTGATTATAACAGACGGTGGAAAGGGGCAAATGGAAGTGGTTCGCTCGGTGGTAGAAGATGAATTAGGCTTGTCCATTCCAATCGCCGGACTAGCGAAAGATGGTAAGCACCGAACCTCGGAGTTATTATTCGGGTTCCCACCCGTAACCGTTGGCATGCGTTTGGACAGTCCGCTATTCCATCTGCTTACCCGGATACAAGACGAGGTACACCGTTTCGCCATCACTTTCCACAAGGATAAACGAAGTAAGACCCAGACAAAATCCGAATTAGACACCATTAAGGGTATCGGTGAAAAGACAAAAGTATTACTTTTACGTCACTTTAAAAGCGTAAAACGAATCAAGGAAGCAAGCTTCGAGGAACTGAAATCCGTGATTGGCGAGGCGAAAGCCAAGGCACTACAAGAGGGACTGGATGGAAAGCGAACAGAAAGCGAACAAAAATAGAACAAAAGCGAACAAAAAGCGAACAAGATGAGAACAGTTACACAACGTGTGCAGCACGCTTCCGTCACGATAGACGGACAGCTTAAGTCCAAAATTGGAAAGGGGCTATTGGTATTAGTCGGTATCGAGGACAAGGATACGCAAGAAGACATTGAATGGTTGGCAAAAAAGATCACCAACCTACGCATATTTGACGATGAAAACGGGGTCATGAACCGCTCGGTTATCGAAGCGGGAGGCGAGATCATGGTTGTCAGCCAATTTACCTTACACGCCTCTACGAAAAAAGGGAACCGCCCCTCCTACTTAAAAGCGTCTAAACCGGATATCGCCATTCCGATGTATAAAGCTTTTTGCGAAGAGGTAGGGCTTCAACTCGGAAAACCTGTACAAACCGGAACATTCGGAGCTGATATGAAAATTGAACTTTTAAACGACGGGCCGGTTACTATTATTATCGACTCTCAAAATAAAGAATAAGTATGGCAGATATAACCTTACAACAAGCCCAGCAAATGGTAGACTCTTGGATCAAGACCTATGGGGTCCGTTATTTCAATGAGCTTACCAATATGACCATCCTCACCGAGGAAGTGGGCGAGCTAGCCCGGATCATGGCACGTACCTACGGTGAGCAGTCTTTCAAGGAAAGTGACAAACACCGGGATTTAGGCGATGAAATGGCGGATGTGTTATGGGTATTGCTCTGTCTGGCCAACCAGACCGGAGTAGATCTTACCGCCGCTTTCGAGAAGAATCTCCAAAAGAAAACAGACCGAGATAAAGAACGACATATAAACAATCAAAAACTATAAGCATATGGCACATCATCACGATTGCGAATGTGGACATGATCATCATCATGAACATGAACACGAATCAAATTCCGTACAGATAGACCGTTATCATGAAGCTTTCAATAAGTTTGAGCCGGCCCTGCCGGATACCCAGACCACCGAGGCTGTAAACGCTCTTTTAGAGAAACATTTCCAAGAAAACTTTACACCGGAAGTATTGAAAACGATTCATGGTTGCATCGACTTGACCTCATTAACCAGTCTGGATACCAAAGAAAGCATCTGGAAGATGGTAGACACGGTAAATGATTTCGAGGGAACTCGTCCGGATGTCCCGAACGTAGCCGCTATTTGCGTCTATCCCCTATTCGTGGAAACGGTTAAGCAGGCACTTACCGCACAAGAGGTTAAGATCGCGTCGGTTGCCGGAGGTTTTCCATCCTCACAGACATTTACGGAAGTCAAGATCGCCGAAACGGCCATGGCCGTCATGCAAGGAGCCGATGAAATCGACGTTGTCATGAACCTAGGCTATTTCATGGAAGACAATTTCGAGGAACTGACGGAAGAATTACAAGAGATCAAAGAGAGCTGTCGCCACGCCCATTTAAAGGTAATCCTAGAGACCGGAGCTTTAGTCACAGCGGAGAACATCCAAAAGGCATCCATCCTAGCCATGTATTCCGGTGCGGACTTCATCAAGACCTCCACGGGTAAAGGATACCCGGGAGCCACTTTCGAGGCCGCCTATACCATGTGCAAAGCCATCAAAACCTACCATTCCATCACCGGAAACAAGGTTGGCATCAAGATCTCCGGAGGCGTACGCACGGCGGAAGACGCAGTTCGATATTATACGATCGTAAAGGAAATACTGGGCAACGAATGGCTGAACAAGGATTTGTTCCGTATAGGAGCGAGCAGTCTGGTCGGTGATATAGAAAAACGACTCGGGAAATAGTCCATTCTAATAAACCGGGCGCAGATGACTTAGAATCCTGTGTCCGGTAAGCACTCTCAAAGTCAGTTAACTTACCTTGGCATCGAAGTTAACTTACTTCGTCAAGTAAGTTAACTTCATTGGCTATTGAAGCATACTTACTTTTTTACTAACAAGAGCCATCTCTCTACAACTAATAGATAAAGGAATTTCTATTTGGAGCGAGTCATGATATAATCGGCCAACTGGATCAAGGATGTCCGGGCCTCGGATTCGGGTAATCTCAAAAGAACATCGACCGCCTTATCATGATATTCCTTCATGCGGGCCTCGGCATATTCGATTCCACCGTTCGCCTTGGCGAACTCGATCAAGGAATCGACATTCTCCGCCGCGAAATCCTTCCGTAAAATCATATCCAAATAACGGGCGGCCTCCTCTTCCCTACCCTGCCGCAAGGCATATAATAATGGAAGCGTAACCTTACCCTCACGAATGTCATTTCCCGTCGGCTTACCGATATTCGCCTCCTTGAAATAATCAAAGATATCATCCTTAATCTGGAAGCAATACCCCAGATACTCGCCAAACTCACGGCAAAGAGCGATCACCTCCGCAGAGGCGCCCGATGAAATGGCCCCAATCTCCGTACAAGCGGAAAGCAAGGTAGCCGTCTTCTTCTTGATAACTTGCAGATAACAATTCTCGTCTAAAATACTCTCCTCGGCAGTCTCCAATTGCTTGATCTCACCTTCGGACAAGTCTCTGCCTAAATTAGAGATAATCCCGACAATCCGCAAATCGCCGGTTTGTATGGAACGGATCAAAGCGGTAGAAAGCACATAATCACCTACCAACACGGAAATACGGTTATCGAAGATAGCGTTCAATGAGGGAACGCCACGACGTTGCTTCGTCTCATCGATCACGTCATCGTGAATCAATGTAGCGGTATGCAAAAGCTCCAGCAAAACAGCGGAATTGATCGTGTTATCCGTAACCTGTCCACAGACCTTGGCGGTAAGGAGCACCAATAACGGACGCACATGCTTCCCGGTAGAATTCAGTATAACGTCGATAGCCGATTGTAACCGGGTCGTCTCGCTGCGTAGAGATGCCTCGAAATCCTTATTGAAACGTTCAAATTCAGCGGAAACCGGTTCTTCTATTTTCCTTCTTTCATCCATAATTCCATGCAAAGATTCGCAAAAGTAACAAAAACTATCGAGTAAGCGAGTTTTTTCGTACATTTACCCAGATTTTGTCCCACTAAAACGTGTTAAAAGTAATGAAGTTATTCCTTATAGATGCGTATGCGTTAATTTATCGCTCCTATTACGCCTTCATCAAGAATCCGCGTATCAACTCCAAGGGTGTGAATACCTCCGCCATTTTCGGTTTTATCAACAGTCTGGAGGATGTATTAAAACGTGAGAACCCGACTCATATAGCGGTGGCCTTTGACCCGAAGGGACCGACCTTCCGCCATGAGGCCTTCGAGCAATACAAGGCACAACGGGAAGAGACGCCGGAAGTGATCCGTCAATCCGTCCCTATCATTAAAGAAATCATAGAGGCTTACAATATTCCGATTCTGGAAGTACCCCGCTACGAGGCGGACGATGTGATCGGCACCGTGTCCAAACAGGCGGAGAAGGAAGGCTTCGAGGTGTACATGATGACGCCGGATAAAGATTACGGCCAATTGGTGTCCGAACATATATTTATGTATCGTCCGAAATTCGGAGGCGATTACGAGATCATGGGCGTGCCCGAGGTCTTAAACAAGTACGGCCTCACGAGTACGGAGCAAGTGATCGACTTGCTGGGACTGATGGGCGACGCTTCCGATAATATCCCCGGCTGTCCGGGTGTCGGCGAGAAGACCGCTCAAAAACTACTGACCGAATTCGGAAGTATCGAGAACCTGTTAGCGAACACTGATAAGTTGAAAGGCGCGCAAAAGAAGAAGGTAGAGGAGAACGCCGAGCAAATCCGTTTCTCCAAATTCTTGGCGACGATCAAGACGGATGTCCCTATCGAGTTCGATGCCGCCCGTTGCGTTCGTGAAAAGCCAAACGAAGAGCGGCTGACTGAGATTTACACAGAATTGGAATTTAGAACATTTATTAACAAACTAAGTTCTGAGCCGGTCAAAGCCGCTCCGAAAGGTCCCGTTCAAGGCGATTTGTTCGCGATTTTTACGCCCGAGAGTACGGAAGAGCCCAAAAAATCGATTCTCACGGACTTAAAGTCCACCCCCCATAACTATTATTTAACTGATACAGAGGAAAAACAAGCCGATTTAGCCCGCTTTTTATTGGGTCAAGAATTTTTCGCTTTTGACACGGAAACCGATGGCATCGATCCCTTGAAAGCCGGATTGGTCGGAATGTCGTTCGCCGTGAAAGAAAACGAGGCTTGGTATGTCCCTGTTCCCGCCAACTCAGTAGAGGCGGCGAAAGTAGTGGAACGCTTCTCCCCTGCCCTGCAAAATCCGAAATCATTAAAGATCGGGCAAAACATCAAATTCGATATTTTGGTACTTCGTAAATACAACGTGAAGGTAGCCGGTCCTCTGTTCGATACGATGATCGCCCATTACCTGCTGAATCCGGAATTGCGGCACGGAATGGATTACCTAGCGGAGACCTACCTCAAGTACCAGACCGTCCACATCGAGGAACTGATCGGCCCAAAAGGAAAGAACCAGTTATCGATGCGAAACGTACCCGTGGAGCAAATCGCCGAATACGCCGCCGAGGACGCGGACATCACGCTCAAGCTAAAGAATTATTTCGCACCCGAGTTAAAGAAGGAAGGACTGGAATCCCTCTTCACCACGATCGAGATGCCATTAATATATGTATTAGCGGAAATGGAGGCCACTGGCGTCACGCTGGATACGGTAGCGCTTAAGCAATCTTCGGGGGAACTTACCGCCTCCATGAACAAACTGGAGCAAGAGGTTTACGAGCTGGCCGGCACGGAATTCAACATCAACTCCACGAAACAGGTCGGCGAAATCCTTTTCGACCGCTTGAAGCTGGACGAGAAAGCGAAGAAGACCAAAACTGGCGGTTACAGTACCAGCGAGGATATATTGGAGAAACTTCGCAGCAAACATCCCATCATCGGCAAGCTCCTTGAATACCGCGGACTTAAAAAGTTATTAAGTACCTATATCGACGCTCTACCCGAGTTGATCAATCCGCAGACCGGAAAGATACATACCTCTTTCAACCAAGCGGTAACATCTACCGGACGCCTCAGCTCTACCAATCCGAACCTGCAAAACATTCCGGTACGGGACGATCTGGGCCGTGAGATCCGTAAGGCATTTATCCCGGACAATACGGATTGCCTCTTCTTCTCGGCCGACTACTCCCAGATCGAGCTTCGTATCATGGCCCACCTGAGCGGTGACCCGCATATGATCGAGGCTTTCCAAAGCGGAGCGGATATCCACGCCGCCACAGCCGCCAAGATCTACGGAATCCCGGTAGAAGAAGTAACCAGCGATATGCGCCGGAAGGCGAAAACCGCCAACTTCGGTATCATCTACGGCATCTCCGTCTTCGGGCTCGCCGAGCGTCTGGGCATCCCTCGTTCTGAGTCCAAGGAACTGATAGACGGTTATTTCAGCACCTACCCCCGCATCAAGGAATACATGGAGGAGAGCATCAAGGTAGCCAAGGAAAAAGGATACGTAGAGACCATTTTCAAGCGCAAGCGTTTCCTTCCGGATATCAACTCACACAACGCCGTCGTACGCGGCTATGCCGAGCGAAACGCGATCAATGCCCCTATCCAAGGGAGCGCCGCCGATATCATCAAACTAGCGATGGTACGCATTTACGAACGCTTTGAGGAAGAGGGATTGAAAAGCAAGATGATCCTCCAAGTACACGATGAGTTAAACTTCAATGTCTACAAAGAGGAAGCCGAGGAGGTAAAGAAAATCGTGCTGGAGGAAATGGAAAACGTCATGAAACTACAAGTCCCCTTAATCGCCGATTGCGGCGAGGGAGAGAACTGGTTGGAGGCGCATTAAAATAATGCCGGAATTCCCCTTAAAAAAACATGTACGTGTTTTCCGAAAAACATGTACGACTTTTTCCAAAAACA
>CEAA01028829.1_pt1 | contig 18489 bp, 29 predicted proteins | sample 557551 | NCBI WGS metagenome assembly CEAA01 (sample SAMEA3182115, study PRJEB8094) | gut metagenome | biome: human; feature: gut; material: Stool; isolation source: human stools | place: Canada | collected 2013-06-11
TAATTATATCATCATGACTACTATTTTTTATTTTAATATATTCTATTGCGTTTATAATATCCATCATTTTATTTAATTTGGACTTATTTAGAGAATATCCTATATTAAGATTCAGAAGTTCTTTAGAAAATAGAATATATAAAGTACTATATAACTTATCCATTGCACCCACAACTATTAATATCATCTTCGAAATCACAGATGCTCCCACATTCCATTACATTCTCTATTATTCTCTGAGCTTCCTGAAAATTTCCAATATCTTTCAAATAGTCTAATACATAGATAGTACTTATAAGAAAATCCCTCTCTTCTGTAATTTTCTTATAGTCAGCACATTTGTTATAAATCTGATAATCTATTATTTTCCGTTGTAAATTTACTAAACATTGGGTTAATTTACAAGTGGTGAAAACTATTTTTTTACATACAAAAGACTGACTCCCAGATAGTTCATATAATTCAGTATAATTAGTTATAATCTCTGATTTCGATGTTTCTAGGATCTCATTTATCTTTTCAAGTAGTTCTCTTTTAGTAACAGGGTCAGTATTATAATCTACTTTACCTATATAGAACTTATTATTATAATAGAAGGTCTGGTTTTCTAAAAACACTTTAGTGTATAAACCTTCAGAGTTTTGAATAAATAAGGTTTCAAGTTTTGGAACCACTATCTTATAATAAAAGTGAATTCCGTCCTTCATTATAGGAAATATACTATCTTTTAGATAGTTATCTCTATTATGACAGTAGTTTTCAAAAATTATAGTATTTGGTTCTATTTCTTTACTATCGGAATATGTCAAAAACTCAAGTGATACATAATCAGCTATACTTTTAAATATAGTACCATATTTATCTGGCAAATCAGTATAGCTACTATCATCAATTGCAGATAATTTGCAATTAGGATAGACTATTAATTTAACATTTAAATTACCCATTATGATACAGTCTTAATTTTATCATTATAAGGATTATTATCGAACATTTGTGCAACTTGAGCTTGTAATTGTTGCTTTTTGACTTCAATGGATTGATCCTGATAATCTTTATCATTCTTAATCTTTTCGTGATCCAGCGCAATCCTCTGTTGTTCAATTTCAATCTTAGCTTGTTCCATTTGACTGGCTTGACTTTGTAATTGAGCCAACTGAGATTGTAGTTCTTTATTCTGTTTCAATAGCTCTTGTGCTTGTTGTTCTGTTTGTTGTAACTGTTGTTGAAGTTGTTGAACAATAGATTCTTCCTCTTTCTTCATTTTCATTGACTGTTCAACATAACGTTTGAGTTCAGTCATATTTTTTGCAGCTACAATATTAACAATCATTTCAGGATCAGAATAACCAGCTTTAACTAGCTCAGTACTCAAAGCTTTTATAGTTTCCCTATCCTTAAATGTTGCTGTACTATCCTCAATATGAACATCAAAATCTGTTACTGTATAATGCTCAGGAAGGGCTGAAAATATCTGAGAATATCTATCTCCCAAAATAATAACTCCTTGAAGACCGTCTGGATAAACTAATTTAGCAAGATTTAGTAAATCATAGTTAACTTCTTTATAAATTGTATCCATACAATCAAAGTATTGTTTGGTTAAAAGTCCAGAAGTAGTTACTCCTAACTTAACATTACTAACAGCATCACGTTGTTCATACTGTGCAAGCATTTCTGGAAGTACCCCTGTAATAGAGGAGGCTTGCTGTTCAATAGATTGAATAGCTAATTGTATAGCTTGAATACTTTGTGCTTTGACTGTATCATCAAATCCATTGAATATTGTATTTAATGGCGGCCCATCTTGGGATGAATCAAGAATTCCGACACCATTCTTTTTGTAGGCTAATCATTTTTGAATTCTTTCTGGCATAGTAACTCCAAGAGCCGTTGGAAGATTAGCTAAATCTAACCAATCTCCTACTGTTCCAGAAGAGGCAATTAAATTATCCCTGTAAAAGAGTAATAAGTCATATTTATCTTGGAGATTCATAGTATTTAATACTAAACTAAAAGGATCTCCATTATGATCTAAGAAGAACATCCCATTTACAGATAATCTACATTTACTTGGATAATCTGTAGATCTTACAACATTCTCTACTTCTCCTCTAGTAATATAGATTTCATTCCCAATTTTGACTCCTTCATGTCTTGTTAAGTATCCTGTCTTTTCATCTACTTCAAGCCATTCTACTTCATAAACAGTAATTAAATGAGGGTTATAATTAGATAACAAAGCCTCATCTCCTGGCATTGCAGGATAAGCTTCAAGTCCTCCTAAAATACCTGGGGTTAAATCAGGTCTAGGTAAACCATCAGGAGGAATAGCAGAAGTTCTTACCAAATATGTTGTTGTTCTAACATCCCCCATTTTAGGAGCTTCTTTTAGTTTAGCAACGGCCTCTGCAGTTAACTCACTACGGTATTCGTTCAAAATCATTTCTCTTGTCATCATTTTGCGAATAACAACACGTCTAGAATCTGCTAAATAAGGGGAATTGGGATTTCTTTCTATAAATGTGTTTAACGTATTTAAAGCCTCAAAATTGATATTCTCTCCACTTTCAGTAGGTCTTGTTCTATAGTAGCAAGTTCCACTAATAAGTAAATCTGTAAATAAGAGTCGCATCTTATTTTTCATATCAATATTTCTAGATTGTTTTAAATACCGTAATATATTCTGGGCTGCTATTTCATAATCTGAAATAAACGTTCTATCTAAATTATCTTGAATAGTTTTTAATTCTTTTTCTATAAAAGGATCATTAACTACTTCCTTATTATCCAATAATACAGAAATTATATTATTCTGTAAATATTGATGTAGTTTTTCATATAATGCTTGATCTATCTTTAGTTGTTTTTCCCGCATTATATTAGTTACAGTTAATGAATCTTTGCAAGAAATTTTTAAATCTGGCTCTAGTTCAAGATACTTTCCAACTAAAACATCAATGTGTTTTTTAATTAATGGAGTGAAGTTTACTGCTGTTGGAGTTCCTATTCCATAATTAAATTCAAGACTTTTAAATTGATCAGCATCTCGATGACAATGATAGTACTGATAAGCCTTTCTGAGCCTTACTTTTTCATATACTAATTCATTAATAGCATCATCTATTAATTGGATTTCTGTTTTGTTCATTCTAGTACAATATAATAAATATCATCGTTACCAGTATCTGTCATTATTCCTTTATAATACTTAGCACGATCGATTTGTCGTTGTCTTAAATCTCTTAATAAATAATCAAGAAAACCTTCTTCACTTCCTTGATAAGAAAAATACATTGGAGCTTCATGTTGATTTAAATCCAGTTTTAAAGTATAAGAATCCTCATCATGCAATATATCTAAATTACCAATATATTCTGAGCATAAAGCTTCTTTTATCACATTTCGTATTTTATCTTCTAAATTATTCATCACCAATAACTCCAAACTGTTTATAACCTTTTGAATTAGTAAATCATCCAAAATCTTTCCATTCTTTTTCTACACTATGCGCAGGTTTTGGATTAAATCCCATTAACTCTTCATCAGCGATTTCTGCCATACTCATAGCTGCAACAATATCATATTTTCTTTTATTTTCATAAGAATAATTTAATAATTGTTCCAGAATCATATCAGAATCTAGTGTATAACAATAATCATTTATATAAGTATTAATAAGTTCCAACCCATGCTTTATAATAGTTTCTGTAGCAGGGACTCCAATCATTTGTGAATTACCTCTCTTAATATCACTAAGACTAGATTTTGGGCGTTTCATAAAAAGATTATCTTTTTTCTTGCTTTTAAAGTAGGTTAAGATACTAATTTTGGTGTGCTCCAGTAATGCTTTGCAATTATATCAAGTTAATAATTTCATTGCATTATCATACGCCAATCTAATATCTCTTGGTCTTTCTTTATACACAGCTACATACTTAGGCTCTTTTAAACCATAGGCTCTTCTTTTTATTACAATACAAAAATCTGATACATCTTTTTGAGTTGCAGAATCTTCTGTACCTTGGTCAATAGAGTCTATCCCAGCTACATATAAATTTTTATAAGGGTCTTTATCATCTAACATGGGCTCTTCATAGATAAGAATATTACTATCCACCTTATCATAAACCTTTACTTTATTTAAACTTTCATCCCCTTCGCTTTTGTCCCAAAGAAGTGCTACACGTCTAGGTTTAATGCCCATTTTATGTATTCTAATTTGGGTAATTCTATCTGAAATGGCAATAGCATCAAAAATATTATCACCCTGCCTTAATAATGCTTCAGCTGGAGTAAAACAATATTCTGAACAATATTCAAGAAGACTTTTGCCACTTTTAGCAGCTCTTTGCTCTTCATAATATTTTTTTGCTTTCTCTGTATTTGTAACTCCCCGATGATCTGTATATTCAGATCCCAACATAAAGGTATAAGCTGGGATAAAAAATCCTGTATATTGAACAGTTCCATCTGAGGAATAGAAATTTTTATAGGGTAAAACATTATTGGCTTTGGGATCACTGAATATTTCAGATAATCCTGTTAAAGAAGGTCCTTGGTCTCCACCTGTTCCTCATCCAATTTTAATCCCTCTACGTACACCACCAATTTCAACAAGGGCAGTTCCTTGGGTTCAAGATGTTCTAGATACTGGATTAGAACCAAACTCTTCGAACATCAACCTATCACAACGAGCACCACGAACTTTTCTAGGATTATCTGCAGGAATACCTTCAATTTCAGCCATACGACCTGACTCAACTCCTTCTTTATCAAGTTTTGATGCACGCTTTTGCTTAATGTTATCAATTTTCTGACGTACACGCTTCATACCTCCGTCAGTATTATTGCTTAATCAGTTTAACTGATACCAGCATTTAGTAAGTACATCATCTACATAACTTTCTAAAGATGCTGTATATACTGTTCTAAAATTCCTTGTGGTAATAAAAGGCCTTACTCCTAAGCAAGCTCCGATCTCTGAAAATCCCACAGCTCTAGCTTTAAGTGCAACTACATCTTTTTTTAAATACTCACAAAGTTCTACATAATGAAAAAATTCATATTGTTTAGATGTAAAGAATGGGAAGGATTCTTCAGAACCAGCTCCAGCCTTCTTTTTATCATTAATAATACCCATTCTGTAGAAATTCAGAAAAAAATAGTGATCTCCTGTAATTCTATACTTTCCTACTGTGTATCCTTCAACACAACGTCGTATTTGTTCTCTCCAAAAATCTACATATGGTTTTCCTCCTTTTTTATGTGCAGTATACCTTCCTGTCCTTTGATATACTTGACCCACTTCAGTAAAAGGAGTGGGGTCAAAATCTAACCCCTCTGTTTCATTAATGGGTCTGTATCCAGTTATTTCATAAGATAATTCTGGATCAAAATAATGAATCTCATCTTCTAATATTACATCTCATAAACCTTCAGTCCTCTTTTTATGAATTTCTATTTTATCTTCATAATAATATGGGGACTCTTCTGTCTCTTCATCTATAGTTGAAGCTAGTAATTCCTTCTTCAATTCTTCCTCAGTTTTTTCTGTGAAGGTTGGAAGTCTATCTACTCGCTTATGTAATTCTTCTTTCTTTTTCTTTGATCTTAACTCAGCCATACTTTATTAATCATCAAGTCCGATCTCTACATCTCCTCTATATCGGGTATTAGTAGATTCTTGATCTTTCTTATAATCATCTTCTAACTCACGTAAATAGTCATTCATCTTTTTAATCTGTCCAATGCTTTCAAGAACCTTTTTAGGATCATTTAAGTATTTTCCATTCCCGTCCATGTCGGTAAATTCAATATTATCTAAAAAAACACGCATTTTTTCTAATGTTCTAAATGCAGTTTTAATCAGACTGAGAATTCTGGAGGAATCTTTAATTTCCATATATTTTCGACATGCCGCTCTAAAATCAGGATCCTCTCACTCTTTATTAGTTAATTCACTATCCTTCATTGCTTGCTCATGTCTTTCTTGTTCTATATATTCTAAATAAGGAGACTTAAAGTCTAACATTAAGAATATATATTTAAATTCTCTCCATGCCCTTAATCTATGAATACCAGTAGGATCTTTTTTACATTTATTCCTACTGGTATCATAGAGTGTTGCAAATTCCTTAACTAACAGTATTTCATACTCATTTAAAGTAATAGTTCCTGTAGAGTTATCATAAAGAAAAATATCAATCATTACTTAATATCATATAACTCAAAAATCTTCTTATCTTCTTCAGAATGTTGTTTAAACAACTTAGACAGCCACCCACTTGGCAATTTTGTTTCAAACCAATTACTAATTAAAGGATTTCCTTTAGCTAGTTCAGATTTAATATTTCCATAAGTACGAGTATTCGTTCTAGTTTGCGTATCTTTAGGATCTCCAACTGTTTGAACTTGTTCTGTTATTACCAATCCTGGTGTTTGTGAATTCGAAGACATCTCTCTTGCAACTGCACGATGAACTATCGTTCCTACAGTATCTGCAGGCATAACATAGTAATTGACACCATTGCTATCAGTTTTTGTATCTCATGTATTAGGATGAGTAGTAACTCTAGACGTAATTTTGTTTCCTTTCTCAAATTTCTGAGTATTGAATTTCTCTTGTAAATATTTATAGCGTCCACTAACAGGACTAGACTTTTTCAGACCTAAAAATCCTAAAAACCCTGAATCATCAATATTACTATCAACTCTACCCCCTACTCCGTTATGAATATAAAGAGTGTCTTTTTTATCTGGGGAAACTAATTCAGAAGTTGTAATATTATTTCTGGTAATTTGTCTTAATCCTACTCCATTAGGTAAAGTTGTTTTATTAACCCCTGGAGCTAGCGGTCTATCAATATAACCTTTAGAAGTTTTACGACTATTTGGTCCATATGGAAACAAATCTACTCCGTGAAAATCCTTTCTCCCCAAGTCGGAGTGTCTTTGTTTAGTTTGACCGCCATTTTGAAACTTACTAATTAAATAATCAAGTTTCCCTCCCTTCTTGAACATTCCAGGCTCTTCAGGCTGAATTGCTGTATTTTCAGATTTAAACTCTTGAATAAGTATTTCTAATTGTTTTTGTCCCTCGGGAGTTTTAGAAAGTTTATTTAAAGTCATTGCGATCTCTTCTGGAGATTTATTTTGCAATGTTTTTATGCGCGTTGGAATTCACTTTATGAATTCCATTAATTGAGTTTCGTCCATGATGTCTTTTAGTATTTTCTATAATAATTCCCTTCTTTTTAAGTTCTAACCATAGTTCAACACGTTTTTCTATGGTTTCTCCCAAACACTTAGGGATATTAGCTAAATTAACCCATGTCAAAAGATTATTTCCATCTTGCAGTTCAATAAATTCAGCAGAAGTACAATCTACATGGTCTATATTTCCTAGTCTATTAAAATATACCTTCATTATTTTACTCTTTCAAGATCTTTAGAAGAGAAAATTTCTTCACAAAGATCACCATTTACATTAAACCATCTGCACTTAATTCCTTTAAAGGAATTCACTGTTTCATCATTGTGTTTATAGGATCTTGTTACCTTTTCCACAACATACATCACTGGAATATTACTTAGTTTATGATGTCTAACTCTAACTAAGTCTCCAGGATTATAAAATATTTTTTCAATTTCACTAATCATTGTCTACAATTCTACATATCACATTTTGTTCACTAATTGCCCAATAACCTCTATAGTCAAAGGGAACAGGAGCAGCTCCAACATTTCTTATATAAATGTCATCACCTTCCTTAACATATTTACATTCTGGTCCAACGGATACTACATGACAACAAATAACTCCCATTTCATCTTGTTCCATTTCTCCAGCTTCATTTACATGGAAGGAATCTACATCCATAATTAGTCCTGCCCCTGACTTATATTTTCGATAAGGATTACGTTTATATTTTGTAAATATAACTGTATATCCTGTTGCCTGAACTTTTTTATTCTCTGCAGATTTCCACCCTTTATTTGCTTCTAATTCTGCAGAGGCAGCAGCTAATCTTTCTATTTCTATTTGTTCTTTAACTTCAGTTGAACTAAGCCCAGTAAGATTTTTACTTAATTGTGCACCGTAACCACTTGCCCCAGTGGGATCATTTAAAATTAAATTGTTCATACTTTTTACCATTTTCCTATAATACATTTTCCATGATTTAACCTTGTCTTCGCCGATAAACGACAAGAACATCCACGGACATAACCATCTTTTTTATATGTTGCTATATCACCTTCTTTATTTATATAAAGCTTGGGATTACATATTGGGCCAACAGGAGTTTCTTTATATAATGGACATTCTTTACATATTTTCATTCTCTTTTCATATAACTCCTCATTAGCATTAAACATCTCATTTACATGTCCATCTATAATATCAAATATACTTCCCATATTTAAAATATAATAGGACGATCTCTATCAAGTATAGTCGTCTGTTTTAAAAGCTTTTTATAGTGTTTTAACATTCTTTCTACATCATTTTTAAGATAATCTACAGAATATTCTGTAATTTTATCATTATGATCTATATGTATTAATGTTAATTTCTTGATATTTAGCTCAGGTTTAATTTGTTGTAACAAATAAGCATATAAAGATAGTTGTAATGTGTAATGATAATAATTACAATCCATTATATTATTTAATGGGTATTTCATCATTACATTAGATCATTTAGTTTGATCGTAGTAAGAACGTTTCTTTATTTCCTTATTTGTTTTATAATCATAAATATAGATGTCATTTCCATCTTTAATTAATAAATCTATCTGTCCAGCAACTCGCAATATTCCATCGGAAGATTTTAAGCTAATCAAAAATTCTGGATATACTCCTTTTTCTAAGTCAAGTTCATAATATCCCTTTTTACAGGTAAATACTCCCCCTAAACCAAATTTTTTTAAATCTTGCTTTTCCGAAGTATAATATATTTCTTCAAAGTTGGAATGTATTTTTGTGCCTCGTTCACAAGATTTATTCCTCTCATCATCATATCCTTTTTGTATTTCTTTTCTTGTTTTATCAAAGATAATAGGGTCAAGATGAAGTTTTTCAATCATATCATCTGTCCATTTCTTTGTAGCTAATAAAGTCTCTTTAAGTACATGAAAAGTTTCTTCTGGCATTAACTTCTCACAAGTTTTATAGGAAGATCAAAAAAACACATCAAATGGATTCTCATATTTGCCAATTAAAGTAGTGACAGAAATATATTTTTGAGCATCTGTCTTATCTAAATATACATGAGTCTCATCAGAGTATATTACATCCTTGGTTTCCTTATCTACTTTAAGGCCATTTACATATTTTTCCTTAACATTTTTTAATTTAGGCATATTGTTTCTCGAAATTGATTTAGATTAACTTCTTTTAATGAAGATAACGATAATAATATTTGAACCCTCCTTCTTACCTCGAGCATATAATCCTTTATTTGTTCTTGTGTAAGATTAGGGGAAACTTCAAAAGAATACCCAAGTACTCCTATAAATTGATTAACAGAATTTTTTCCTGGTATTTCAACAGTTACTAAGAAGTTTGTGCCGTTGACATTGATCATTTGAGCTAGCTTAGAATCTATTTGAGACAGAGAATTCAAATCTCCATAAAAATATCTACTCTTGTCCAAATAATTAAAGAAAGGGAAAATACTGGTTGGCATATCTTTATACTGCCAATAAATTGATTGATCTAATGAGGTTTTTCTACATCTTTCATAAGTCATATCTACATAATAAAATCCAAGACCTCCACCATTTGCTTTTCCATTATGACCTTCCATGATAAAAGCTCTATCACATCCTATATCTCGTATAGAATTATCTAATAATTCATTAATAATAGGATTAATATGCTTACGAATTTCTGCACTATTTGCATGATTTTCATCCTCTATTACATGAACTAATTCAATAATATTTGAGACTGTTTCTTTTGGATTAAATGCAATAGCCATGGTAAAAGCAAATAAAATTATTACTATACATGACTTAATAATGTTTACAAACCCATAGTCCTTCAAAAATATCAGAATTTTCTCAATTCATTGAAGAAAATTTTCCATAATTTGTTGAATTATATGTTTTATGCGAAACTATTTGTTCGTTGCAAATATAATTATTATTTTTGTAAAAGCAAAATAAAGATATATATTTAACTATAATACATTTAAAATAAAATGAGCAAGTATAACAATGAGATTTTAGATAGTATCTACGAAAGATATACTAAATTCAATAGTGAAAATACTCTAAGTCTTGGAGAAAGTAAGGATGAGTATGTATTAATGATGAAGAAAGGGGCTAAGATTCATATCAAAAAAGAGAATAGAGGCAAATTTACAAAATCTGCCAAAGCTGCGGGACAGAGCGTTCAAGAACATGCTAAATCAGTCTTAAATGACCCTAATGCAACCCCTCTACAAAAGAAAAGGGCAAACTTTGCAAGAAATGCTGCTAAATGGCATCATAAGTAAAATGAAAGAATTTTTCCTAAAGATATTTACTGCACACTCAGGACTAAGCAGTAAAAGAGTATGTGGATTTTTTGGATGACTAGTTTGTCTATTTATTTGTATTTATTGCACTATTATGGTAATTCCAGCTCCAGAAGTTGTAGAATTATTGTTTATTTGCAGTACATCTTTATTAGGAATAGATAGCATTACAAGAATCTGGCATAAAAATAAATAAAATGAAAACATGATATAGAAAAATTTCAAGAGATTTAGATAGGCCCCAAGGTTATTTGCCAAGATTCAATACCGATGAAAGGGAGGAACCGAAACCACAAACTGTAACTTCTCCTATAATTGATACTGTTGAAACAGAAGAAGAGAACTCTAGAACAGAGGAAGATTCTCAGTCTGCACATACAACTAGTCCTCAAACTACTTCATTTAAAAATAAGGATGAATTCAAGGCTACTATGTTACCTATTTATGCGAAAATTCTTTCTCAAATGGGTTTGAATACAGCCTATGCTAAAATGCTAGTTGCACAAGATGGACTAGAATCGGCCTGGGGAACTAAACCTTCTGGTAAGTTCAATTTCGGAGGCATAAAAGGAACAGGCTCAATAAAACGAACAAGAGAGGTTATTGATGGAAAAGATGTTTATATAAATGATAGCTTTAGAGATTTTGCATCTTTAGAAGACTATGCAAAATATAAAATATCTTTACTTAATAATAATAGATATAAAGCTTTTACTGGAGATTTATCTGGATTTGCTGATAGAGTATCCAGAGGTGGATATGCAACTGATCCAAATTATGCAGAAACATTAAAAAGAGTAATAGCTTCTGCAAAACACGGAGGTATACTCAAATTTCAAGCAGGAGGAACTGGAGAAATTAGACCAGATAATCGATCTTGATTTAAAAGAAAATGGGATGATATTGCTACTGCATATAATTCAAGTAGTTGGGCAAATTCTGCTCCCGCTAGTATTATAGCAGGATTTACTCCTTATGGTTTATTTCATTATTCTGCATCAGGAGATGAAGATTCAGCTAGATTACCTGGTGCTGTTGGAACAAAAGAAGTTGCTAAAAATGCGGTAAAAGCTGCAGAAGAGCTTTTTGAAAGATATAATGATTCTACTATTCAAAGTTTATTGAATGATGTAGCACAGGTTCCAAATAAGAGATCTGCAATTAACTATGCTAAAGCAGGATTAAAGATTCCAAAGTATCAAAATCCTGCTAGTACGATTGAGAGAACTTCAGAACCATGAAGAGTTTGAAATGATTATTCAAATCAGGGATCTATGGATCCAAATTGGAGAGTTCCTCTTAAAAAAGATCCTCTACCACAAAAGAAATATAATGTAAAGAGAAATTACGATAAAAAGGCAATAAATGACTATGGAGAATCTTATTATGATATTGTAAAAACTCGGGTTAGAGATGCACATGATGCCTTGATTAGAAACGGTTTTTCTGAAGATGTTAAAAGACTACAAGAGCCATTAAGTGCTGTTTCTATTAAAGAGACTGGATGAAGATTAACAGATCCCAAGAATAATTACTTTGGGCTATGGAGGCAAAAAAGCTTCTTATAAGACCAAAGAGGAATCCTGAGATGCGACTATTGCATACCTTAATAAACGATATGGTATAGGGAATTTGAATGGGCCTTGGTGAGAGTCTGATTCTATTGAGGATTTTGTAAATAGGATTAATAACCCTGAATTAGATACCACCCTACATTCTCAAGAAGACTATGATAGATACAATCGAGATAGAGTCACTTCAGGAGAAACTCCACAGTATATGCATGCCCCATATTGAAATAATGATGAGGTCAAAGATATAATAGATAGATATTATGGATACTATTATATGGAATAGTATTCAAATTTACATTATAAATAAATACATATATGTTTACATTAAGAAAAATTACAAAAACTGGTGTAGAAATGAATTTCGATTTAGGAAATCACTACACATTAATTACAAAAGAACGTTCTCCAGAAGAATGAGTAAAAAATTATCCTTTCTATGATGATACATACGCCTTTATAAGTGGAAAAGATGGAGAAATATTATATTTATATAAAGATCATAAAAATTATATAGTTTCTGAAAATGGAACAACTTATAGTAATTTAACATATAAATAAAGTATGAAAACAATGACTTGGAAAACAAAATTAATTATTGCTGCAATTGTTATTGCTTTAGTGTTAGCAGGTTGTGGCATTGTATCAGCAATGAGCTTCGGAAGTTTACTATTGGCTTTAGTTAGTTTAATAGTAGGAGGAGCTTGCGGATGGTATCTTAAACATATTTATGATAAATATTTTAAAGATAAGAACTAATGAATAGTATATTTTTTGCACAGAATGTACCTTCCAATTCTAAGGAAATTCGTCTTCAATATAACAACAGAACTTTATATCCTTTACAAGTTACCTGTGCAGTGATTAATTCAATGAATGGAGGAACAGTAAATGATATAAGTTATAAAATTCCTAGTATGACTTTAGTTACTAAAACTATACCTATTTTATCTAGTGGAATTTCTATAAATGCGTTAACGCGATTAAGTATAAGTAATGCTCCATCTCAGTTTTTTGTATCTGCAGATGTACGTAACGTTACGGATAATAATTCACTTGGGACTTATAATAGAGGAGGCAGTGTAAGGGCTTTAGTTACTTCAGTATCAAAGATTATCACTACAACGTTCGATTATAATTCTGGTATGTATTCTTCTGCTTCGGCTTCTCAATCTATTCCAGAGGACGATACTGGTAATTACAAACTAAATATATTTAATGACGTAGATGTAACTGGAATTACGGGTACTATGAATTATGGTTTATATGAACAAGCTATTACATATGGGCCTATACTTGGTAATGCTTATACTCATTATCTGAAGATTTACGGTGGTGACGGTAAAGTTAGCGCCTTTGTTAATGGTGAAAATAGAGGAATATATTCGTTATCTGAGGGTGCACGGCCTACAAGTATAGGAATGATTGCACTGGGATATGCGACCTTCCTACATTTAACTCAGTACACGGCCTCAGGTTCAACACCTACTCCTCCAGAGTACATAACATGTAATATTACAGTATGTAGTACTAGAGATTTAAATGATACTGAGTGTACAGTAGACGTATATGAAAGTGATGCCTCCGGTAGTACAGGTACTAGACTTATTACTAACAATTATGCTCCTGGAGAAGATAATTGACAGACGTATTTAGGAGGATATAAGTTAGTTGATTCTTCAATAAAAGTAACTAATACAACTACGAGAGATTATTTAATTATAAGATTAAATGGAGTTTCTAAACATGTAAATGTTCAGAAAAATTTAGAGGTTTGATTCTAAACAAAAGGGAGCTTATTTAGCTCCCTTTTCTTTTTCATAATATTTACCACTAATTATAAAACAAACCAAACTTAATAATATATACATTGGGCATATAGTTGAAATGCTTTTAAGAAAAAATAGTGCTATAAATATTAGACCTATAACATACCAAAATTTATACATTACCAAATTTCTTTAAGAAATCTCACAAAGTGAGTTTCGAGTTTTTTATAGCATTTTGTTTTAAAGTATCCATGTTATCTTTCAGGTATTCCTCCAAGTTTATCTGCTCATCTTTCTGTAAAGAAAGAATAATAGGATCTTTTAGACTTTGGAGTGTGAATAGCAGCCCAAACAATACTTGGAAGGCCAATTACTAATAGATAGAGAGGACCTAAGTATAAAGACTGCCTAGTATGTCCTCATTCATGATCTTTAATGTAATTCCTATTATATTTCCAGCTAGACTCCCCCATTAGAATATATAATCCTAAAGAAATACCTCCTGGAAAATTTCCAGCATAAATAGGAATTCCTTTGAATTCTTCTTTATGCTCTACATTGTAGCATTCAGTCAAGATGAGACCTAGAAGACACTGAGGAAACTCCCAGATCCATCTCAACAATTTAATATATCATTTCATTTTTAATTGTTAATTTTTGTTATTATGCTCTGAAAAAATATAATTTTTGTCCGTGTGTATTACTCGAAATATCGATATGTAACCAAGTGATCTCTTTGTTACCTTCTCATTTTTCAACACGAATTGGATAGATAAGTTTATCTTGATTCTGTTCTAACTTATCTCTCATCTCTTTAGCTGTCATTTTACTTGATATTAAATCAAATGCCTGACCTTTGTAATGAAAGCCAGTAGGAGTTCCAACTCCACATCCTGACTCTCTATAACCACAATAATTTCTAGATCCACCTGCTGCTCAATTATTACATATTAGAGGGACTCCTAAAATCTCTCTAACATTTTCTAAAGCTTTAAGTGCTTTTGGATCTAAAAATTTTATAGCATTATCCCCATATTCTTTGTAGATATTTGATGATACTAATTCTTTAATATCAAAATATTTATTTGCTTGCATTACTGTACTATTGTAATATCTATTCCCAAAATATACTCACGATTTTCTTCGATTTCTGGATATTCTTGATTCAAAGGATCATGCTATAACTATCTGTTTGTAAACCATTTTCTGTAGCTATATCTGACATGAGATCCCCGTTTCAATCTTTAAAATAAACATCAATATTATATCTTCCTGCATATTCTTCTTCAGTATCTGGGTTATAAATCGATAAATATGGATTGCCAGAGCCTTTTGTTAATATTTCCATTTCTCTCATATCGAATTCAAATCTTTGTGTCAATAACTTTTTAGTAGCAAGTCCTAATTCAGAAGAACTAATATGACCAGTTATTGGTATACAAGAAAATACACAGAATGGATATTTTGTCGGAATAGAAATCAAAGAAGTAGATGTGAGCAATAAATAAATTATTCATTTTTATAATATAGTTTTTTAAATTCTTTTCACAGTTCAAACTGTGCAGACCTGGCTTCTTTTTCCCAAGGTCTAGAATAATAATCTGTTGAGGACTTATATTCCTTACCTTTCATGACAAATAATTGTTTTGGAGACTTAATTAAACATGAAACTTTGAAAGTTTCTGGGAATTCGAATATATTTCTTTCTTTTGCCATTGTTTTTGCAAATTTAGAAAAACTTTCGAGAAAAAACAAGAAATTGTGTAGGTATTGTGAGGGAGAGGACAGTTAGCTTTTTTCGCCCCCCTCCCGTTTCGTTTGGAAAATCATTTAATTTTTTGGTTCAATTTTTTAACAAATGGAAATAATCAGCGGGGTGGGGTGTTCAATTATTAAACATTTATGCGAAATGTGCAATTTTTTGGGTGTTTCATCTTTTTTCACTATCTTTGTAATGCGGTTAGGGAACAACGATAGCCGCGCACGGTCTTTGAAATGTTTGAGCTTTAATAAAATTTTTTACAAACCTTTTAATCACTTTACAATCATGGTAACTATTACTGCAACCGACGTTAGAGTAAAGATTGTCAAAAATTGGATTATTGATTTGCAGAACTGGCAGGAAATGGAGGTTAACAGTTTCAATTATGACAACGAACCACTGCCAACCTACAAATTTACAAAGGAGCAAGCAAAAGCCTTAAATCTTATTAAATAACCCTAAATTTTACGACAATGATACATTTAATGATAGATCCCCGAACGGGGGAAACGGTTAGATTTATGCAAAATGATATAGTTTCGGTTCCCACATTAGAAAAGGGTGCACAGCTTTATATCACCAAAAAACCGATTTGGATCGCGACCGTTAGCCAATATGGGACGGAAATAAAACAACGGTTGTTTATGGTGGATTTTACCGATCCCGCCGCACCTTTTGCGCGTTCTATGTACTTAACACAAATTGCGCGAATTGACGAGGAGGGAACGACGGTAGAAAAGCGCAAACAGGGAAAATTAGCGTTTACCGATATGGTAAATACCAAAATTCACCGTGCAGGAGTCAAAAATACAATTATTGACCAACTCTGTGCGGGAAAATTCCTAACGGTTGCGGACACTAAGACGGTCAAAGTGCATAAATACGACCAAACGGCGAAAGCCTATACAAACGACTACGACGAACGTTTCGCCTACTCGTGGAAAATCGAAAAGGCGGACAATATCGACGACGAACAAGCCACAAAAATAATAATGGAGGCAATCGAGCGACAATTCACCAAAGTTCCACCAGAGGAACAAGAACAAACCGAATAAATAAGGCGGGGAGCAATCCCCGCTTTTTTTTGTGGCTATGGGGCCCCCGAGATATGTAGTTGTATTACAACGATTCTTTGACGATAGAACGTATTTATCGTCGAAAAATGAAATTTTTAATATAATAAAAATATGGTAGTAAATCTCAAACAGATCGGCGGTGATGCTATTCTGCACATCGTCGAAAATAACATCATCCCGATGTCCGCTCTGGAGAAGGGTGATCGTTTCTACATCCCGAAGAATCCTATCTGGCTGGCTGAACAGCGTGGCACGAATGCCAATTCACGTGCTCACGTTCTCGCAGTCTTCCTCGTAGACGATACGATGATCGTAAAGCCCGTCTACTTCAATCAGCTGGCTCGTGTCGATCGTGAAACCAAGAAGCTCGTTATGAGCGACAAGGTGAACGCAACGACCTATCGTGGTGGTTCGAAGGCTTTCAACAAGCTCGCAGCAGGTAAGATCCTGACGGTCAACGAAGTGAACGAAGATGTGAACGACTTCTCCTACGATGCAAACGGCCAGCGGAATCTGACCGAGGACGGCAAGCCGATGTACACCAAGACCAAGGCATTTGGTTACAAGGTGGAAGATGGCAAGGGCATCAACGATGCCGAGGTCGCAAAGGCAGTCGAGGAGTACCTCAAAGACACCTATGTCCAGATCGACCCGACCGACGAGCCGTAGGAGTAATCCGTGCTTCACCGTTCGAGCTTGACTCGACGAACAAAACTATTTGAGAGTTGGGGATACTAAATTCCCTCTCTCAAATAGTATTTGTAAACCTTTCAAAGAACCACGATTTTGTATTGTTATGCGTATGAATTTGTGGAATATTAAAGAAGAACGTAAATACCGATTAATTGATACGATATGTATTTCTTAAATTTTAATCCTCTTGGAAACGAGGGAAATGGAGGATATGTAGGAGTACTTATTTTCATAGTAGTATTCTGCATCATATGTGAAAAACTCTTTGGAAAGGATGATCATTAGACTTTGATCGGTCTCTAAGAACTTTTGATAGTCAATGTTTTAATTTATGTAAAGTGATTGTTTCACTCTTTATCTGTGACAGAAATGAGTGAATTTTTTCTTTTTAAGATTATGAAAGATATGGCGAAAGCCGCTATGAAAGCTGCGTTTGAGGATATGGGCATTACTTTAGAGAGGTATGCTAAATTAGAGCTCTTTGTAAAGCAAACCTCTGAAATCAAAGCAGATGATGTAGTTATCCGAAAAGAATCTGTTACGGAAATAAAAATTGAAGAATAGGAGAATAAATCTTCTATTCTTCAATTTTAAATTCATCATTTGGTTCGATTGTAATTTTACACCCAGAATTAAGTAATGCTTCTCTAGTTTTGTAATCTCCTTTTCAAAATATCTCTGCATTAATAGCATATGTTCCTTTTTCTCCACTAAAGATATTTAGTTCTATAAGAGAACGTAAGGCCTTAGAAAAAGAGGTATCTGAAATACCCAATTCTTTACAAATAGTTTGTCTTCTAGTTGTTATACTTTTTAAATTGTACATTCAAGAGATACAATTTAAATAAGTCAAAAAGAAGGGCTCAGAGCCTCTGGAGAAGGTTCAGGTTTTACTTCTAACCTCTTCTATAATCTCTCCAGCTTCATTTTTTCTCTTGATGATTTGTTCATTGGTAATTGCCTTTCCCATAAAAATTCTTGCATTAGAGTTAATAAATCTTTCCACAAATGTAAAGATTTTTCCGAGACTTGGAAACTTTTTTTCCTTTTTTGGAAACTTTCCTTAACTGTGAGGAAACTTTCCTTAACTGTG
>CEAA01039720.1_pt1 | contig 18339 bp, 12 predicted proteins | sample 557551 | NCBI WGS metagenome assembly CEAA01 (sample SAMEA3182115, study PRJEB8094) | gut metagenome | biome: human; feature: gut; material: Stool; isolation source: human stools | place: Canada | collected 2013-06-11
ATTTTCAAATATTTACAACTAATTCCGAGGCTTAAATGACCTCGGTTAAACTTATAAATCACAGCAGTTCAACTGCTGATTGGAATTATTAATTGATTCTTTCAAATAAGCAATACTTTTCGACCGTTCTTTTGCAAAAAAGGCATTTGCATCTTCAAAACTGAGATCTAAGATTCGATTAATCTTGCTATTGAAATCAGAATCACAAATACTTCGATCCAAAAGGTTGGCATTCTCTAAAAATGTCTTCATTCGATTATCTTGAGATCCTCTTACCGCATAAAATGGTTTATTAAATAAAACCGAAAAAGCCGTTGCATGAAAAGACCCGCTAACAATAAATTTAGCATGATCCAACAAATTCAAAAATTCCCAAGGCCCAACCGCTAATACTTTTTTCAGATTCCGATATTGGGCCATTTGAGGTGTATACAATGTAGTAACAATTTTCACATTGATTTCTTTACTAACTTTTTCTGCGATCTCATATACTTCAGGCTTATATCCAGGGCTATATACCAATATATATTCATCTTCGAGTAGTCGTTGTTTATTAAACTTTCCTCTCCAATCTTCTCGAGTCAATAGAAAAACAGGATCCAATGATATCTCAACAGGAATAGCAACCAAGGACGACACTAAATCATAAGTTCCTTTTTCCCGTACCGATATATGTGTATAAGACGACAAATATTGCTTAATCTTCTTTTGATTGAAAACCTGCAATTCAGCGTGAGGCCCCATGCTCACGGCATATGATATTTTTTTCCCAGATTTGGCAAATGGCAAGTAATAGCTCCAATCAAAATCAATAGGCGAAGTATTCCAAATTTGGTCTCCACCACTAATGAAACAATCGTATTTCAGATCTGCCAACTCTAAGTCATGGAGTGTAGCATATTCTCGAGTTAATAATAAATCGTCATGGAGAAATTTTTCGAATAAATCATATTTCCGATTAAGAGCATGCAGATACTGGAAATAAAAGAAGATTCGCGACATTTTTTTTATTATACCCCCTTTTCTATTACAGATTTTGGCATACAACTCTTTTTGCTTATCTGTACGCAGATTTAAAATCACATTTTCATGCCCCAAGTTTAAAATTGTCTGCTGTAAAGCATACGCTTGCAACATGGAACCATAATTATGTGCCGCATGAAACGTAATAGTTGCCGTCTTCATATGTGCCGTATAATTATATTTTTGATAGCGGATCTCTCTTGTCGATTCATTCCTATTCTATACACAAAAAACGCTGACAAGAATATAGCTAAGAGCAACGAAACAATTAATCCATTAAACCCATCCACTAAATGATAGGACAAGAATGGGAGCGGAAAAGCAACAATTGCAACCCCCAAACAAGGGAATAAAACAGTTGTAATATATTTCCTCGCAGGTAAAGCAATGGCTTTGCGCAAATAAATGATGCGAACGAAAAAAGACAAAATGTTCAATAACACACGTATGACTAAAACAGCTTCGGGGTTAGCACCAGCTTGTAATACGATATAGCTAAGAGGCAAATTTGAGAAGATGATAACTCCCATTATGATTTGATAATTTCGAATTCTTCCAGTAGCTTGAACCGACATCCATAACGGAGCAGATATTCCATCAACCAAAGAAAATAAAATCATCAATCTACAAAATTCAACGGCATGATCCGGGACATCTCCAAGCCAGAATGCAAGTACCCTATCACAACATATTAACACAGGCAGAGATAATACGAACAACAGAAAAAAAGAGTATTTGGACGTTTTAAAAATCAAAGACATGAAATAATCACGGTCATCCGCAGCATAAGATTTAACGATCTGAGGATTGAATGCGGTCTGAAAATTAGATGAAAAATTATATATAGCCGTATTTACTTGATTGGCTATACCCATTGCTGCATTTATTGATACTCCGAAAAAAATATTTTGCAGAATATTTAAACCTTGCGATGCAGCCATATTTGCAAAACTGCCAAACAAACTCCATCCGGAAAATCCTATCAAGCGTTTAAACAACACAGCATCCCATGAATATTTATAATGGCATATTTTGAAATGATTCAAGCAATAAAAAATATAGCACAATGTAATTAACCCAATTACAACCATCGTCAGCACCGAATAAACAATCAAATGGTCAACTGCTATGATCAATAATAAATATACAATTCCTAATTTTAAAATGACCTCAACAATACTTATATATGCATATGTTGACATTTTTTCATAGGCAATGATTGCAGCGTTGTATGGGGTACGTATTACACTTAAACAAGCCCCCAAAACTGACATTTGGTATACCCAATTCATGGCATATACTCTTGAAGGAGGAACTTGTATGTAGGTATTTAAAAAACATAACCCAACCGTTTCACTTAAAACGAACAATAAAATCATTATCCCAACATGAGCATTGATACTCATGGAAAAAATGCGAGCAGCTTCTGCTTCATTCTTTTTTCCAAGTTCAAAATTAAGGAAACGTTGAGTGGAAGAAATCATTGCTGAATTTAAAAATGAAAAAAGAACAACGATTCCTCCTGCAATATTATATATCCCAAAATCTTCCACCCCCAAAGTCCGAAGGACTATACGGGACGTGTATAATGATACAATAACCATGAATATCATACGAACATACAATACTATTGTATTTTGGGCGATTCGCTTATTGTTCGTCATTTTATCCATGCTATTGAATTATAATTATATGTATTAAAAATTTAGAACTTTTTCCCGAAAACAATCGAACAGAACGTATTGAACAACACCTTGAAGTCGAACCACCAAGAACGATGTCCCAGATAATAAAGATCGTACTCTAAGCGGCGAAGCATCTTTTCCATCGTATCCGTATAACCATTATAAAGCGTTGCATAGGACGTTACGCCCGGGCGGATCTGGTAAAGGTATGAATAACGAATATCGTGTTCCAAAATTTGGTCAATGTAAAATTTACGTTCGGGACGCGGACCGATAAATGCCATATCCCCACAGAATACATTCCACAATTGAGGAAGTTCATCCAAGTGGTGCGCACGTAAAAATTTCCCGATTTTGGTCAAGCGAGGATCATCATCTCCTCCCGCATGGCTCAATTGTGGACCAAACTTCTCTGCATCAAGGCGCATCGTCCGAAATTTGTAAATATTGAAAGGCCGGCCAAAACGCCCGATACGTTCCTGCTTAAAAATAGCAGGTCCGCCATCCTCTCGTCGTACCGCGATATAACAGAGTAAGAATAACGGCGAGAAAATGATCAAAGCAAAAAAAGATAATATACAATCTCCGATACGTTTTACGCTTCGGGCGAAAGCCGACATATTGTCTGGAATAAACCGATCCTTCGGCACATATTGACTAATTGGAGTACTCACCTCAATATCATCATCAAACCGAGGATGACAACTCTTCAGTTTATTGGTCCATTTCGCATAAGCATCTTTATCTACAGCATCTGACATCCGCAGCGAAATCTCAGAATCACTTGTCTGCTGCAGAACGGTCATGTTCTCCAATACAGTTGGAATAGACTCCGGACCAATTAACGTACATGGCATCTGAGCCTCTTTCGAGAATCCTCGAAGATTCGTACATCCATATGATTTACAAAATAGTCTCAAACCATAAGCCGACAAACCATATGCAACCCACGTATTGTATCTGGGACTGTAATACATATACACATACGATCCATCATTTTTACATTCGTTTAGAGTGATTACGTCTGTATCCATGAACTTTTATTATTTGATGGGTATTTTAAACTCTTGAACTTATTCCCGGTGCCCCAACCAGCAGTCATAATCATCGAGACGTCGAAGCAGTTGCGCCTTGCTCTTCTTGAGCGGCTGCTCCCCGCGCCACGGATCAACCGCAGCGTGGGCCTGTTCATAATCCAGGCAGCAGTTCGTGCAGCCGTAAAGCGTCACCAGCAGCAGCGACCGCGACTGTTCGGCCCGAATCAGCGGAAGAATGCTTCGAACGGTTCCGAGCAGCTGATCGAAGGCTTTGCGGTCGCCCAGGATGGCATAGGCCGGAAGCAGCATCGAATAGAGTTTGCAGCGCATCACATCGCTGTCCAGCTGGAGGTTGGCATATTGCTGCAGGACCTCCGACGCCAAGGCCCGATCGGCGTCCGTCACCCCCTCGGGCGAGTGGTAGCGTTTCAGCGCTTCGTGGAGTCCGGCCGGGAGGCGGTCGCCGTTCAAACGCGTATAGACATGGCGGTTGTCCGCATTCAGCGCAATCACCTCATATTGCCCGGGTTCGACACAGAGCAGCGGCACATACATGCAGTTCTCCACACAAACCATCACCTCCTTGCGGCCTCCTCCGGGCTGAATGATGACGCTGGCCTCAACCCCCTTGAACTGCCCCTCGGTGATGCGGATCCGGTCGCCCTTCATCAGTCGTTCGGGGCCGGGCGTGTAGACCGGCAGCACGTCGGAATAGGAGGCGGCCACCCACTTCAGGTTCTCCATCGCCTCGTCCGAGAGGTAGGGATAGTAGGCATCGTCCTTCTCGCGGACACGGGGCAGGAAGTTATACTGAGGCAAGAAACGTTTCATCCGGTAGATCTCCGCCTCCGAGGCGTGGATGAAGACGTAGTTGTAGAGCAGCGGATGGTTCGTGCGGACCAACTCCCCGTGTTGTTTCCGAACCTCGACATACGAAGGGGCAAAGTATTCGAAAACAGGCTCTCCGCTCCGTGCCCGACGCTCCAGTTCCATCTGCAGAGCCCGGGCCGGATTCCCCTGATAGTGGCCTTTGCGCGACGTCGGAAGAGCCAGCACATACCATCTGACGGCATTACTGTTCTTTCTGGCACGAAGTTGCTCCGTGACCGAATCTGTCCAGTTCCAACCGATTTTGTTCGAACTTGCCATGATTTGCAGTCGAAAGTAAAAATGACCGGAGATTCATCTCATTCACGGGCAAATCCCGGCCTTGCCAATGCACGAATTTAATGTGCTGACATTCAGACGATTGAACCTAAAATAGAAACATTCGTGAAAATTTTGGGCCAACAGAATCCCATCGATCTGCCGAGTCCACCTTCCAAAATCTCACGTCTCTATTTAAGAAATCACACATCACTGCCGCAAAGGTAAAAAAAATGGGACTCAGAACAAAAAAAACAGCACATTTCTCATCCTTGTAACATTGTTTTGTGAGGTCTTTATTTAGTTCATACTCCGAACTTTAAAACTATCACTTCGCGCCAGGTCCTGCCAATGGTTTCAAGAACCGCATTCCAGATATGCCAGAGGCCGATTGTGCCATAATTCTACACAAAATACACCTCCCGAATGGATGGTGAAACGGTCAATATTCGTATGCTTTTGACTGCTAAACAATTTAGGTCACGTATGGTTTCTTAAATAGAGACCTTACTCCCGCATAAACGGGAGGAAACTCTATTACGGGAAAGCAAAAGGAGTGCGGGATTATGTGCGGTTGAAACACACGTGCGAAACTGTATGAAATTTTTAAGCATCACTCAAAAGAAATATACAATTTATTATTTGTCAGGCTATTACATTTAGCCTGATGAGGTCGCGGAGCGCAGTCTCCCGAATGAATGGCAAAATCCGTGTCGTCCGCACTCTCCCAAACCGCCAATCCATCCGAATCCGCCTCAGCCCCCTTGTCCGAGGTCCAGAACCGCCACATCGTGCGCTGGTACGTGATGGTCTACCCGACCAGCAGCCGGGCCATGACCGAGGAGCTGGATCGCGAACTGACCCGCAGGCGGCGCGACAACGAGCCTCTGTTCGAGTACTTTGCACCGGTTCTTGTCGAGGCCAGAAAGATGAACGGGCGGCTGGTGACAACCCGACGTTCGCTGTTGTACAACTACCTGTTCGTACACGCGTCGGAGTGCGAAATCTACCGGATCAAGCAGCGCCTGCCCCAATACAACCTGCTCCCGCGCGTTAAGGACAGCAAGGAGAGCTACCACTACCCCTATCTGACCGACAAGGCCATGCGTGATCTTCAATGGATTGCGCGTTCGTATGCCGAGCCAATACCGATCTGCACCGCAGACCCCGCCTGGCTGGTCAAAGGTGACCGGATTCGTATCACGGAAGGGCGTTTTGCGGGAATTGAGGCCAAAGTCGTCACAAACACCCCCACACGCCACAAGGAGATCCTGGTCTCGATCGACAACTGGATGTGCGTCCCGCTGCTGAAGGTCCAGCCCGGGGAGTATGAGGTGGTCGAACTGAATGCCGAAACCCCGAGTTATTACTCCCGACTGAACAACAGCAAACTCCTCGACCGGATCCACGACGCCCTGTGCAGGCATCTGGCCGGGAAAGGCGCAGACGAGGATCGCCGAATCGCCACCGAGGTACTGCAGGAGTACGGGTGTCTGACGCTCGAATCCGACATCATGCGCAGCAAACTCTATGCCCTGCTGCTACAGGCCTACACGATTCTCGACGAAACGTCGAAGCGCGAGAGTCAACTCGTGGCGATCCAGAAGATGCTGCCGGCCGTGCGGGCCGAGCAATCCCGGGCCCTCTTGCTCGTGACGCTCTATGGGTGCACGGACAATCGGCTCTACTACGATCAGGCGCACGCCCTGATCGATCCCTGGCTCGCGGAGAAATCGCCCAAGAAGAGCAAGGCGCAGCTGATCCGCCACCTGGCTGATTTCGACCGAGAGTTTGGCCACGGAGGCGAATAAGCCCTTTCACGGATCCGGAATCCGCCAAGATCGCACGCTGTTTTTGAATTACAACCCAATAAAATTCATACATCAGATCATGTATCGTTTAATTGAAAAACTGCGACTGGATCGTTATATCAGTTCACGGTTGATTCTTGCATTGGACCTGTTGGTTTCGGTCGGGGCCTCTATCATCTCGCTGTTAGTTGCAAGCATTCTTTTGGGTGCTGAAGCCCTTATCTGGAAAACAATCGGCTGGTGGCTCGGAGGATCCGTTGTCTTTTCCTGGATCGCGTTCGTGTTGCTCCAAACCCACAAATCAATCATCCGTCACGCCACCTTGCGGGGTTTGGGCCGTTTGAGTGTCGCCGTTGTTTTCAAGGGAATTGGGATCGCAGTTATATTGGCTTTGGGTGTCGCTGGCCCGACATTTCCAGCGATCTGGATCACTCTGTTGTTTGACATATTGTTGAGCCTTTCAGGACTGGTGATTATGCGCGTTGCCATGGTTGTCGTCTATGACTGGCTCAAAGACAGCCGTCAAAGGCATTGCAAATGCCAGCGGATTCTGATCTACGGAACCGGCGACAAGGGCGTTTCGTTGGTGACCCAACTCCAAAATTCTCAAGAGTATCAGGTCGTCGGTTTCCTGACCTACGGCAAAACACTGAAGAATCATATGCTGGCCGATCTCCCGGTCTACTACTTCGAGACCGAAGAGAATGTCAAGTACCTGCACAACTGCAAGGATATTGACGCCATTCTCTTCGCCCACGTCCATGAGGCTCGCGAAGAGCAGGAGCGCCTAATCCATTATTGTACGGACTGCAACCTCAAGGTGCTGATCGCTCCCTCGATCGACGAGGTGGTCGACGGCAAGGTGCAGCGTCAGGCAATCCGCGAGATCAGGATCGAGGACCTGCTGGGACGTGAAGAGATCAAGATCTCGATGGACGAGATCATCGCCAACTTCCGTGGCAAGACGATCCTGGTTACGGGCGCGGCGGGGTCCATCGGTTCGGAGTTGTGCCGCCAGCTGGCGACGTTCGGAGTCAAGGAACTCGTGCTGTTCGACAACTCCGAGACGCCGATGCACAACATCCGCCTCGAGTTGGAGGATCGCTACCCCAATCTGAAGTTCATTCCCGTAATCGGCGACGTACGCATGATTCCGCGTCTGGATTTCGTCTTCCGCACCTATCGTCCGCAGGTGGTCTTCCACGCAGCAGCCTACAAACACGTGCCGCTGATGGAGGAGAATTCCTGCGAAGCCGTTCTGGCCAACGTTGCCGGCTCGCGCAACGTGGCGGACAAGTGTATCGAATATGACGTCGAGAAGATGGTTATGATCTCGACGGACAAGGCCGTCAACCCGACCAACATCATGGGCTGTACAAAACGTCTGGCCGAGATCTACGTGCAGTCGCTCGGTCTGGCCATCGAGGCCGGCAAGGTGAAGGGCAAGACGAAGTTCGTCACTACGCGTTTCGGCAACGTGCTGGGTTCGAACGGCTCGGTGATCCCGCGCTTCCGCGAGCAGATAGCCAAGGGCGGTCCGGTTACGGTTACGCACCCCGACATCACGCGCTTCTTCATGACGATTCCGGAGGCCTGTCGTCTGGTAATGGAGGCTGCCACGATGTCTACGGGCACCCAGATCTTTGTCTTCGACATGGGTAAGTCGGTGAAGATCGCCCACCTGGCCAGGCGCATGATCGAACTGGCCGGTCTGGAGGTCGACAAGGACATCAAGATCGAATACACGGGACTGCGCCCGGGCGAAAAACTCTATGAGGAGGTGCTGTCGAATACGGAGAACACGCTTCCGACGTCACACGACCGTATCCGCATCGCCAAGGTCCGCGAGTACGACTACGCCGATGCTCTCAAGGGTGCGCAGGAGTTGGAGGAGCTTTGCCGCGCCGTCGTCATTCCGGACATGGTTCGCCTGATGAAGAAGATCGTCCCCGAGTTCAAGTCCAAGAACTCCCGATTCGAAGAGTTCGATAAAGAAACAAAGTAAAATCAACCATAATGAACACAGATTTGAACAAAGACTTAAAGATTGCCGTAGCCGGAACCGGCTATGTTGGTTTGTCTATCGCCACATTGTTGGCACAGCATCATCAAGTAACCGCAGTTGATGTTATTCCCGAGAAGGTGGAGATGCTGAATCGGAAACAGTCTCCGATTCAAGATGACTATATTGAAAGATATCTGGCCGAGAAGCCGCTGAATCTCACCGCCACATTGGATGGCGCCGCCGCCTATCGGGATGCGGATTTTGTCGTGATTGCCGCTCCGACAAACTACGACCCCGTCAAGAACTATTTTGACACAAGCCATGTCGAAGAGGTGATCGATCTGGTCCTGGAGGTCAATCCTCAGGCCGTCATGGTTATCAAGTCTACGATTCCCGTAGGTTACTGCCGGAGTTTGTATATCAAGTACATGCAGAAGGGGGTAAAACGGTTCAATCTGCTGTTCTCGCCCGAATTCCTGCGTGAAAGCAAAGCTCTCTACGATAACCTCTACCCGAGTCGTATTATTGTGGGTATTCCCAAAATCATCAACGATGAGCGGTTCAAGGAGGAGAATGATGCCATTCGAGCCATCGCAGATATTCCGGCGCTTGAGAAGGCCGCCCATACGTTTGCTGCACTGTTGCAGGAAGGGGCCATCAAAGAGGATATCGATACGCTGTTTATGGGTCTGAAAGAGGCTGAAGCTGTAAAGCTCTTTGCCAATACCTACCTGGCCCTTCGAGTCAGCTACTTCAATGAACTGGATACTTATGCCGAGGTAAAAGGATTGGATTCCCAAGCCATTATTCTCGGAGTTGGTCTGGATCCCCGTATTGGGACTCACTACAATAACCCGTCGTTCGGTTATGGCGGATATTGCCTGCCGAAAGACACCAAACAATTGCTGGCCAATTATGCGGATGTCCCGGAGAATCTGATCGAGGCCATCGTCGAGTCGAATCGCACCCGCAAGGATTTCATTGCGGATCAGGTTCTGAAAAAAGCGGGGTATTACAGCTATTCTTCGATAAATGGCTACAATAAGGAACAGGAGAAGCCCATCGTGATCGGCGTATATCGTCTGACCATGAAATCCAACAGCGACAATTTCCGCCAGAGTTCGATTCAAGGCGTCATGAAGCGCATCAAGGCCAAAGGCGCAACGGTTATCATTTATGAGCCTACCCTTGAGGATGGATCGACATTCTTCGGCAGCGAGGTTGTCAACAATCTCGAAAAGTTCAAGCAGATGAGTGCGGCTATCATCGCCAATCGCTATGACCCCTGCCTGGACGATGTCGAGGCAAAGGTCTATACCCGAGATATTTTCAGAAGAGATTAACTATTAAACAAATTAACACACATAAGTCATGTCTATTTTCAAAGACAAAATCCTGTTAATCACAGGCGGTACGGGAAGTTTCGGCAATGCAGTTCTGCGCCGTTTCCTCGACTCTGACATCCGGGAAATTCGTATCTTCTCGCGCGACGAGAAGAAACAGGATGACATGCGCCACTTCCTTCAGGCTAATCGTCCGGACGTTTCAACCAAAGTGAAATTCTATATTGGAAATGTACGCAACCGCGAGGCTGTAGACTTCGCGATGAACGGAGTAGATTATGTTTTCTCTGCGGCTGCGCTGAAGCAGGTGCCCTCTTGCGAATTCTATCCGATGGAGGCTGTACGCACGAATGTAGAAGGCACCAATAATGTACTTCTCTCCGCCATCGCTCACGGAGTTAAAAATGTCGTCGTCCTCTCTACGGACAAAGCAGCCTACCCGATCAATGCCATGGGTATCTCCAAAGCGATGATGGAAAAGGTCGCCATTGCTCAAGGACGCGCTTTGGGTCCGGATGCAAAGACCACCATCTGCTGCACCCGCTATGGAAACGTAATGGCCAGCCGAGGTTCCGTGATTCCGCTTTGGGTTGAGCAGATGATAGAGGGCAAGCCGATCACCATCACGGATCCCAACATGACCCGCTTCATGATGACGCTTGATGATGCTGTCGATCTTGTCATGTATGCCTTTGAGCATGGCAACAACGGCGATCTCTTCGTTCAGAAGGCCCCGGCCGCAACCCTCGACGTGCTTGCAGAGGCCCTCAAGCAGATTTACGCCAAGGTGAATCCCAAATACGGAGAGACCGAGGTGAAAATCATCGGTACCCGTCACGGCGAAAAACTCTATGAAACGCTCGTAACACGTGAAGAGATGCTCCGTTCGGAAGATTGCGGCAACTACTTCCGCATTCCCTGCGACGCCCGCGACCTGAACTACGACAAATTCTTCACGGAAGGCGACGATGCCATCAGCCGCATGGAGGACTATCACAGCCACAACACCAAGCGACTCGATGTCGAAGGCATGAAGGCGCTGCTCCTCAAGCTCAATTTCATCCGCGAAGACCTCGGTCTGCAGCCCAAAGCAAAGTCCCGCGACTATAGAAGCGAATAACAGATGAAGATTCTGGTAACCGGAGCAAAAGGTTTCGTTGGTCGGAACCTTTGCTCCCAACTTAATAACATCAAAACAGGCAAGGCCAAGTGCTACGGAGACCTTCAGATCGATGAGGTCTTTGAGTATGACCTGGACAGCACCATGGAGCAACTGGATGCCTGGTGCTCCGAATGCGATTTTGTATTCAACCTTGCGGGTGTGAACCGGCCTCAGAACCCCGAAGAGTTCATGACCGGCAATTTCGGCTTTGCCTCAACGCTTCTGGATACGCTGAAGAAGCATGGGAACAAGGCCCCCGTCATGCTCTCGAGCTCGGCCCAGGCCTCTCTTACCGGCCGTTTCGGCAACAGCGAATACGGGCGAAGCAAGAAGGCGGGCGAAGATCTCTTCCTCCAGTATGGCGAGGAAAACGGTGTAAAGGTTCTTGTTTACCGCTTCCCCAATCTCTACGGAAAATGGTGTCGCCCCAACTACAACAGCGCCATCGCCACGTTCTTCAACAACATCGCCAACGAGCTGCCCATCACGGTCAACGATCCGAAAGTGGAGCTCGAGGTCCTTTACATCGACGACCTTGTTGAAGAGATGATTGCCGCGCTGAAAGGTCAGGAGCACCACTGCGAGTTCGAAGGGCTGACCGTATTGCCCTCGGCCGAAGGACGTTACTGCTACTGCCCCGTTACTCACAAGGCTACGCTGGGCGAAATCGTCGACCTTCTGCACCAGTTCCACGACATGCCGAAGACGCTGATGATCCCCGAGATTCCGGCCGACAGCTTTGCCAAGAGACTCTACAGCACCTATCTGAGCTACCTCCCCAAGGACAAGGCCATTTTTGACCTGAAGATGAACTGCGACGACCGCGGCTCCTTCACCGAACTGGTTCACACGCTCAACTGCGGACAGGTAAGCATCAATATCAGCAAACCGGGTATCACCAAAGGTCAGCACTGGCACCACACCAAATGGGAGCAGTTCATCGTTGTTTCCGGCCACGGCCTGATCCAGCAGCGGAAAGAGGGTACGGACGAGGTTATCGAGTTCGAAGTCTCGGGCGACAAGATTCAGAGCGTCATCATGCTGCCCGGATATACGCACAACATCATCAACCTCTCGAAGACTCAGGATCTTGTCACGGTCATGTACTGCAACGAGGTTTTCAATCCGGAGCGGCCGGACACCTTCTTCGATCCCGTAGTAAGCGAATAAAAGCCGCAAGATGGCTGAATAATCAAAACGATCTATGGAAACCAAAACTCCGAAATTCGACTACAGTGATATTCACTGGCAAAATAACGGCAAAATCAAACTCTGCATCATTGTCGGCACCCGCCCGGAGATCATCCGGCTCGCAGCCGTCATCTCCAAATGCCGCAAATATTTCGATGTGATTCTGGCCCACACGGGACAGAACTACGACTACAACCTCAACGGCATCTTTTTCCGTGACCTGAAGCTCACCGAGCCGGAGGTCTACATGGATGCGGTCGGAGATGACCTCGGCGCGACCTGCGGCAACATCATCAACTGCAGCTACAAGCTTTTCGCCGCAACCAAACCGGACGCCGTGCTCGTCCTTGGCGACACCAACAGCTGCCTGAGTGTCATCGGCGCAAAACGCCTTCACATTCCGATTTTCCACATGGAGGCCGGCAACCGCTGCAAAGACGAATGCCTGCCGGAGGAGACGAACCGCCGCATCGTGGACATCATCTCGGATGTCAATCTCGCCTACTCCGAGCATGCAAGAAGATACCTGGCAGAATGCGGACTTCCCCGTGAGCGTACATACGTCACCGGTTCGCCCATGGCCGAGGTACTCCACCAGAACCTCGCCGAAATCGAGGCATCCGACGTACACGAGAGACTCGGACTCAAGAAGGGGCATTACATCCTGTTGAGTGCTCACCGCGAGGAGAACATCGACACGGAGAAGAACTTCCTCAGCCTTTTCAATGCGATCAACGCGATGGCCGAGAAGTATGACATGCCGATTCTCTACAGCTGCCACCCCCGCAGCCGTCATCGTCTCGAGGCTACCGGGTTCAAGCTTGATCCGCGCGTACAGGTTCAGCAGCCGCTGGGATTCCACGACTACAACTGCCTTCAGATGAACGCCTTCGCTGTCGTATCCGATTCGGGCACCCTTCCCGAGGAGAGTTCTTTCTTCACCAGCGTAGGTCATCCTTTCCCGGCAGTCTGCATCCGCACCTCGACCGAACGTCCCGAGTCTCTCGACAAGGCAGGCTTTATTCTCTCCGGCATCGACACCAAAGGACTTCTCCAATCCGTCGACACGGCAGTAGAACTTGTCAAGAACGGCGACTACGGCACTCCGGTTCCTGACTACACGGATGAAAATGTCTCCACCAAGGTAGTGAAGATCATCCAGAGCTACGTTGGCGTAGTGAACAAGATGGTGTGGCGAAAGGAAGTCTAATCCCTCTAAATAATTAAAAATTCTCAGACGTACAGCGGTTTCCTACAAATACAGTCTAATGTCTCTATTGCTAAAAAATACATTACAGATAGTAAAGAGACACATACAACTTTACAAGACATATTGATTTGAGGTTGGCACTCCTATCCTACAAATATTTATCTGTCACGTTATAAAACTATTTCATTATTGGACGTATATACTTAAGTCGGAAGCTGAAATCCACTGACATTTTTCGGAATATAGAAAGTTTATATAGGATTATAATGAGGGTAATAAAAACTGCATTGCATTAGTATAATATTCCACATTTTCAGGCATACCAGATCCATGTCAAACTTGCTTACTCCGGATTCATCTTTATTGAAGATAATACAATAGCGATTAATTTACCAGAGTGATACAGCCTAATAGAAACGACAACTATAAAATGAGATATTGTCCTTGCAATAATGGTTGATACTAGATAGACAGTATCACTTACACATAATTAATTAAAGATGATCACTTCAAGAGAAAGCTGATAAGTTATAGACAACCAATGCTTTTGAATAGAAATAGTTCTATGCATTATTTCAAAGTCCATATTCCAGAGCAACTAAAAATACAAAATGCGTAAAAGATATCTTTAGATAAAGCCTCAATCTCTGTACAAATTAAAGCATAAGCTTTTCTTCAACACAAAAGAAGGTTTGAATATTCTGCTCAAGGGGAGGGATTTGAAAGGAATAACGCAGTCAAACTTTCACACGACTCTTGGCAGAAACTAAATTCTCATCGAATAACTAATAATCCAATAGAAAATAGAGACAAACTATCCTCCCACAAAAAACAAATTTGCTCATATCGTTGCTGTTCTAATTCTCAAAATAAGCAACAACAAACGAAATAATAGGCCTTAGAGAAATAAGGTAAAAACGGTTAAAGCAGCAATAAAACCCAATACACGTATAATAAATATATCCCAAAATGCCCCATACAATTAAAATAAAGTATGATAGTATAGACGTACTGAAATTTATCTTATCCTTTCTAATTATTCAGATCCATACAGAGTTTTACTTTATTTGGATGAAACCTTATGTCAGATTAGCCGTACCAATTTTCTTCATAATATCAGCTTTCTTCTTTTTCAGAAGAAATCCAGGAAAGGAACAATTAATAGGATACATTAAAAGACTTTCAATTCTATACCTCTTCTGGTTTATAGTATGGGGACTATATTTTGTATATGCTAATCGAGCTATTGTATTCTCATCTCAAGGTTTCGTGTTTATTTTGCGTTCCTTAGTCTTTGGTAGCACATTTGCTGCCTCTTGGTATATTGCAGCATCAATTATTGGAACCATTATCGTATATGTTCTCTCAAAGCTATTAAATGATAGATGGTTAATATTCATTACTGCATTAATCTATATTACTATTACTTTGGGGACATCTTATTATCATCTTTTCCCAGATTCTTTCAGCAAATTAGAAGATGCTTTTTATCAAATCACGGGCACACATCTTTCTATTAGCTTCCCTGTATCATTATTCTGGATAGCAGTGGGCAAATCATTGATAAACTACAATCCCACAAAAATAAGCAGACTCACATTAAGCATATCTGCGTTAGCATCTCTTATATTGTTACAGTTAGAGTACCGTTTTGTTCGTAACATATGGTTGACAGGAGATTGCTATTTGATGCTTATTCCATCATGTCTTTTCTTGTTAATGTATGTTCTATCATTTACTGACTACACATGCTCTCATGCGAAGCAATTACGTAGTGCAAGCACTATCATATACTGTTCTCACTATAATATCCTTTTTATAACTTTGTCTATATTAACTCTGATAGAGGGGAAAAGTCCCAATCTTTCATCTCTTGTAAAGTTTACAATAGCAGCAGGCATATCGCTGATAATCACCACAATAATACTTTCATTAGAGAAAATTAGAGGATTCAAATGGTTGAAATATTCACACTAAAGTAAATTTAAACGACAACATTAATGCTACGATGATAAACTCTGCAACTAACAATAAACGAATAGCAAAAAACACACTGATGCTTTACATCAGAATGCTATTCATTATGGTTGTATCACTCTACACCTCTCGGGTTGTATTACAGGCTCTTGGCGTAGAAGACTTTGGCGTATTCAATGTTGTCGGGGGCATCGTCACAATGTTTACTTTCATAAATTCAGCTATGGTATCATCCACCCAAAGATACCTCAATTTTGAGTTGGCAACAGGGAATGAAAGTAAACTCAAAAGTGTATTCAACACCTCTGTTCAAATTCATGCTATTATCGCCATCACAATTATCGTACTAGGTGAAACCATTGGTCTATGGTTTCTTCTAGAAAAACTTGTCATCCCGGAAGGTCGAATGACTGCAGCCATATGGGTCTATCAATGCTCGATACTTTCTTGTGCTGTCAATATTATGTCAGCCCCTTATAATGCAGATATTATTGCTCATGAAAAGATGTCAGCCTTCGCCTATATTTCAGTGTTAGAGGTTTCATTAAAACTTCTAATAGTATATCTCCTTTGGCTCTCTCCGTATGATAAACTGATTGTATACGCGATACTCACATTGATGATTCAAATAATTATTCGCTCAATTTACTCTGGTTACTGCCACAAGCATTTCACGGAATCCAAGCTTGTGTGGCAATTCAATAAACCTCTCTTCAAAGAGATGTCAGGTTTTGCCGGATGGAGTTTCGTTGGGAACCTCGCCAGCATCCTCTTCAATCAAGGATTAAATATGATGCTTAACATATTTTTTGGCCCGGTCATCAATGCGGCAAGAGGGATCGCCGTTCAAGTACAGTCAACCGTAACACAATTTGTGACAGGCTTTCAAACAGCAATCAATCCTCAGATTACCAAGAATTACGCAGAAGGCAATCTAGAACAAATGCACAGTCTTATGTTCCGTAGTGCACGCTTCTCTTTTCTCTTGCTTTACTTTATCTCGCTTCCCGTATTACTAGAAACAAAATTTTTGTTAACTATTTGGCTCAAAGAGGTACCAGAAAATACAATTATTTTCACGCAGTTTATTTTATGCATATCGTTGCTCTTTACCACAGCTAATCCATACACTACCGCCAATCAAGCAACTGGCAATGTGAAAACCTATCAATTGATGGTCGGAGGCATTCTACTCACTATCTTGCCAATATCTTATATAGTACTTAATCTTGGAGCTCCGGCCTACTCTGTTTTTATCGTTCATTTATGTGCAGAGATTATTGCTCAAATTTGCCGAATGGTCTTATTACGTAAAAATATCAAACTTTCAATCAAACAATACGTGCGCAATATATACCTACCAGTTCTTGCAGTGATCGTTGTCTCCATACTCCTTCCTATACTCGTTCATTCGCAGATGGAAATGGGTTGGATAAGATTTATAACCGTAGTCGCCTCTTGTATACTCTCTGTAGGTTTTAGCGCATTCTTTATTGGATTAACGAAGAATGAACGTTTGTTCTTCTTGAATAAAGGGTTACGAATAATCGCCATAAGAAAATGATAAATATTACAAATAAGCAAAACTGCTGTGGCTGTAGTGCCTGTGCTACAATATGTCCCAAGCGTTGCATAACGATGGCTGCTGATAACGAAGGATTCCTTTATCCCCAAGTGAATAAGAATATTTGCATTGATTGTGGCCTCTGCGAGAAAGTTTGCAACGAACTCCATCCATTTGATAAACGTAAGCCACTAAAGACTCTTGCCATTATTAATAATAATGAGAGGATCCGACTCAAGTCTTCTTCAGGAGGTGTATTTCACATCCTTGCCGAGAAAACCATCAACGAAAGAGGAGTTGTATTTGGCGCTCGTTTCGATAAGAATTGGCAAGTAGTCATTGACTATACGGAAGATATGGAGGGCATAGAAGCTTTCATGGGTTCCAAATATGTACAAGCTCGCATAGAAGATGCATACAAGAATGTAAAGCGTTTTCTTCACGAAGGCCGCCAAGTCCTTTTCTCTGGTACACCTTGTCAGATAGCAGGATTGCACCAATATCTCCACAAGCCCTACGAAAACCTACTATCTGTTGACTTCATCTGTCATGGTACTCCAAGCCCTAAAGTTTGGGGAATGTATCTCGATGAGGTTATCAAGGAAGGGCAGCGTATCAACAACATAGAGTTCCGTAACAAACTGAACGGGTGGAAGAAATTTGGATTCTCGATCAATTATAATCGGGATGGAGAGAGTCTTTCTCTACTCTCTCCATTTGACAAAGATCTTTACATGAATGTCTTCCTTAAAAATGTCATCCTTCGTCCTTCATGTTATTCGTGTCAAGCACGCTGTGGTCAAAGTATGAGCGATATAACGATGGCCGACTTTTGGGGGATCAATGGCATAGTACCTAAAATGGATGATGACAAAGGAACCAGTCTTATCTTTCTCAATACCGAGAAGGGCGAAGCCATGCTGAAATTAGATAAATGTCGCGTTTCCGAGACATCCTACGAAGCCGTCATACCAAAAAATCCTGCATGTATCCATTCTCCTGGAATTAATCCGATGCGCACCTATTTCTTTCAACATCTTGGTTCTACGCCACTTCTCAAGTTAATGAAAAGATGCTCTAAGCCAACAAGAGAAGAGCGATACCGCAAGCTTAAAAGCAACATCAAAACACTGATAAATAAAGCCTTACAAACAGTCCATCGAGGGAGGGGGGGGGGGGGGGGGG
>CEAA01028441.1_pt1 | contig 17584 bp, 13 predicted proteins | sample 557551 | NCBI WGS metagenome assembly CEAA01 (sample SAMEA3182115, study PRJEB8094) | gut metagenome | biome: human; feature: gut; material: Stool; isolation source: human stools | place: Canada | collected 2013-06-11
AATTATTATAATAAATAAGTTCTAGAAAAATGATTTCTGAATATTACACAGCTAAAGGTTCCCGATCTTTTTACAAGGGAACATCTTTTAGATGTACTAAGTGAGATATTAACACTCATTATTTTAACAATGAGGATTTTATTGACTTTGTATCTTATAATGGATGTTTACTAAAATGTAATAGAAGTCATATTTCCTCCACTGAAAATGAACCACTTTTAACAATCCGAGATGGGATTATTGTGGGAATTGAAAATTCCTCATTATGGGAATTTGTAATGGGGGGAGTTGCAGCTATAACAGGAACAAATACGGAATTTAAAATAATGAACGGCCACTTATATATTTCTTATAATAATGGTGGCACATGAGAAGACTTGGGAAATGTAACAGGAGCCAAAGGCGATCCTGGAGACATAGGTCCTAAAGGGGAACAGGGTGACAAAGGTGATCCTGGGAAAGGTATTCCAGAAGGAGGTTATACTGGACAGGTTTTAGTTAAAAACTCTAATTCTGACTATGATACTATCTGAAAAACTATAGAAACAGGAGAAGGAGGCAGCATTCCTGAATTTAGCGCAACAGTTGCTAATGTTGAGACAGCTTCTGTTTCTGATGCCTCTGTAGTTCTAACTCCATCAAACCAATTTAAATTTAGCTTTAAGCTTCAAAAAGGAGCTGATGGTAAGGATGGAACAAATGGAATTTATACTGAATATAGATTTGCAAAAAACTCATCTAGAACAGAAGCTCCTACAATAAATGCAAGTAATACTGAAAATCCAGGCAGTAATTGGACTGCTCAATGACCTGTAATTAATTCAGGAGAGTATTTATGAATGACTTTTATAAAAAGGAATTCAAAGGATAATTCAGCAGTAGTAGGGGAAGTATGGGCAACTCCTGTATGTATTACAGGAGAACAAGGACCCCAGGGTCCTATTGGAAGTACAGGTGTTTCAGGTATTCCTGGAGTTGGCATTGTAATGCGGTTCTGTAATGGAACAGATGATGCTCCAAGCAGTTCCAAACCTTCTAATATACTAAATACTGCTAGCCAAGGATGGTATGAATATACTCCCTCTACAACAACAGAGTACCCAAGAATTTGGTTTATTCAAGGTAGACTAAAATACACAAATAATGACGACTCAGAAGGATATTTAGATGGCAGTTGAAGTGATCCTGCATTATTCAATGGTCCAGCTGGTACAAAGGGTGACGCAGGTTCTAAAGGCCAATTGATATATCCAGCAGGAGTATATGATGTAAATACTACTTATACTACAACAGAGGAAAGCGCGCCATATGTTTATGTATATAATGCAGATACTAGTAAATCAGGATATTATTTATTATCAGCTGTGACCAGTTGGACTGGTACAGATCATAATAGTTGATCTCCAGTAGAGTCTATTGATAATGAAGAAGCCTATTGAACTAAATTCAATCATTTTGAAGCAATTTTTGCTGATGTAGCAATATTTCCAAATTCTTTGATTGGTTCCGCAGTATTTAATGGAGACTATATGTTTAGTCAAACAGGAAAGGATACAACAGGAATAAATACCAATTATCAAAATTTTACTCCAGAAAACTTAAGTTATTGAACTCCTGCTTATTGAGTTAATCTAAAAACTGGGGAAATGTCGCTTAATTTTGGGCAGTGCACTTTCAATTATGTAGAATCTTCATATAGTCTCGATACAATAATAACTTTAAGAGGAGCAATTAATAATCTTCCCTCCGTACAATACGTAGTAAATGAAAATAATTTTATTAGAAAACCTAATGTTTATATAGATGTGCCTTCTGATGAACCCTATAATTTAGACCACATAGGGTTGGTTCTCGATAAAAGTTATCTTCCTAATAATCATGAAGATCCAATAATGGGGTCGGTTACAAATAGTATGTGGAAGTATGATCCCAGCCCTATAAAGCTAGTGAGTGTTAATGACATGAATAACTTATGGCCTATAAGATTTTATCTTTCAGCCTTTAATTCAAATACTTCACGCTTTTATAAAACTGCTGTTTCAAAAATTTATCTAACTCCAGGAGCAACCTTACACTATAAGTATCAACCAAAATGATATGATGATGAATATAGTCAAACTGCAGATTTTCATGTTGAAGGGGACGATGGAAGTGAGTTATATGTAGGAATATATGGAGATATTTTTGTAGAAAATGTTTCTGATTTTGTTTATGTTCATCCTACACAGCAAACAGGCAGCATTATTTATGGAGGAATAACTGTAACTTATCCGGATAGTTGTTTAATATCAAAATATATAGAAAATTTAACATAATGAAAAACATTATACCAGATATAGACCTTCAGAATTATATAGAATGTGGAAGAGTAGTTGAATCACGAGATTATTATAAAGGCAAATCTTTTAATTTTGCAGGAAATTGGGCTCCTGGAATTACATATTATAATAATGAATATGTACAGGATTTTGTGGTTTATAAAGGAGCTTTACTAGCTTGTCATAGAAGTCATACCTCAAATAATAATCTTGAACCGCACTTACTTTATGATTCTGAAGATCCTGAAAAAATAATAGGAGTAGACTCATCAGTTTGAGAATTTGTATTTTCAGGTACTACTGGTATGCCTGGTGAAAATGGCCAGGTATACGTACCTGAATACAATGAGTCTACTGGATATATTACTTGAACTTTAGAATCTACTCCGTCCCAAGTCTCCTCAATGTACATTAAAGGAGAAAAGGGAGATACAGGCCCACAAGGTCCAAAGGGTGACAAAGGAGAAAAGGGAGATACAGGCCCACAAGGTAATATAGGACCTCAAGGTCCCAAAGGTAATGTGGGTGATAAAGGAGATAAAGGTGACAAAGGTGATAAGGGTGACAAAGGAGATAAAGGAGACAAAGGAGACAAAGGTGATAAGGGTGATACAGGTTCTAAAGGACCAGCAGGTACTGCAGCAACTATTCGAGTTGATTCAGTTATCACTGGAGATCCTGGGTCTCAAGCTTCTATTGTAAATGTCGGAACGGCTTCCGAAGCTGCTTTTCGATTTACTATTCCAAGAGGTCAACAAGGACTTCAAGGTATTCAGGGAGAAAAAGGAGACAAAGGAGACAAAGGAGAACGAGGCCCAGCAGGCAAGCAATTAAAGTTATATCGAGATTTTGCTGATGACTCAATTAAATGAGGATATGATGGAGAACCTTCTAGTGAATGAACAGTTCTTTGTTATATGGACTATTTACGAGGTGTTGGTATTGAAAATGTTGATATTACTGATGATGCTCATCTTAAGGTTACATTATCTTCTGGACAGGTTATAACTACTGAGGGCAAAGCAGCTGCTACTCTTACTGCTGGCGAAATAGAAATGTTACGCCCAGGAGAAGAGCCCAAAATTGAAAATAGTGGTTCAATTAAAGATCCTATTTGAGATTTTTACATCCCTCGAGGATTTACTGGCAATCACGCTGTACATGTTGGTCCAGAAGATCCAGTTACCTTTAAAAACTCTCATTTAGACGACGCTGACATTCAAGAAGCTTATAAGAATGCAGAGCAAATGATTTGGGTTGATACTAAAAATGAAGCAGAATTTGATCATTTAAATGCGGTTTATCATGCATATAAAGAAGCTGGAGGAACTGCTTTAAATCAATCCGAATTTGCTGATGTTTTTGCTAACTTAACTAATACTTCTGGATTCTCCATTGGATTTAGGAATAGTTTTGAAGAACTTGGAGAACCCACGAAAGGTAAACAAAATATACTTTGATTAGTTCCTGCTTCTCAAACTGAGGTTAATAATTTATATGATGAATATATAGTAGTTAAACTTAATGATACCATGCTTGACACATATGTTTGGGAAAAATGAGGTAATGGTACTATAACTGTAGATTTATCTAACTACTATACCAAAGCTGAAGTAAATACTATAAAGCAAGAATTAGAGGAATTGATTGAAGACGCATCATCTATGATGTGAAATGATGTTACTAATTAAATATTAAATAATGGCAAGTGTTATAAAATTTTATAGAGGACTTAGTTCCGCTTATAATGCTGTAACTCATGCTGATGGCATTTTCTTTACAACAGATACACATAAAATTATGCTGAATGGCTTCGAATATGGAGGTGATTCCAGTAAAAAAGTATCTAAAGTAGAATTGAATGAACATGCCAATGGCATTGTGATTACATATACAGACTCATCTACTGAGAACTTGAGCTTTGCAAAGGCAACTGCTGAAGTTGACGGTTTAATGTCGAAAGAGGATAAAGCTAAACTTGATAGTTTAGATCCTCAAGCAAGTGGTTCTTATGAGTCTTCATTAGATTCTACTGTAGCAACAGTAGAAAAATTAGGTGGTATTGCTGCTGGGACAACAGTTGCACAACTTACAGGTAAGAGTTATAATGAAATTTTCGATACTCTTATTTTCCCAACTGTTAACCCTACATTTACAGCTCCTACCGCAAGTATTTCTTTAAAAGGTTATTCTAACATTCAAGAGATCGGAGCTACTGCCCCCACTACAGCGAACTTTACTGTAGGATTTAATGAAGGTGCAATTACTTTAGCAGGAGTTAAACAAAATAATAGAGCAGGAGCACAAGATATAGAAGCTTCTAAGATCTTATATAGCTCAAGTAAAGTAGAAGATCTTCCAGAAAAGGTTACTTCAGGGGCAATGGATTATTACTATCGTGCTGCTTATGCTGAAGGTCCCCAACCTAAAGATTCGAAAGGAAATAATTATTCAACTCCACTTGCTGCTGGAACTGTAGATTCTAATAAAGTAACAGTTACTGGTTATCATGCTGCTTATTCAGGTTTAGTTTCTACAGATGCAATTACAGAAGATGTTATTAAAGGAATGACTAAGACAATTTCTGCAAAGAAAACGATTAAGGTGTCTGGCCCAATTTCTGAACAATACATCTGCTTTGCAGCTCCTGCAGGATGGACAGTTTCAAATATTAAAGACAGTAATAATTTTGATGTAACTAGTTCTTATACAACTAGTACAGTTTCAGTTACTGGTTTAGATGGTCAAGCTGTTGATTACACAGTATACTTATCTGGTAAGATGACGCAACCTAGTACTTACTATGTAAACTTTAACTAATTATGGCAGAATTTTTTGGTAAAGGTATTTCGGTAGGTTCAGGTTTTGACTTAGGTGCGAATCTACCATTAGATAATAGAACGATTCAGGCTACAGTATCGGATCGTGATACAATGCCTACTATTCAGCTAGTAGAAGGTCTTATAGTATATGTAAAAGAGAATAAAACTCTTTATGTACTAAAAAGCTTTGATGCTGATGGTTCTAACCGAGTTTGGGAACCTCTTGCAGTAGGTGCAGTTATAGAAATTATTAATACACTTGAAAGCGATAGAACTGATGCTGCTCTCTCTGCGGCTCAGGGTAAAGCCTTAAAGACTCTTGTAGATGATTTGAGAGCTTCTGTGGCAGCAGCTCTTGATTATAAAGGTACTAAAGATACTTACGAAGATCTTCCTTCAGAGGATAATAAGAAAGGTGACGTTTGGAACGTAGTAGCTGCTCATGGAAGTACTCCTGCAGGTACAAACTATGCCTGGGATGGAACTCAATGGGATCCTCTGGGAGGTACTGTAGATCTTTCAGGATATTATACTAAGTCACAAGTTGATAGTGCTATTTCTACAGCAAAGTCGGAGTTAGAAGCTGCAGATACTGCTTTAGAAGGGCAAATTACTACTGTTACTAATCAACTTACAAATAAGGTTGATAAAGTTGAGGGTTCTGGTTTAATCTCTGATACTGATTTAAATCAAATCAGAACTAATAAAGCAAACATTGAAAGCTTAACTACTTCTGTTGGAGAAAAACAAGAGATTCTTACAGAAGGTGAAGCAGTTTCAATTTCAGAAGAAAATGTAATTGATGTTAAACTAGATCCAGCATCCGATACTGCACTCTCTAAATCAGCTGAGGGTCTTAAATTAGATCTGAGTGGTGTCAAAGGTTCTACTGTTAAAGTCGGAACTGCCATCACTGGAGGTGTAGAAATTGGTGCAGAGCAAACTATTGCTGCTGGAATGCAAGCTCTTAGCGATAGTATCCAGACTGCCGTTTCAGGAGGTATTACATCATTAACAAGTCCTGATGAAACTGTTACAGTAACAGGTACAGGTACTTCTAGAGGTTTAGCTGTAAATGTATCCAAATTAGTATCAACAGGTTCTGCTATCCAGGTTGGAGAAGATGGCAAACTTGATATGTTTTGGATGGAAATTGAGTAAATAATTCTTCTCCCTCCCTGAAAAATGGGGGGGGGGAGTTAATTTAAAAAGAATGCAATTAAGTTTTCAAAAAATCGCTACAGTTCCTGAAAGTGGTCTTGTAGCTGGTAGAATATATTTTGAAACATCAACTGGAGTGATTAAAGTAGCTACAAGTGCTACCGCAGTTGATAAATTTGGTGATGGCGTTAAATCTGCAAGTTGGGATGAGGAAGCCAAAACCTTAAAGATTGTAAATGAAAGTGGAGAGGAAATCTCATTAAATCTTTCAGATGTAGCCTCTGCTTCTGCAGTTACTACAGAATTAGCAAAGAAATTAAGTTTAGGATCATCTGGAGATGCTGCAGGTACTCAAAGCTATTATGGTTTAAAGAAAGATATTTCTGCAGCACAGACAGCTGCTACAAATGCAGCAAAAACATATACAGATGGGGAAATTGCAAAAATTCCCGCAGCTATTGTTTATAAAGCAGATGGTACAACAATTACCCAGAGTGGAGATAGTACTGTTACTTTTACAGTTGGTACGATTGCTCAGAATAAAGTCACAGGATTAGAAAGTGCACTTGCTAGTAAGGCTTCCACAACAGATCTTAATGCAGTAAAAGCTACAGCTGAGGCTGCTGCTCCTCAAGCTACAACATATACTAAAACTGAAGTAGATAATAAGGTATCTGCTGCAGTTGGAAGTGTATATAAAATGAAGGGTTCTGTAGATGACGCCACAGCTCTTCAAGCTTTAACAGGAGTAGCTATTGGTGATACATATAATGTAATTGCTGCAGGCTCTTTAAATGAAGAACCTTTTGAAGCAGGCTCAAATTTTGTAGCTATTAAAGCTGGTGCAGGTAATCAAGAAGGAATGTGGGATAAGCTAGGCGGAATCATTGACTTATCTGCTTATGCTAGAAGCGCAGATGTGGCTAATACTTACGCTACTAAAACTGCAGTAACTTCTGAAATTGCTACTAAGATCGGAACTTTAGACAAAGCTGATACTGCTGTCGAAGGTCAGGTTGTTTCTGCAGTTTCTGAAACGGATGGTATTATTACTGTTTCTCGTAGAGCACTTGTAGAAACTGATATTCCAACTATTGGAATGACTAAGATTTCTGGATTATCTACTGCACTTTCTGGAAAGGTTGGAACTTCTACAACAGTTAATGGTAAAGCTCTTAGTCAAAATATTACTTTAGCTGGAGAAGATATTTTAGTAGGAGGAACAGGAACATATAAAGATGATGATCTCCAAGCTGCTATTGAAGCGATGGATAGCAGAATTACTTCTGCTGCAGCTGCAGGTGTTCAGTCATTTGGAGGAAAAACAGGAGCCATTACATTAAAAGCAACAGCCTCAACTAATGGTTCAGTTAATTTAACAATGAGTAATAATGAGCTCCAAGCGGCTATTGTTGGTTTAGGTTCTGCTGCATATACTGCATCTACTGCTTATGCAACTGCTGCTCAAGGAGCAAAAGCTGACTCTGCCCTTCAAAAAGCAAATATTGTTTCTGGCTCTGCTAATGGTACAATCTCTGTTAGTGGTACAGATGTTGCTGTCAAAGGTCTAGGTTCTGCTGCTTATGTTGCAACTTCAGCATTTGATGCTGCTGGTTCTGCAAACAGTGCTCTTACCTCTGCTAAGTCTTATGCTGATGGCTTAATGGCTTGGGCTGAGTTTGAATAATATATTTAGAGGAGGTGGGAGAAATCCCATCTCCTTATTTTTAATTTTTTAAATAAGGTTAAAATGGCAAAAATTACAAATAGATTCGTCCATTTTAAGACGAAAGCCAGTTTCACTTCACGATTGGGAGCTGGTGATATCCAGGAATCAAGTGTTGTGTTCATCCAGGATGCAAATGAAATTTGGACACATGGAACATATTATAAATGTGATATTAGTGAGGCTGAAGTTATAACCCTTATTAATTCTAAGGGGTATATTACTGAAGCTGATATTCCTTCATTAACTGGTGGAGCATCTGCTACTTCAGGGCAATATGTATCTGGGGTAACAGTATCAGGGCATAATGTAACGGTTACTAAAGCAGCTTTGCCAACTAATGCTGAAACTGCTACTAAATTAGCAACTCCAAGAGTAATTGCAATTGCAGGAGCTATATCTGGCAGTACAACTTTTGATGGCTCTAGCAACGTAAGTATTAATAGTACATTAAATAGTTTTGATGCATCTAAAATTACTTCTGGAACTCTTAATGCTGATAGACTTCCTGAGATTCCTATTTCTAAAATTCCTGCGGCTGCAATGGAGAGATTATATGTAGTGGAGTCCCAATCAGCTGCAGTTGCTTTGAAGATACAAGAAGGTGATGTAGTTCAAATTGGTTCAGGAGGGCCTATGTACTTCTGTATATCAGAATCTGCATCTACTTTTGCAACTAAATTTAAAGTATTTACAGCTGGAGCTGCAACAAGTGTTCCGTGGTCAGGAGTGCTAAACAAACCATCTATCCCAGAAGCTGCTGTAGACTCTCCAACAAGAATAGATGGGAGTAAGAGTGCAGCGGTGGGAACATCAAGCAAATATGCAAAAGAAGACCATATTCATTCAACAAATACTAGAATGTTGAATCTAAATGGAACAAGCTATACTTTCCACTCAGATTCTTCAAGTAATCTTCCTATGGTTTACGCTCCCACAAGTACTGGAACATCTGGACAAATTCTTAAATCTACAGGAGGTGTGCCAACTTGATCGGATTTAACTGTAAATATTGATAAAGTAAGTGACGTAACTAAGGGATATGGAACATATGGTGATATTCCTGGAGGTATGCGGTCATTTATAAACGAGTATAGGGGTGATCATTTAGCATTTACTCCAAAAGAAGATATACTAGTGGAAGTTAGTAGCAATAATGGTGCTAGCTGGGAAACAAAAGAAACAACAGATACTATAGCAAGCATTTTTAACGGTTTAAATGCCGAAGGCTTTTCTACATTTACTGACGTAAATACGTTAACCACAGATTATAAATTTAGATTAACATTAACCAACAGCGATCGATATTGTACAATAACTTGACTATATCTTTGAATTTCCACAAATGGCGGAGGTTATAGCCTTGATGTAGAGAGATATAGTGGAGCTAAAGAGTGAGAAACTATTGCCTCTGATAAAACTTTATCTGGATGGAGTGGTGGAAATTATATCTCGTTTACTGATAACATTATATATAACAGTTCTCCTAATACCACTGCCCAACAATCAAAGATACGATTAACATTTAATGTTAAATCGGTAAATTCTTCTTATAAAAGTAATATACGTATATATAGAATAAGTGGTTATGGTAATTTTTTATGGAAATACTCTAATAAAAATTATCTTGCTGCTTATGGAACTATATATACTTGGGATTCTAATAAAACTGTTATATTCCCTGCTGCTATTAAAGTTCCTGGAGCTATCTCAACAGAAACTGGAGTCACTACTCCTAGTCTAACAGTTAATGGAGATATTGGCTGTAATTCTATAAAAATCGGTAGTAGAAGTTTAAATAATGCTCTTGTATTTACATCTTTAAACAATATAGATTATACGCAATCAACTAAAACTGCTAAAGAGAAGGAAATAGTGACATCTGCAGCTTTGGCATATTGAAATGGGGCATATAGTGGTACTAGTTCTTCTTTAAGATATTGTACTTCTGGAGAAATTGCATCTACTAGTTGGGTGGAGTCTAATTACATACTTAATACTGGAGGGTCTATAACTGGTCCTTTGACTATTTCTGCAGAAGCAGATGCTAAGATAATTTTGGACAATACAGATGATGGGACTAATTATCAACAAATTGCCTTTGCACAAGATGGGGTAATATATGGAAGATTAGGTACCTATGGAACTACTGACATTAAATGGAATCAAGCCACATTAGCCACTCAAAATTGAGTATCTTCTCAAGGTTACTTAACATCTGTCTCATGAAATACTATTACAGGAAAGCCTTCTACTTTTACTCCAAGTGCACATAATCAAGCTTCTAATACAATTACCGCATTAACGGGATATACAAAAGGTACGTCAACTGCAGATTTAGTTGTCACTGATACATTGAATACTGCTTTGGGTAAGCTTGAATGTCAGATTGCAACTAAAACAAGTAATACTGGTACTGTTACCTCTGTTAAAATGACTGTTCCAACAGGACTGTCTGTTTCAGGATCCCCTATTATAACGTCAGGAACATTGGCTTTAACATATGCATCTGGATATTCAATACCAACAACAGCAAAACAAACTAATTGGGACACAGCATATGGATGAGGAAATCATGCTTCAGCTGGGTACTTAAAAACTATACCTGCAGCTACCAGTAGTTCATATGGAGGAATTCAAATTGGATATACTACAAGTGGTAAAAATTATGCAGTAGAGTTAAGTAATGGTAAAGCATATGTTAATGTCCCGTGGACTAGTTATAGTATTGCAAATGCCTCTACAGCAGGTTTAGTTAAACCAATAAATGTTATTACGAAACCTTCAATAAATTCAATAACAACTACTTCTGGAAGATATTATTCTGTACAAATGAGTTCTGATGGTAATATGTTTGTTAATGTTCCTTGGGTCCAAGGGTCTTCTAATCCAGGAACTGTTACCTCAATTACCGCTGGAGCTGGATTAACAGGAGGAACTATTACCTCATCTGGAACTATTAAAGCTAAGTTAAGAACTGAAGACTTAATGTCTTTAGATTCTATAAATGCAAGTTCTACTTCTAATAGAGTATACGCTGTCCAACAGGATAAATCAGGATATTTAGCTGTAAGTGTTCCTTGGACTGATACTAATACAGACACTAAAGTTACTTCAGTTGCAAATCACTATACCCCTTCAGGAGGTACAACTTTATCAGCATCTGGTGGATCTTCTTTAACTGCTGGATCTAGTCAAGTAGTTACTGGGATTACTAAAGATGCTGCTGGACATGTTACTGGAATTACTTCTGGATCTTTACCAGCAGCACCTACTTTATCAGGATTAGGAGGAATTGGAACGGTATCTGCTTCTGGAACTGCGCCGTTAACACTCTCTGCCTCAAAGTCAGGAACATCTGTTACAATAACAGGATCAGTAGCTGCTGCTTCTTCAAGTAGTTCTGGAGTAGTGAGTACTGGCACACAAACATTTGCGGGCGAAAAAACCTTCAGCTCAGAAATACAGGCTACTGGAGGAATAAGTAGTAAGAACGTAATACATATAGATGATGGAGCCTATACAGGATACCTTGGAAACTTAGATAGTATAGGACTTGGTAGTGGTGACAGTTTTGCAGTAGTATCTGAAGGAAAGCTTACTCTCATGACAATAAATGATAGTCCTATTTACTTCGGGCAGAATGAAGATTGTAATATTACAGGATCTCATTTTAGCGGAAGTGCAGAAACTGCAAATAAAGTAGTTGGCTCCTTAACTATTGATGGAACTGCCTATAATGGAAGCTCTAATGTAACTGTAAACACAAAATTACTGCAAGGAAATAATGCTGGATCTATTATTAAAGCTGGGTATAGCTACTCAGGATGTAATTCAAGTATTACGTCTATCTCTGGATTTAGTTATAATAACCCAGACGCGGTAGTGGCATCATCTACCAAGATCACATCATTCCCAAGTAATGTTAGAAAAATGGCTAATATCGCTAAGCTTAGTGGTACATATTATGTATACTGCTTTAGTTATATTGGAGGATACGTATACGTTAATGGTGCAGTATATGCTTAACGCTTAAAATATTATAGACATGACAACATATTCAAAGAAATATTTTAATGAGGAAACACAACAGTGGGAACCTCTATATTCTACAGAAGGACGTTCTGCATATGAGACTGCAAAGCTAAATGGATATACAGGGACCGAAGAGGAATTTAATAAAGCATTATCACAGATACCTGTAGTAATTTCTTCAATTGAAAATTATCCTACAGAAGGAAGCAAAAATTTAATTACCTCTGGGGGAGTATATCAAGCAGTAAAGAACTCTGAGACTTCTGCTGAAGAAACACACCAAGAACTTTTAAATGAAATTTCTAATGTAAACACTACATTATCTACAGAAATTTCAACTGTAAATACTAATTTAACTACTAAGATAACCCAGGTAGAAACAACTACTATTCCAAATGCAATTAAAGCAGCTATTGTAGATAATCTAGATACAGAAGATTCCAATAAAGCTTTATCTGCAACTCAAGGAAAAATTTTAAAAACTATGATTAGTAATTTAGCTAATCTTAGAATTGAAGTTGTGTCAGAACTTCCTGAAACTGGGGAAACTAATGTAATTTACCTTGTTAAGAAGAGTGGAACAAATCCTGATACGCACGACGAATATGTTTATGTAGAAGGAAATTGGGAAAAAATAGGAAATACAGAAATAGATCTTTCTAATTATTATACAAAAGATCAAGTATATTCCAAATCTGAAACCTACAACCAAAATGAAGTAAATACTTTAATTACAGAAATTGAGGGAAATATTCCAACTATTCCTAATATAGAGACCAGTATGTCTGGGTCTGGAAATGTTATTACTTCCATCGAAGTAGATACTACTAATAAACATAAGGTTAATGCAGTAAAAGGAATCTCTGTATATTCTAAAACTGAAGTAGATGAAAAATTATCTGGCTCAGGTTTAGGAGATGTTGTTGCAGAAAGCCCTTTTTCTACAGCCAATAACGTAATTATATCTGGAAGTGCAGGGAAAACTGTTAAAGATTCAGGAATTCTATTAACTAATCTTGCTACAAAGGAATTTGTAAATCAATTTGAGCCTGAGTGGAATAAAATAGCTCATAAACCTGAAACTTTTGTGCCTTCCGCGCATACTCATACAATATCTCAAATAACGGATTTCCCAAAACTTGGAACATTGGCTTCTAAAGATAAAATTGATGAGTCAGACCTTAATTTTGATATACCTGAAGGAGTAGTAGTTGATTCAGAATTGAGTTCTACATCTGAGAATGCAGTTCAAAATAAAATAATTACTAATGCTTTATCAAGTAAAGTAGAGCAGTCAGCATTAAGTAATTATGTTACTAAGGATGAGATAGCTGAGTTAGGAGGAGGAGATGTAGTAGCTAATGGTGATCTTGTTGATAATAGGATAATAATTGGAGCAGGAACAAAATCTGTTTCTGCATCTAATATTTCAATTTCAGACATCACCTCTGTTACAAATACTGTAAGTGAAATTATAGATGGAACCACAAAACTAGATTATATAGATACACTATATATTGAGGGTGATTCAGGAGATTTAATGCCAATAAATAGGAATGCCAACACTATTAATATTAAAGGATCTGATGGAGGAATGATTACTGTCCATACAGATAACGCTAATGGTGGAGAAAAGGTTCTTATAGGGCATACATCAGGAATTACTCATGTTCCAGAAGCACTGAGTGAAAGTGACGAAGACAGAATCCCTTTTGTTCCTGGAGGAATGACTGGCTATAATTTAGGAAAAATAGGACTAGATATAAGAATTCCAACAGCTGCTATTGATGGATTATCGAACGTTGCTAAATCAGGAGATTATGCAGATCTAAATGGCAGTCCTAATGCTCTTCCAAATCCAAGTTCATTAACTGTTATTGCTGGCACTAATATTACAGTTCATAGTGGGGCAGAGGCTCATACTATTGATTTAAATAAAACCTACACAAAACTTTTAAACTCTGTTGATACACCAGGCAAAGCAGGTATATTTTATGGGGATTCACCATCATACTCAGTAAATACTGTGCATGTGACTAGTAGGAATCCTGATGCAATTATTGTAGTTCCTACCGCTACAACTGTAACATTTGGAAGTAATTATGTGAAAATGAAAGATTTGGATACTTTGTCAGGAGGTAGTTATAAATGCTATTGTATTACTTACATTACTACAGGATTAATATTAGTTAATGGAGCTATTTATGGATAATATTTTAAAATTTTAGTGCAAAATTTTTAATATTTTTTGCACTAAAATTTTGATATTATAAATATATTTTCTACTTTTGTAGAGATAGAAAAAATTAAATTTTAATGGTTATGAAAATGAATGTTGCAACCAGATTAGCTATTTTAACTAATCTGCCAGAACAAGGAAGTGTTCTTGAGATGATTTCTTCTAGAAATATCCGCAAGAAAATAGACTTTTCAAGTGAAGAAATAACTGCTCTAAACTTGAAAGAGGCTGATGGAAAAATTTCATGGACTCCAAACGTAGAGGACATTGAAGTTGAATTTAATGATTCTGAGACAGAGTTCTTACGAACTGTTATAAATATAATGGATCAGAAGCATGTCATTACAGATAATATTCTTGATTTTGTAGAGTTGATTCAAAATTAAGTTTATTCTACTACATATTTAATTTTAAAGTTATATCATATAACGCAAAACAAGTTCTTTGAGGGTTTATACATACAAGGATTCGAGAATGCGTTTTGTAGTGATATAGTATCAGACTGAGGGAAGATTTTAACGAAAATTCGTAATTAGACAAAGTGAGTTCCCAAAATGTCCATGCATGATGTTATAAAACGTGTTATTTGATAACTATACTGAATTCAGTATAGGATTTTTTCATTAACTTTAAAATTATGGACGTAGTAGAAAACAGATTGTACATGAGTACGCATCAAAAGGTGTTGCTGGCACTGGCTTAGGTCTTGGTATCGCTGGAACTGCTCTTGGACTTTTAGCTCTTAGTGGAAGAGGCTTATTTGGCCTTGGAAATGCAGGTAGTGCTGCAGCAGGTGCATTAGCAGCTGAAGCTATTACTGGAGGTCCTACAGCTTTTCAAGCTTGGCAACATTCCTGCAATGCTGAGTTAGCAGATCAAAAAGCACTTTATGATTTTGCTTTGTTATCAGCAAATGCTCGTTTTAATGATCGTCAAACGATCAATTCAGAGATGTTTGGTTTATACAAAAGCCAAATTGATGCAGATTTCGGACTGTACAAAAATCAGAGAGACCAATTCGACGTATTAGCTGATCGTATTGGAAAACTTGAGACTGCTGCTGCTGTACAAGCTGCTGTAGAGCCTTGGAGAAGTAAAGTAACTAAGATGGAGATTGCCAATGTAGCTGGTATGGTAGGACTTGAAGCTGAGCGCAGAATGTGTGCTGACAATAAGATAGTAAATTATGCAAATAATACATTCTATCCTATTCGTGTAGCTGCTGTTGAAGTAGGTACAGATACAGTACAGCGTTCACTGTATAATCCTTTATGCCCTTGCTCAGGATACTCAAATAGCATCTTATTTGAGCCTACAACAACTCCTGCAGCTTAGTTAAAATCTTAGTTTAAGATGTATCCTGTAAATCAAGTTTTCCTAGGTAATCCAGATCCATTATTAGCTTCTGATATTACCGATCAACTTCAAAGGGTAAAGGCCTATGAATCTCAATTAATGCAATTACAGAAAACAGCTACAAAAGAGCTTATTTGAGATTCTATTGATAATGAAATGAACACTTTAACCGAAAGTCAAAAGAATCGATTCTTTGAAGATAAAGAATATAGTGAAATCACTACCTCTCTTCAAAAGATGGTTCAAATAGAGCTTTTAAACTTAGTTAAAGCTAAAATTGAAAATACACAAGAAGGTAAAGAGTTATTACAAAAACAGTTATCAATTGTTAAGAAGTTGAAGACTAAGATCGTCCAAGAGACTGACAATGAGATGGCTATCTTTAATAAATTTCGCGAATTTTCTAAGGATAACCCAAGTCTAACCTATGAAGAATTCTGTAAGCAATGGCGCAACATGTAGACGTTATAATGAATAATTTGCGAAATTTTGTGAGTGTTAAATTAACCTCGTTATCGCAAAACAATCCTATGATGGCTTTAATAAAGCCCTTAGCATCTAGAGTGATTGATAATAACATGTACAAAGTTGAAACTTTGCTAAAACAGATTTCAGATAAAGATGGATTAGTTGATATTGAAGGTATCTTAACAGAAATGTCAGATAATATTATCAATATCAAACCATTTAAAGTGGAAACTGGATTACTTGGGCAACTTGAAATAGGTGCAGGAAAAATAAAGATGGACATCCCAATGGTTAATAAATCTTTGGTTTTGAATCAACAAGATCTAAATGAATTAAAAGACATGCTATCGCATTAGAAATCAGAAGATGAAAAGGAATGGTATTTTTTATATCATTCCTTTTCTTTTTATAAGATAAATTATAGTTAGTGGGAATATTATCAAATAATTCTAAAATTGGAGATAAAGGAAAAGATTTAATTCTGCAAACTTCAGGTAAAGTATATGTTCAAGTTAGAGATAAGTTTTATCCTATAAATTTTAGAGAAACACAAAAAGAGAATACATCAGATGATGAAAAAACTTCCGATACTAAAGGAGTTCTTATAGTTGAAGATATAAATTCTTATACTGGATCGTATCCTGGAGATAATATTTTGATAGTTGATAGTGTAACGGGAATTTTCTATAGAACAACTAATGGATCCTATGTACAAATACCCTCTATAGAGGCTGGCTTTTTTACATCCCCCTTATCTATTCAATTGAATGATATTTCTAACCCTCCTATTATTACAAATTCCTCAGAATTAGTTGAGAACCTTAATGCACAGTATTTATCTGGACATTCTTCTTCAGAATTTGCTAAAAAAAATTCTGACGAGAGTATAACGGGAAAATGGGAATTTAAAGACATAGTGGCAAAAAAAGTAAAAAGTAGTTCTGGAACAACAATTTTAGATTTAACAAAAGGAGAATTGATTATAGATTCTATCATAACAAACTCAATAAGTAATACTGCTAAGGAAAAACCCATCACAATTATCAAGCAAGATGATGGTAATATATATATCCAACTATCTAATGATGAAAATATATCCAATACCATATTAGGACTTGTTAAGAAAATTGGGGAAGAGGAAAATTCTATTACATATACACCATGAATAGAAATAAATGCCACTAAATGTAAAATAAACGGGATTACTTATATGTTAAATTCTGATGGCACAGCAACATTTGGGCCAATGTCTCTGAATTCCGATAATACAATAACTATAGGCAATTCTGTAATAGACAGTGAAGGGAATATTACTTTAGGTGGCATTAAAATAAATTCTGATGGTACAGCAACATTTGGATCTGGAGAATACCAAGCCACAATAGATGCTAATGGAAAATTCTCAATCCCTGAAATATGTATCCTAAAATAGAAAATATTTAAATATTTATTTGTATTA
>CEAA01024090.1_pt1 | contig 17353 bp, 7 predicted proteins | sample 557551 | NCBI WGS metagenome assembly CEAA01 (sample SAMEA3182115, study PRJEB8094) | gut metagenome | biome: human; feature: gut; material: Stool; isolation source: human stools | place: Canada | collected 2013-06-11
CCCTGCATACTGCAGGCATTGCCTGCAGTACTGCCATTAATAAATATCATTACGCAAAAATACACAAAGACCCGTCAACAAATTAATTCTTGTGAATTACTTGTCGACAGGTCTATTATCCCTTAGCTATAACCTACTGCATGTTAACATACTGAGCCTTATTTAACAGTTCCTTCTGATTATTGATTATAGAAATTGCCTCCTGCAGGTCCGTTGTCTTCTGCTCACCTGTATTCATGTTCTTGATGGTTACCTGATTGGTGTCAATCTCATCCGTGCCCAGTATAATACAGAACGGAATGGTAAGCCTGCTTCCATAGGTGAGCTTTTTCTTGAACTTACCGCCCTCTAGATATATCTGGGTATTGATATCAGCAGCTCTTAATCCCGTTGCAGTCCTGACAGCATAAGTCATATCATCGGTCATCGGTACAACAAGCGCATCTACCGGGCATTCAAGTTCTCTGTTCAGGAAATTATTCTCACACAGAACATAGAATAATCTTGTAAGACCGATGGAGATTCCGACTCCCGGCAGTGACTTCTTTGTGTAGTACTCTGCAAGATTATCATAACGTCCGCCGCTGCACACGCTGCCGTACTCCGGATGATTCTTTATAAATGTCTCATATACCGTTCCGGTGTAGTAGTCAAGACCTCTGGCAATTGACAGATCAATCTTATAATAATCTGCCGGCACACCGAAGCCTGCAATATAATCAATCACGGTTGTAAGCTCCGAAAAACCTGCATCGAACACCTCATTACAGCCGGCAAAGCCCTTAAGCTTCTCAACCTTCTCCTCATTGCTTCCGTCAAATGTGAGAACATCGAGCAGCTGTGAAGCCGTAGCCTCAGGTACCTTGAGTTCAACAAGCTCCTTTGCAACATTGTCACGTCCAATCTTGTCTATCTTATCAATGATCCTTAAGATATCCACGGCGCTTTCCTTCACTCCGAAGTTGTCAAAAAGACCGTTTAACACCTTACGGTTATTGATTCTGATGACGAAATTATCAATTCCTAAGTTGTTGAACAGATTATATATGATACTAGGTATCTCTGCGTCATTGACTATGCTTAAGCTTCCGTCTCCGACAATATCGATATCTGCCTGATAGAACTCTCTGAAACGTCCCTTCTGTGCTCTCTCTCCGCGGTATACCTTTCCAATCTGGTATCTCCTGAATGGGAATGTAAGCTCTGAATAATTCTTGGCAACATACTTTGCAAGAGGCACCGTAAGGTCAAAACGCATCGTAAGGTCTGAATCACCCTTGTTAAATCTGTAAATCTGCTTCTCGGTCTCGCCGCCCGCCTTCGCAAGAAGGATCCTGCTGTCCTCCAATACAGGTGTGTCAAGCGGGTAGAAGCCATATTTACGGTACACCTTCTCCATCTCTGATTTAATCTTTTCAAATATAACCTGATCCTTTGGAAGAAGCTCCATAAACCCGGATAAAGTTCTTGGTTCTACAATCTCACTCATGAAAAAATCTCCTGTTATAATATAGTATTTTATGTACAAAGAGCATTGCTTAGGAAGCCCTGATGACGCTTACCTGCATAATTGATTTAAGAATATCATAGAATATTTCAAAATGCAACCTGTCTGAATTTTATAAATTTCTTCCGTATGAATTTTATAATTTCTTCCGGTGCACAACTTGACAAATCCACACTTCGTATGCTAGCATATATATACTCTTTGCACTGCATACAAACCTACAGTACAAACTGAGCAGACCGTGACACCCTGTCATGGAGTCGGGTCACACAGGTGACAGTGGAATCTATTCATCCACGGGACAGTAGTTGCTAATACTGAATCGTGGGTGTTTTTTTATACTTTTCTAAGAAAACATTTCGTTTTTAAAACCCACACATAAGTGTTATAGAGTGATATCAGCTTTTTAACTATTCACAAGCAGCATGGCAGAGCGAGCTGTTTCAGGGCGAAAACAGACCTCTCTAACGCCACCAAAACGACTTATCGCTCAGAAACGGAGATTAACTATGAAAAAAAATGAATCCACAGCACCGGCACATAACACCAATGACAGCGATTTCGAGAACATTGCCAACAGAGTATCCTTCATCACAATCGTCGGCAATGTGCTGTTATCAATCATCAAGCTTTTAGCAGGTATTATCGCACATTCTAACGCAATGATAAGTGATGCCATACATTCTGCTTCAGATGTTTTCAGCACAATAATCGTGATTATCGGAATTAAGCTATCGGCGAGGAAGCCTGACAAGGAGCACCCTTACGGACATGAACGCATGGAATGTGTTGCCGCCATCGTGCTTTCCATAGTCCTCTTTATCACAGGTCTCGGAATAGGTTCAACCGCCGTCAAAAACATTACAAGCGGCAGCTATAACACCTTACAGATTCCCGGCATTCTCGCCCTTGCTGCAGCGATTCTCTCAATCGTATGCAAGGAGGGCATGTACTGGTACACAAGATACAATGCCAGAAAAATCGACTCCAGCGCTCTCATGGCGGACGCATGGCACCATCGCTCCGATGCATTTTCATCAATCGGAGCACTTGTCGGAATCGCAGGTGCAAGACTTGGCTTCCCGGTAATGGATTCTGTTGCCAGCCTTGTAATATTCGTCTTTATCATAAAAGCAGCATACGATATCTTTAAGGATGCCATAGATAAAATGGTTGACCACTCCTGTGATGACAGGACTGAAAAAGAAATCCGGGACTGCGTCATGGGAAACAAGGATGTGCTTGGAATTGATCTGCTTCAGACACGTATATTCGGCAACAAGATATATGTGGATGTGGAGATTCGTGCAAATGCTTCCTACACATTGAAGGAGGCACACGAAATAGCCGAATCCGTACATAATGATATTGAAAAGAATTTTCCTAAGGTTAAACACATCATGGTGCATGTCAATCCGGCGCTGTAGCAGCCTTTGGGACAGGGGTCAGACCCCTGTCCCAAAAAGCGGGGACACCTGTACCTGACCCCCTCTGTCCCATGAGCTATCTTCTCAGCATGCTGTTAGGCACATCGTACACACCGATTACGAATTTCTGCACGGTCAGATTATGATGTGCAATTTCTCCTTCGGCTTCAAGCTTAATCACAGTGCGCATTATTTTGACGCAGGATTTTTCGACCTCACTCAGTGTTACCTTGCCCTTGCACATCACGTCCTCCGCCAGCATTCTTGCAAGTCTGGTTGAGGTATTATCAAAGATGCGCGCTCTCACCCTTCCCGGAAGCTCTATCATCGCCATCACAAGGTCATCATTCGTGATGTGTCGAAGAATCGTCTGTATCTCTTTATCAGACATCTCTAATAAGGTGAGGGATGTCTGATTGACAATGGAATAATCCCTCTCATCGACCTCCCTGTTATCCTCACTTAGCGACCTCACCCACTTGTCGCGCTTATCATCCTCTTTTATATAATCGTCCTCAGACCTTTCCTCCTCCTTCTTCTGAAGAATCTCCCTGAGAAACTGCGGCATAAGCGACTGCATGTAGCTTCCAAGCCTGTCTATACTAACACCTGTCTGAATCAGACAGGCGCCCTTGTAATACATAAGCACAATCAGCCCTTCATAGGCGTGGTACTCATCGGCGGCAAGCATGTTAAGCCCCATCTCAGACACAACAGCCGGCTCATCGCCGTCCACAACCTGCATCATCAGTCTGAAAAGAAATCCCTGCGTCCTGTCGCTCTTATCCAGCTTGTCACATGCATCGCAAAGCGCCAGCAGCCCCTCCTGCCTTGCAAGCTCAGAAAAATCCATTATTCTTCTGGAAGCACCCAGCACTCTGGAAATACCGCCGGCATTTTCTCTGTCCGCATTGATGTCTGCACAGCAGCTTTTCAGCTCATTCAAGAAAAATGTATCCATATTGATTCCTCCTCACCGGTAATTGTATATCGACTACTCTATCAGCTTCAATTTCACAAGCCGCACCCTAATTGCACCCGTTGTCCCGCTTACCCACAAAATACTCCACAAGCATCTGCTGGATATTCTTAGGGTACATGAGATTGGCATACGAAAAGCCTCTTTCACTCACCTTGACAACCGTCTTGATTCCGCGCTCTCTTCCGGCATCCGTCGCAACCTTGTCAAGTCTTCCGTCCTGCTCTCTCTCTGCAATCAGCCCATCAGCCATCATAATCCTACTCAAGCCTCCAGCCGGGATTTTCTTGACGTCATCCCTCTCACATATACGCTCCAGCTCCTTTTTTATTTCCGATACATACATATAATCTGCGTAATTAAAATTAGCCGCTTCCTCCTCAAGAAGGAAAAATTCCTGCTTCTCATTCTTCTTACTTGCCTTGGATAAGGTTGGTTTTTCCTTTTCTTTTGCCGCGTCCACTTTATTTGTGAGCAGCTCCGGATATTCGCCGGCACATTTTTCTACAACTGAGAGGAAGCTTTCTCCGTATTTTGAGAATTTATTTTCTCCAACTCCCGAAACATTCAGCATTTCACTCTTAGAGACAGGAACCTTCGCCGCCATGTCAATCAGGGTCTTATCACTAAAAATTATGTACGGAGGCAGATTTTCCTCTCTGGCAAGCTCAAGTCTTAACTTTCTCAGCCTGTCAAACAATTCATAGCCGGCAGATGTAAGCGCATCGGTTGCCTTAGTCTTTTTATTGGAGGCGGCTGTCCTCTCCGGCAGCTTATCGTCATCCGTAATCTTGACAAGCACTCTTGCATCAGTATTCTTGAGCCTGCTTATATCGCCCATTTTTAAGACCTGATAATCGCCGACTGTGAGATAGCCTTCAAGCACCAGCTGCTCAACCAGCCGCCTTAAAAGATTCTTGTTGGAGGAAGCCAGCACACCGTAGGACTTATATTTTGCGGCACCTATCTCCTCCAGCCGCGCTGTCTTTGCGCCGGATACGGTATCTATAATGATATTTCTTCCGTATCTGCCGTTCGCCTCGTATACGCAGTTTATGATTTTCTTTGCCTCATCCGTCATGTCCAGTGTCTCGAACTCATGCAGACAGTTGCCGCAATCGCCGCACGGCTTGTCCGGGTTCTCGCCAAAATATTTCAAAATATAGTTGCGGAGGCATTCCGTGGTGTAGCAGTATTTCTCCATTACCTGAAGCCTTCTGCTGTCCCGCTCCCTTATCGTCTGCTTATCTGTCTCATCCAAATCGGACATTTCCTTGCGCTCCAACAGAAATCTGTTGATAACAATATCCTGCGGTGAAAACAGCAGAATACACTTTGAATCCAGGCCGTCTCTTCCCGCTCTTCCGGCTTCCTGATAATAATTCTCCATGCTCTGCGGCATGTTGTAATGTATTACGAACCGCACATTCGATTTGTCAATTCCCATGCCGAAGGCGTTGGTGGCAACCACAATGCTTATGTAATCGAATACAAAAGCATCCTGCATGCGCTTTCGCTCCTCAGCGCTCATTCCGGCGTGATATTTCGCAGCCGAAATCCCCCTGCTCTTCAACAAATCATACAGATTGTCGACATTTTTTCTCGTCGCGCAATAAATTATTCCGCTGTCCCCCTCATGCTCCGCAATATAATCCAGAATATACTGCTCTTTTTTCTTAGGCTTCTCCACCTGAAAAAACAGATTCTCCCTGTCAAATCCGGTGACAAGGGTATACGGATTGACCAGCCCGAGCGTACACACAATATCGTCCCTGACATTCTCCGTCGCCGTCGCCGTAAATGCGCTGATTATCGGCCGCCTGTCAAGCAGCCTCACGAACTCCACTATCTTCATGTAGCTTGGCCTGAAATCCTGCCCCCACTGCGATATACAGTGTGCTTCATCCACGGTAAGCATCGATATCCGTATATCCTGTGCAAGCTCCAGAAAGCTGTCCGTAACCAGACGCTCAGGCGCTACATAGATAATCTTGTACACACCCTGCCTCGCTCTGTTGACCGTCTCATAAAACATATTTTCAGAAAGTGAGCTATTGATAAACGCCGCCGGAATACCAGCCTCATTCAACGCCTTAACCTGATCCTGCATGAGTGAGATAAGCGGCGAAATGACAATTGTTATTCCGGGAAGCAGCATTGCCGGAATCTGATAGCACACCGATTTTCCTGCTCCTGTTGGCATAACGGCAAACACATCCCTGCCCGACAGTATATTGTCAATTACCTCCTTCTGCCCCGGTCTGAACGCCGCATATCCGAACAGTGCCTTCAGCGCCTCCTCCGGTGTCCTATAGCTCTTATTCTTTTTCGGCTCATTCTCCTGAAAAGCCACATTATCACAGACCGGCATGTCATATCCCGAAGCAACCTGCCCTTCAAAATCGCTCTCATACTCTGCATTCTCCGCCATTTTAAACAGGCTGTCCCATGCCCCATCGTCCATGCAGCTCTCATCATAACCCGAATTGTTGTTCATTATATTCTCCCTCATTCCTTTTAATTTATCTCCGCAGCAAAACATATATTCTATTTCAATTATACCTGATTTGTCAGTCAATTTCAACTTATTGTGGAGAATTATTTAGTTATTCCTTCGGTTCACCACCACAGCATCAGTTCACCACCACAGCACCGCTTCATTAAAATATCCACACAAAAAAACCGCCTGCCCTGTTCTCCTGCAGAGCAGACGGTTTTCGTCTATGTATCGATGTGAAATTTATATTACATTCCGTACCTTATTACATAATAGATAATATACACCCGGCCGGGACAACCACCGTTTTTCAACTGTTGTGTTCTCCTTTATCCTGCTCAACGTCTTTTTTCTTTTTTAATCATAAGCACCGCTCCGGCACCAAGGATTATCATTACTGCGCCAAGTACTATAAGCCAATTCGGAAGCCATACATTGCCTGTATGTGGTGACTCTATAATCTCTGCATCCGAATTCTTCCCATTGTCCGTTTCGGCTTCGGAACTACTGTCCTCCACCCCAGCATCAGCTCTGTCCATCGGTTTTTCATCTACAATTACTGTATAGTCCGATGCATGTGTAAATACAAGTCCGGCATTTCCTGCTGCGTCAATTTCATCTGAACAGATAAACTCCAGCTTACCCATCTGCTTATTGAAATAGAACAGATTTGCATACAGCCCGGCATTCTTCTTATCCATATTGATGGTAAGAACCGCCGCAAAACCAAACTCTCCATCGTGGGCAAGTGTCAGGTTCACCCGGTAACATTCTCCCGTGACATTGTTGATAATATCAAGCGGTATTCCCGCTCCTGCATTTTTACCGTGGGCGATACCAAAATCAATGTCTCCAAAAATATTCTTGATATCCTTGCCGTTTACCGTCCATGTAACTTCATCGCCCATATCGAAGATGACTGTTATATCCCTGTCTTTGATGCTCTCAAAGATATTCTGTGGAACAATGGTGCTTCCGTTCATATCCACATTTATGGTTTCTCCGTCCTTTGCTGCTTCAATCCGGCTCCTGATAACATCCCAGCCGTTTTTCCCACTATCTTCCTTAATAAACGGTTTTCCCGTCTCCGGCTTGCTGCTATCTGTATTTTGGTCTGCCATATCCGTGCCCGGATTTTTATTATCTGTACTTCCCTGATTATCGTCCGGGGCTCCCGTATTGTCATCATCCTGCAGCTTTTCTATCGCCTGCGTATAGCTATGTCCGCAGTTCGCGCAGATATAGGTCATAACGCCCTCTGTTGTCGTGGTAGGCTCCTTCGTCACCTTCGAGGTATAGCTGTGTCCTAAAGCCGCAGTAATGCTTCCGGAGCAGAGCAGCGTATTGCAATCCTTGCAATAAGTATCGCCCGTATAGCCTTCATCCTGACAGGTCGCGGTTCTTGCATTTTTCACTTCTGTATTAGCATGAGCACATAAGCTTCTTGTAATGCTTACCGTCACGCTCTCATTAACATAGCTGCCTTTATCCGCTCCTATGTAGACTGCTGTTGCCGTGACTGCTGTCCCGGCTGCCAGCTCTTTGTCTTTATCGCCGTCCTGCCATGCCCAGTCCATATAATCGGACAGGCTGACATCACCCACCTTTGTAATGCTGTTAGCTGTGCTCATAGTCGAACCCGGCATATTCGGGGCATTCTCTGCCTTATTTACCGTAACCTTTACCTTACAAGAGGCTGTATTATAATTAGTCTCATCTGATGGAGTGAAGGTAATGCCATACTCCGAAGAATTGCTGTCGGATACACCCGGTTTTATGCTGCCATCCGTCCATGCAAAGGTGCCCGGCATTCCTGCCACGCCTCCTGACAAGCTGCTCTCAGAAAGGCACTGCCCATAGGTCAGCTCTGCCGCTGCCGGTACGGTGCTGACAATCGGTGTCGCTTTCTCTATCGTGACAGTCACGGTGATAGCCGCACTGTCATAATTCGTGCTGTCGTCCGGTGTAAATACAGCTATATAGCCTGTATTATTCACAGTCGGCACAGCTTTACCATTCTGCCAGCTAAAGCTTCCTTCTACATCCGTCTCCACACCACCTACGATATGTCTTGCACTGCCACCTGTCAACTTGAAATCATTTTCCAAGGCAGCATTCGGACTGTAAACCGCAGTGCCGACAGTCGGGGCGGTCAATATAGGAGCAGCCTTAGCCACACTGACAGCAACACTTCCTTCCAATTCCTGATACGTAGCACCATCAGCCGGGGTGAATATCCATGCCGCTGTAGTCGTGCCTGCGGACAACACCTCATCAGGATTCTTCCATGTAAGTATTCCTGCCACCGCCGTATCCGTGCCCTGCTCTACAAAGGAAGCCTCCCCTGTATTCAGGGAAAGTGCAGACAGCTTCTGCCCATAGGTCAATGTACTGCTTCCGCTTATAGCAACACCACTTCCGCTCTTTTCCGAAACAATGGTCTTATCCACAATTGTAATGGTAAGCGTATAAGCAGCATCCTCGTAATTATGCATCGAAGCCGTGACAATCATGGTTGCTGTCTGTCCTGCCGTTGTGTCCGCCTTTACCTTGTAGGTCAGATTTCCCTTATCATCAACCATAGCTCCGTCAATAATGCTGTCTGGGTCTGTTACAGAAATCATATAGCTCGTCGCGCCTCTATCCTTTGGCAGTTTCCCTGCAATATCGACTGTAACATCACTGCCGTCCGAGCCTTTCGTGTAGGCGTAACTCTTATTTTCAGTGAGCACATCCGGTGCGGCTGCCTTAGTGATAGTCAATATACCGCCTCTAATAGTCACTTCATAATTTCCATTGGCAGACACTCCTGTAATGTCATATTCGCCCACATCAGAACTTTCATCCGCTTCAGAAGCTGTGGTGATGGCAAGCCTCTCTATGGTATCATTCTCCGCCAATGTGCTTCCTTCTGCCAGCGTATAAGTGAAGGATGGGTCTGCCTCTTTATATTTCCGTACAGCATCCGCAATCGTAACCAAAACTGCTTTCCTGCTGACAACAGGAGCAACCTTGCAGGTCACACTGTCATAATCTCCCGCCACACTGCTGTCCGGTGTGAATGTCAGCTCATATTCCACCGATGTTCCTACACTCGGCATCTCAGATTTATTTGCATCTGTAATGCTCCATGTTCCGCTTACTTTCACACCTGAGGTATTTACAACCAGGGCATTCGCGGCATCTATGGTCATGTCCTCCACCTTTGTGCCGTAAATGCCGCTAAGTATCGGTTTTTCAGCAACTGTCAGCTCTGCTTTCTTCACGGTCAACACAAGCTCTGTGGTCTGTGGTGCGTCTCCCCTGCTCGTGCCGCTTATAAAGCTCTCGCCCATAGGATTGTAAGAAACCGTCAGCGTGTATCTTCCTGCTGCAAGGGTATTAAGCCAATCTGCCTTCAAAATAAGCTTATCATCGGACACCAAAAAACTATCTGCGGCAACCGGAGCAGCTCCCATCACAATCGAAGCCACGGTATTGCCGTTAAGGGATGCTCCGACTTCCACATCAGCTGCCGAGGTTTTTATAAATTCCGCACTTACTGTAGCTGCAACATCAGTATAGACTACTGTACCCTCGGAATTGATAATCGTCTTATTTCCCGCCTTATCCGTGATACGGGCATATACAATGAATTTTTCACCCGGTTCTACGAAGAATCTGCTGCCTGTCATCCATGTTCCGTCTGCTTTATAATCGCCCTCATCCTCCACCTTCTGATACTCAATCGTATTCACGCCGCTGGTGGCATCCTCTCCCGTGATACTTACATCTACCATTTCCTTAAAGAAATACCCAAAGGTTATCTTGTTCAGAAAGCCGGTAAAGCCGTTATCTTTTATCCTGATTTTACCGGTCGGTACAGCTGTGTCAATCTTTATCTCTGCGGACTTCTTATCCGTGATACCTCCATCTGCATTTTTCAGATAATATTCTACGGTCTGTATTCCTTCCCCACTGACAGTCAGGCTGTCCTGCCATATATTTTTATCTGTCGAAATGGTATAGCCGCCCGGAGGTGTCAGTGCAGCATCACCCAGATACCAGCCATTATCTCCTGTTATTCCGGAAACCGCGGCATCCTCTGCTGCCAGATAGCCAATGCTCCATTCCTTGGATACACTGCCTGCTCCCTCAAGGGTATAGTTATCATTGCCGAGAGCCGTCACCGTGGCAGTATAATTGCCAACCTCGGTCGCCTTATTTGTATTCGTGCCGCTGTTTTCATAGGCAAGTGTAAAGCTGTCACTCCCTATCGCATTCTTCACCGTGGCGGTCACGCTCTGCTCATTGCCGTTGTAGGTAAGTGACGTGTTTCCGCTCCATGCCAGCATGACCTTCTTAGGCTTGATGGCAGCATTAGTCTCAGTCTGTTGTCCAATGCCTGCCAGCACATAATTGCCCGCACTTGTTCCGCCGAGTGCTATGCCGCTTATGGTGACAACCTTGTTTTCTTCTGCATTGGCATCCGCAAATGTGCCTGTGGCAGACCGGACAATCAACGTGTCTTTATCCTTATCGCTCACTCCGTCTAAAACCGCCGCACTGCAGTCCAATATTGCGGCTGTAGTGCCGTTATAGGTCTTATTTCTGGCTTTGATACCGGAAACAGTGACCGGCTTTTTTTCAATCGTGAATGTCTTCGTCACACTTCCGTTATAATTTTCTCCTGCTCCGGTAACAATAACGGTTGCTGTTCCCACATTCACATTGTTCTCGTAGGATACCGTGTAATCTGTGTTCTCGGTAAGTGTCGTGTTATTTAAAACGACTCGTGAAACGGCCGGGGTCTGTGCCTCTCCACTGTATGTCACTGTGTCCGTCCCCAAAGTCACGGCTGCTCCCTCTATCGAGGTCTTTGCAGTTTCCACCACGGAAACATCGGAAATCGAATAACTGCCCTCACCCTTTGTCGTCGTGTTATCACTCTTGCGGTAGGTATATCCTACCGCCAGCAGACTACTCAAATCATCTCCGCTGGTTCTGTCACCTCCATCGCTGTCCTTAAGCTTCAGTGTATTGCTGAATATGCCGCCGGAGAGTGCGCCGTTTCTCAGGCCCACAGTTTTCTTAAAGGTACCGCCGGATATCAGGACACTGTCTGCAGCTTCGATATTCAGTGCCAGGTTGCAGCCGCTGTACTCTCCAAATGTGCCGCCGGATATGGATACACCTTCTGCCCTCGCAATATCGACTCCGTTGCCGCCACATCCGCCAAATCTGCCGCCGGATATGGATACGGTCTTCACGTTCTCTAATTGTACCGGAGACTCATATCTTCCGTTTGTAATAGATATTTCCTTTGCTTTTTCGGCATAAATACTGTTATTCCATGCGTTATACCAATCATTATTACCTCTGCCAATCGTTACGCCACCCGTTATGCGTAATACTGCGTTTTCTCCATTTACATGAATCGGATCTCCCTGTGTGTTGAACAAACCATTTGCATCCATTTTAATATTCCCATCTATCACCACTTCTCCGCCTGTGATGTAAAGCATCCGATAGCTAGACGCTCCATTTTCACCATATAGCTTCCCATTGCCTGTGATAGTGCATTTTCCGCCCTCCACCGTTATCAGTGGTGCCGTCATGTTAATAATGTACGGACTATATTTACAGCCCTTCATGTCAATGGTAATATCATCGCCATCTTTTATTGTAACGCTCTTAATCGCTTCATAATTATTTTTTGAAGCAACACCCCAATCCATGCGGGAACACAGCAGTGTTACCGTGGCAGTTTTCCCCCTTGCCGCTTCTATGGCATTATACCAGTTGTCATAATAGGTTTCTGTTTCCTCTCCCTGTATTTTTAGCTTCGCCTCTCCGTTTGTCGTAAAGGTCAGACTTGAGATATTGGAATAAGCACCTTCCTTTTTTGCCACAAAATAATAGGTACTCTCATTCTCTGCGCTTCCGCCCAGGGAAACTGTTGTGCTTGTATTCTCCACGGCTGTCGATGCCACATCAGCCGCATTTTCAATCTCCGCAGCATCGGTAATCGCCGTTTCGCTTTTTACATAGTAGACGGTCGTGCCGACTGTATTCAGTGTCAGCCTGGCATCGATGGCTGCAGCACCCTTCGAGCCTGCTTCCGCACACAAAACAATCTGCTCTGATTCTAACATCACAATCGTATTTGTATCCGTGTCTGAGATTGTCTGTCCGGATTTTTCCATGGCACTTCCGGCATTCAGCGGGGAAACCGTCACAGAAAGCTCCGTGCTTTTGCTGTTTGCCGGGAGATATAAAAGCATCCTGCCATAGTAGTTTTCCACCTTACTCACCTTAGCCGGCGCATAATACTCTCCATTGTCTGCAGAAAGGATGACATTATCCTGTTTCACAGTGACAGAGACAGCCTCTAAGTCGGATGTGATTGCTTCATCATAAAACTCCAACGTAACCGGATACAGAGGAGTGCCGATAGTCGCATCATAACCGGTCGTTCCCTCCTCAAAGACAAGGGTTTTCTGATACTCCCTGCCATCTATCGTCAGTGTAAAGCTCTGGCTGCCCGTCAGCCTGCCCGTGGTGAAGCTTAAAGGCACAGACAGCTTTCCGATTTGGAGAAGCTCCGCTGGGGCTGATTCTGCCAGCACCGTATCACCAAGCTGTATCTTTGCAGATGCCGCAGCAATAAATCTGCCGTCATAAACAGTAAAATTCACCGTGTACTTATTTGCGGCAGTACTTCCACTGGCGCCATTTCCTGTCTTCACTTCACCGGTGACATTTATGTAAACATTCTCACTGACAGACACCGTGCCGCTTGCACCGGAAATATTATTCTCATTCCGAAAACCACCATAGCCGATATTGCCATTTGCCGTCACAGCACCGCCGGTTATGCTGATTGTGCCAAGGCTGAACACATAACCGGCAACGCTTGCACCCTGATAGCCGACACCAATCGCTGCACCATCCTTTCCTCCCGTTGCCGTTACGGTACCGCCACCGATGGTGATAGAATCTACATTTCCGTTTGAGCCGCCACCGATGCCTGCTGCATAGGAACCACCTGTGGCATTGACCGTACCTCCGGTAATCGTGATATTTCCGCCGCTCTCACCGATTGTTCCTCCTATGCCTGCCGCCTGATAGCCGCCCGCAGCATTAATCGTACCGCCCTCTATGATGATATTTCCTACATACACCTGTTTTATATCGCTGGTGATTCTTGCCATACCACCAATACCGGCACCGCCGTAGCTGCCATGAAGAGCCTCTCCATAGCCACCCTTTGCGGTCAGCGTTCCCGTACTGTCCGCGGTAATTCTTAGGGTTGCCTTCGTCTGCCCCATAACCTCGATGCCGGCACCGCCCCAGCCGGCAGCCTTCAGGGTATTGTCTCCCTTTACTGTCAGGTTCAGCGTAGCACCATATCCCACGCTGATGCAGGAGCTGATGTCCTGGGACTTCGTAATATTCAAATCCTCAATGGTCAGATTGACCGTCGTGAAATTGCTGATAAAGATGCCATTCGTAGTAGTTCCCGTCAAGGTCTTGCCATCAAACTCGGCAACATTATCGGAGTCAATTACAATGTAATCGGAATAACCATAACCGAAGGTGATGCTTCTGGTTTCCAATGTAGACACATCAAGTGTATCACTACTATTAAGCAGCATGATGCCATCATCGGCATCCCCCACCACAACGCATATTTCCGGCAGCTCCACATCTCCGGCAAGCGTATATGTATTGCCGTCTATGTCCATTTCCGGGATGACCGCCGTATAGACAAAACAGCCCCCGCCGTACTCTGCAAGCTCCTCAGCATCACTTGTAAAGACATCATGGTCGCTTTTTTCTTTGTCAAGCTCCCAGGTGATGCCCTCTATTATGACTGATTCTTTCTTTATTTCTTCACCCTCATTACTGTCTGGGGCGGTATCACCTGAGTCATTGCCGGACAGGATAACTGTCCCCGCCGGGTCCTCGTTTTTTTCTTTATCTATGAATTCTTCCCCTGCCGCTGTATTCTCCTCCGTTAAATATTCCTCCGTTTTTTCATATACGGTATACTCCACCGCTGCCTTTAGGGAATCCGGAAACAGGATGTCGCTCTCCTCAGCTCCGAATGAAAGTGTCTGGTATTCCTTCGTCCCATCTAACGCTTCAAATGCGGTAATTGTATATGCTTTTATTCCGACAGCCGCATTTGCAGTCATCAGTCCGGGATAATCTATGGTAGAATTTACCATAAAAAATGAAAGAAGAAAAGCAAGCATCCTCTTTACCCTATGCTTCGAACATAAATTCTTCACTTCCTTTATCCCCCCCTTCCCTCGATTATTTGTTCCTGTTATCTTTTTCATAATGATATCCTCGCTTTCTGTAAGCATTGTCCAAGCTATTCTTTATGTATTCATAGCAGATTAATCTCTCTCCCGCGGTTGACCGCCTGCTGTCTGTTCTGCACCTGCAGCTTTCGGAAGATATTATTTGTGTGAAACTTGACCGTTCCTGTCTTTTTCCCCAGCCTGCCCGCAATTTCATCATTGCTCAGCCCCTGTGACATCAGACGGAGTACAGCTGTTTCCGTTGCCGTCAGCGGCTCGAAATATTCCGCGGGGGATTTCAGGTAATTCGGAAAATATCTTCCCACCTCGTCTGCAAGCAGCTTAATCTGATCCGTTAATTCGTCTGCTCCTTTTTCCTGCTGGTAAATGTTAAGCATCTGCACCATGCTGTTTCCTTCGTCTGCAAGCAGACGGATATACCCGAATTTCCCGGCAAGCTCAAGTGTTTTCGTGAGTTCCTCTATGAGATGCTTTTTATCCCCCGCCTTATGGCAGATGATAGCGGATAACATATAGCACTCACACAGATCCATATGGCGGTTTCCGGTTGTAAGCAGCGCGATAAGCTGCTTTACCAATACATGGGCGACCATGTATTTGCCCGTTTGCAAATAGCACCGTACCTTTACCAGATAAGCATACATATCCATCATGAAAATGTCATTATTTTCATCCGGTGCCGTTTTCTCAAGCCATTCCTCTACATCCTCCTGCCGCCCATCATAACAAGCTGCCAGACATTCCATGGCATTCAGGCTGCTGGTCAGCTCCTCCCACCCTGTCTCGTATATCCGTTTGCGGATTTTCTCTACCAACGGCTTTGCGGTTCTTGTCTGTCCATTCACAAGCAATATCTTCATTTGCAGGGCTAATGCCACAAACAGGCATCGCATATCATTTTCCTGCTCCATAAGAGGTATCGTCCCTGTCACAAGCACAAGTGCATGGAAGCAGTTATTATTCTGGTAATACCACTCCGCAAGTGCTATCTCGTATACACCCTTTCCACCACTCCCATAGAGCTTCCCTATTGCTTCCGTGATGGTGTCCTTATAACGCTCCAAGCATGGTCCAAATCTCGTAAAATCCCGAAAGCCATTTAAAATGCTTGGACGGCAGGCCGACATCGTAAGGCTCATGATCGGTACTGCGCCGGCCTTTATAAGAAAGAACGCAATCCTGAGAAACATGAAATCATCCGTATAAGGCATGACCAGTTCTGTGCTAATCCTGTAAAAATCACTGTGATCAAAGTCCTGCAGCTGCCAGTTTCTCGGTGTCTTACCTAAAATTGCCACATATTCTTTTGCATCGTCCAATCGTCCCGCCATCGCACAAAGCAGGGCAGGATGTGTTATAAGCACTGGATTGTTTACATAATCCTCCCGCTTAATGCTAAAAATATAATCGCGGCAATCCCATAATGCCGGCATGGAAAAAGGATGCTTTGCAAACTCCTCCAAAACCATTTCAAGTAACTGTCCTTTTTTATCGGCCGCCCGCATAATACGCAGCATCTCTTTCCGTGTGCGCGGGTAGGTCTGTTTTTCTTTTTTTGCCATTTCATTCATCCTTATCTGAAGGTTTAAGACTACTCAAGTTCAGTTATATTTATTTCATTCGCTCTTGTAAAGCAAACTTAGGTTATGGAAAATCCCAAACCTGAAGTAAGACCTTCCTCCTTTCCGCAATGTCCAAACGGCTGAAAATCAGGCATTTACGGCATTCAGAAAATACATCTATATTAAAATCACAAATTAAAATTCATTTTCACTTTATAAGCCACATTATCCGCTGTCAATGGGCAATAAGTCATGTAGTGCACCATTCCGAGGGCTGTTACATAAAAAACCGCCTGCCCTGTTTTGTTATGCAGAGCAGACGTTTTTCGTCTATGTATATATAATTGATATTACATTCCGTACCTTATCGCATAATAGATAATATATACCCAGCCCAGACAGCCATGCAGAATCGCCCAGCCGATAGATTTCCACTTAACATACGACAGCACCACTGCCAGAGCCGTACCCACAGTTGCCCCAACATCCACCGTCTTTTCAACTGTTGTGTTCTCCTTTATCTTGGTCAACGTCTTTTTCTCCGAATCGGACGGCCCATATATGAGATCCTCCTCCGAAACCTCAAGTGTGCTGGCTAACATCGACAAAGTCTGTATATCCGGCTGTGTCTTTTCTTTCACCTCTTCCGCAGCGTACACTCCCTGTTGTGTTTTCTTTGAAAAAAAGACGGACATACATGCCCGCCTTCTCCATGGTTATTTTCTCGTTTCATTTTTTAACTATCGTTTCTATGAATTCAAATTTTCTCTGCATTTCTTTACGGTAATAATCAATCCCGTTCCGGAAAGAATTAATAGTATAAACAGCCATACACTCGGTGTGTTGTCCCCGGTTTTAGGTGCAGTCACATCCTTCTTATCAGTTCCACTCGATGGCTTGTCATCAGAGGAATCGCTATTGTTATTGTCATTCTGGTTGTTATCACTGTTATCAGAGGTATTTGCTTTGATGGTAAATGTGGTGCTTGCAGAACCATCCGTCCAAAGGATTTCAACTGTATTGGTTCCTGCCGAAAGTGTATTCAGGTAGGAAGCTTTCAGTGTGATAA
>CEAA01009751.1_pt1 | contig 17189 bp, 9 predicted proteins | sample 557551 | NCBI WGS metagenome assembly CEAA01 (sample SAMEA3182115, study PRJEB8094) | gut metagenome | biome: human; feature: gut; material: Stool; isolation source: human stools | place: Canada | collected 2013-06-11
GTCATGCAGTTCCAGCACGGCGGCTACTGCATCAACATCCTCGACACGCCGGGACATCAGGACTTCTCCGAGGACACCTACCGCACGCTGATGGCCGCGGACAGCGCCGTCATGGTCATTGACGGCGCAAAGGGCGTCGAACCGCAGACGCGCAAGCTCTTCAAGGTCTGTGCTCTGCGCAACATCCCCATCTTTACCTTTATCAATAAGATGGACCGCGAAACGCGCGACCCGCTCGAGCTCTGCGAGGAGGTCGAGCGCGAGCTGGGCATCGACACCTATCCCGTCAACTGGCCGATCGGCTGCGGCAAGGAGTTTGCCGGTGTGTACGACCGCGATAAGCGCTGCATCCTGCACTTCACCGACGCGGGCCACGCCAAAAAGGCGGGCATCACGGAAATCGAGCTCGATGATCCCGTGCTCGTCGACCTGATCGGTCAGTCCCGCCGCGATACGCTCGCCGAAGAGGTCGAGCTGCTCGGCGCAGGCCGTGACTTTGACCTGGACGCCGTGCGCCACGGTAAGCTCTCCCCCGTGTTCTTCGGCAGCGCGCTGACGAACTTCGGCGTTGAGCCGTTTTTGAACGCGTTTTTAGAGATGACCACGCCGCCGCTGCCGCGTGTGAGCGACGCGGGCGAGGTGGACGTCTACTCCCCCGAATTCTCGGCTTTCGTCTTCAAGATCCAGGCCAATATGAACAAGGCCCACCGCGACCGCCTTGCCTTCATGCGCATCTGCTCGGGCAAGTTCGAGCGCGACACCGAGTATTTCCACGTCCAGTCCGGTCGCAAGATGCGCCTTTCCCAGCCGCAGACGATGATGGCCGCCGAGCGCGAGATCGTCGACGAGGCCTACGCGGGCGACATCATCGGCGTGTTCGACCCCGGCATCTTCTCCATCGGCGACACGATCACGATGCCCGGCAAAAAGTTCCGCTTCTCCGGCATCCCGACGTTCGAGCCCGAGCACTTCATGCTCGTCTCACCCAAGGACACGATGAAGCGCAAGCAGTTCGTCAAGGGCGTGGAGCAGATCGCGCAGGAGGGCGCCATCCAGATCTTCAAAATCCCCGACAGCGGCTTTGAGGACGTGGTCGTCGGCGTGGTCGGCACGCTGCAGTTCGACGTGTTCGAATACCGCATGAAGAACGAGTACGGCGTGGACCTGCGCATGAGCGGCCTTCCCTACGAGCACCTGCGCCTGATCCGCGAGTGCCCGTGCGACGTGAAGGACCTGATGCTCTGCTCGGGCTCCCGCGTGCTCGAGGACTTCAAGGGCCGCAAGCTCATCGCCTTCGGCGGCGAGTGGAGCGTGGGCTTTCTCACCAAGCACAACGAGGGTCTTATCCTCGACGACTGGCTCAGCGTGTAACAGATAACACCTATAATATAAGGAGAGACGCGGCTTTCGCCGCGTCTCTTTCGTTATAAAAGCATCGCAGACTTTGCCGCCCGCAGGCGGCAAATGATCTGGATCTTTTTTCTGGCGACACGCGCGTCAGAAAAAACACTCTGCGCGGAGCGTGTGTCGAGCCCGCGAGGCACAAAGCGAAGCGAAACTTTCTCAAAAAAGTGGTGACACCACTTTTTTGAATGATCTTACGCGTTGTAAACGTCCTCGTTCAGCACGCCCTCGGACTTGGCGACATAGATGCTCGTGGCGGAATCGCCGACAACATTGAGCGCGGTGACGAGCATCTCGATGGGGCGGTTGATGGCGAGGATGAGGCTGTAGGCCAGCATTGCCGCATCATTCACATAGCCGAGGCCGGAGAGGATGGTGAAAAGGATGATCGCGCCGGAGCCGGGGGCCGCGGGCGTACCGGCGGAGGCGATGAGTGCGAGCAGCGCGATGACGACGAGCTGGGTGAAGCTGATGCTGTAGCCCGCGCAGCCGGCGATGAAGAGCGTTGCGATGACCTGCATGATGGCCGTTCCGTTCATGTTGATGGTCATGCCGAGCGGCAGGACGAAGGAGGCGATCTTCTCATCCACGCCGAGCTCCTCGACCGTGGTCTTGACGTTGAGCGGGAGCGTCGCCGCACTCGAAGAGGTGGAGAAGCCGAAGACCGCGACGCGGGTGATCTTCTTGGCGAACTTGAAAGGATCAAGATGCGCGAAGATCGCGATGAAAGCGGGATAGCCGATGATGAGGAAGATGAGCAGCAGCGCGACCGTGAGGATAACGTAGGCGACAGCTGGCTTGAGGTGCTCCACACCGTAGGATGCGAAGGTGCGCGTGAGCAGCATGAAGATAGCGACGGGGCCGAACTTGCTGACGACGAAGTTCAGAAAGACGATAACGACGTCGTTGAGCTCCTGGATGAGCTTGCGCAGCGTCGCGGTCTTCTCCTCGCCGAGCGTCTTCATGCACAGGCCGAGGGACACGGCGAGGAAGACGACGGCGAGCACCGCGGTGTTGCTCGAGAAGGTGGAAGCGATGTTCGAGGGGATGACGTTCAACACGACGAGCAGCGGATTGGAGCCCGCCGAGCCTGAAACGCTCTCGAGCCCGTCGACCGCAATGTGGAACACGCCCATGTTATAGAAGACGATGCCGCACACGCAGGCGAGCAGGAGCGCAAAAAAAGAACAGATCAGGAAACCTTTGATACACTTGAAAGAAATTCTGCCAAGCGTACTGGTATCGGAGATCTGTCCTATTGCTAACGTAATGGAAGTGAAAACCATCGGCACGATCACGAGCTGTAATGCACGAATGAACATCTGACCGGCCAAATAGAAAAGGCCAAGCGCGCTGCTCGCTCCGGCAGCGGTGATATCCTGGAATAAAAGATTATTGATGGTCGCCCACACCGCTTCCTGTCCGGAGGCATTCAAATGCTCGCGGAGGAACAAAAACAGGAGACCGGCCGTCAGTCCCGCAACCAGGGAGATGGCCATTTTCGTTGCCAGTGTTTTCTCTTTCCTTACTTTCATGTGTCGTATCCTTTCTTTTCCCGTGCCCGCCTGCCCCATTTTGAGGCCCGCGTTTGCGATTTTTACGAGCATACTACGCGGCGCCGCAATTGGCAAGTGGCGTTTCCGCTAAATATGAACGAATTTTGAACGCGTTCCGCGTTGGTATTGACAAAATTCCAATTTTTTCGAAAAAATAAAGAAACCGCTAAATTATCTGTTGACAAATGTCGAACGGAGGCATATGATGCACACGTAAAAAAAGAGTAGGTGCAGCCGCTTCGACCGCATCTCAAACGATAATAGCAAACCCGGTGAAAACCGGCGACGCAAAGCTATAGGGCCTTACCCCTGGGAACAGGGCTGGCAGCCAGTTACCGAAAGGAGATCGCCGTATGAAACGGCTGTTTCGTCATGCCTGCGCTATGCTCGCAGTGCTTATTGTCATGTCCATGTTCACGGTTGTGAACGCCAGCGCTGCCAATGGCACCACCATTGACACCACGAATGCCAAGTATGGTTTCGTCACCGTCAACTACACCTCCAATGCCAAATTGAAGGTCGGCATCCAGTACGGCAACGAAAAGACGTCTTACAAAAACTGCCCGAGCGGCAAGGACGCCGTCTTCTCCCTCGAGCAGGGCGACGGCACCTACACCATCTCCCTCTGCGAGAACATCTCCGGCACGACCTACCGCGTCGTGACCAGCAAGCGCGTCAACGCCAAGATCGAAAACGCCTACGCCCCTTACCTCATCGCCACGACCGACGTGCAGTTCACCTCCGGCGACGATGTGTGCAAGAAGGCCGCCGCGCTCTGCAAGGACGCCAAGACCGACATGGACAAGGTCACCGCGATCTACAACTACATCGCCGGTCACTACACCTACGACACCAAGCTCGCTAACGACATCACCTCCGGCAAGGTCAGCAAGTACATCCCCGACACCACCGCCACCCTGAACAGCAACAAGGGCATCTGCTATGACCTCGCGTCCCTCTTCGCCGCCATGTGCCGCAGCCAGAACATCCCCTGCACCCTCACCAAGGGCTATGCCGGCAGCAGCTACCACGCCTGGAACAAGGTCAACGTCAGCGGCAACTGGTACCAGATCGACATGACCTACGCCGTCACCAAGCGCGTCATCAACGAGACCACCTTCGCCGGCTGCGTCTCCCCCTTGACCTACTCCCAGCAGAGCGATACGCTCGCCGTGTCCGCGGTGGCGTAAAATATCACAATTCGTCGAAGTACGGCGGCAGGTATTTCCTGCCGCCGTTTTTTTCTGCGCATTATTAGTCCTGTTAATATCTTATATATTTTTTGAAAATCTCCTTGCATTTTTGGGCAAATCTGGTATACTGTGAACATAAAATATTGGCAAACACAAATATCTGTGCGGCTCGCAGAAGAGCAACTGTACAGAAAAAGGCACAGCAGGCGAAAGCCTGTGTCGCAAAGCCACGGACCTAAACGGCGCTCGCGCCGCACGGCAGCCGGTTGCCAAATGCAGATCACTCCCCCCTTCTTCGCGCCGTACAGGCAGAAGAAGGAGGATTTTTTATGTCTGAGAAGAAAGTTGGCAAGCGCCTTCTCACCTGGGTCCTGGTCCTCGTGATGACGCTGTCGCTATTGCCGCTCAACGTGCTGGCGGCAAGTCCGGCAGTCATGCGAATCGTCAGGCCGGATACTGACAAGTATATCACCTATAATTTCTATCTCAATGAAGGTGACAAAACACCCTATTACTCGCAGATCATCAAGAACAACGAATCTCTCGACGCTCCGGCCACTCCCGAGAAGAAAGACTACAAATTTGTTGGCTGGTACGATGGTGATGAACAGTTCTCTAATTTCGGAACCGCAATCACTGTCACGGAAGGTAGCACTGACGTAGACCTCTACGCCAAGTTTGTTCCTGTGTGTTACGTCTACTTCATGGACGGCACTGGCGAGGGTGCCCGCATCATCGCTACTGAAATGCTGACGCCGGAAGGCTCTCTCAGCAGTGAAGATTTTGATCGTGCGGCATTGCTCGTTCCCGTAGGTGCTGAACAGGCAGTTATTGGCTGGACAAAAGATGACGAGCAAGTCGGGGAAGTTTCCTACGTTGAGGGCGGCTCTATCTATCTTTACCCCATCATAGCAAACGGCCACTGGATTACTTTTGATTCCAAGGGCGGCAGCTATGTTGATCCTCAATTTGTAACTGATACCACTGAGGAGCCTACCGCCCCGACTAAATCTGGCTATGACTTTGCTGGTTGGTACGATGGCGATACCAAGTTTTCTTTTGGCGGTACCTTAGATAGCAACAAAGATCTGACCGCACATTGGACTGCCAAAAATGCGGTCAACTATACCGTCATCCACTGGCTGGAAAATGCCGACGATACCGAGTATTCCTACAAGGAATCCGTGCAGATGTCCGGCGCTGCCGGTTCTCAGACCACAGCCACGGCCAAGTCTTATGAGGGCTTCACCGCGCAGACGATCACGCAGGAGACCATCGCAGGCGACGGCTCCACCATCGTCAACGTGTACTACAAGCGCGACGTGTATGAGGTGAAGTTCTACTCCGTCAAGTGGGTTCCAACTGGTTTGTTCCGCGGCTATTATGACGCCGACAAGCTGCTTAAAACCATCACCGCCAAGCACGGCGCTTTCATCGGCGATCAGTGGCCGACCATTAACGGCAGCAGCACTTGGCAAACAAACCCGAGTGGCCAGCCATATCAGGTCAACATCGAAACGATGCCCTTGGGCGGCGCTACCTTCTACGGTCCCAAGACTGGATCTGGCAGCGAAACTGCTTATTACTATGTAGAGGTGCTCCCCGGTGAAAGCGGCGGAACCCTCGTTGGCGGCAAATACTACAAACAGCACCACGAGGATACCAGCCCAGGTACGGGTTACAGTGTCACCAAAGAGGACCAGTACGACATCACCGGCTATACCTTCAATGCGACGATAAGTACGAAAATTGGCAAGAAGTACGACAACGCCAAATTCTACTACACCCGCAACAACTACGACGTGGTCTTTGTGAACAACGGCAAGACGGTGCACACGCAGTCTTACCCGTTCAAGGCCTCCATCGCCGAAGCCGGAAGCTACACGCCGTCGAGACCCGAGGGCATCGACGCAGCGTATGTCTTCACCGGCTGGTACGCCGACCCCGCGGGCGCGCAGCTCTATGACTTCGACGGCAAGACCATGCCCGCGCAGAACATCACCGTTTACGCCCACTGGGCCGCGCCGGTGCATAAGGTCACCTTCATGGTCGGCGAGACGACCTATAAGACGATGGTGAACGTCGAGCACAAGGCTACCATCACCCTTCCCCCAAACCCCACGTCCACCGATAGCACAGAGGACTTCCTCGGCTGGACCTATCAGGACGGCAAGCCCTTCAACCCTGAAACCAAGATCACCGGCGACCTCACGCTGTACGCCAAGTTCGGCAGCAAGACCGGCTACAGCGTGACGTATGTTACCGAAGGTAGCAGCCCGGTCACCGACGACAAACTCTATGCCGAGGATGCGTACGCAACCGTTCTCAACGGCCCTTCCACCGCCCCCGCTGGCAAGGTCTTCCTGTACTGGAATGCCAGCAGCGACAGCAGCGGCAAGAAGTACTATCCCAACGATAAGGTCTTAGTGCCAAAGGGCGGCGTTACCCTGACGGCTGTTTACGGCCCCGTAGCTCAGGTGCTTACCCTGACGTATCACTCGAACTACCCCGATGGCACCGATACCACCAATACCACCGCAGTTGAATCCAACCTGAAGAACAACGCTCTTATCCCCGTTGCCGCAAAAGACAAGTTCACCGCCCCCACCGGTTATGAGTTCGATTGTTGGAACACCAAGGCTGACGGCACCGGTGACAAATTTGCCGCCGGTTCCAGCGCCCGCGTGGATAATATTGGCAGCAATGACCTCTACGCACAGTGGAAGCCCATTCAGATCACCGATGAGATCACCGTCACCATCAAGGGCAACACCAGCACCGTGACGTACGACGGCACCGAAAAGAGCGTAACCGGCTACACCGTTGAGAGAAGTGACAATCGCTATACCGAAAACGACTTCACTTTCAGCGGCACCGCTCTGGCCAAGGGCACCGATGCTGGCACCTATCCGATGGGCTTGAAGCCTGAGAACTTCGAGAACAAGAACGCGAACTTCTCCAAGGTCACCTTCGTGGTCACCGACGGTTCCCTGACCATCACCAAGCGCGAGGTCACCCTGACTTCCGCCAGCGACAGCAAGGTTTACGACGGCACCGCTCTGACGAAGCCTGAGGTCACCGTTACCGGCAGTTTCGTTGATGGCGAGGTCACTGACATCAAGGCCACCGGCACGATCACTGACGTCGGTACGGTCACCAACACCATCACTTTCGCCAAGGGTGAAAAGTTCAAAGACAGCAACTACGCCATCACCAAGACTGAGGGCACGCTGGAAGTCACCCCCATCACCGACAAGGTCACCGTTACCATCACCGGCAACACCAAGACCGTGAGATATAACGGCAAGGAGCAGTCCGTCACCGGCTTCACCTATACCGCACCGGAGGGCGTCAAGGTTACCCCGAAGGATGGTTTCAAGCCAGAAGCTAAGGGTACTGATAAGGGCACCTACTATATGTACCTGACTAAGGGTGACTTCATCGTCTCTTCTAAGATCTACAAGGAATTCGAGATCATTGTGAAAGACGGTTACCTTGAGATCACCAGAAGCGGTGGTCATCATCCCCGTCCCAAGCCCACTGTGGAGATCGAAGACGATGACGCGCTCGGTCTGAACACGACGGATCACTTCGCCTATATCGTCGGTTACGGCAACGGCGAGGTCCGCCCGCAGAACAACATCACCCGCGCCGAGGTCGCGACCATCTTCTTCCGCCTGCTGACCGACGACGTCCGCGACGAGAACCTGACCAAGACCAACCGCTACTCCGACGTGACGCGCGCCGACTGGTACAACACCGCGGTCTCGACCCTCAGCTCCATGGGCATCATCACCGGTTATCCCGACGGCACGTTCCGCCCGAACGCCGCCATCACCCGCGCCGAGTTCGCCGCCATCGCCGCCCGCTTCGACTCGAACGGCGACAAGACGACCGCGAAGTTCAGCGACATCGCGACCCACTGGGCCAAGGACGAGATCAGCATCGCCTACAACAACGGCTGGATCACGGGCTATCCCGACGGCACCTTCGGCCCTCAGCGCGACATCACCCGTGCCGAGACCATGACGCTCGTCAACCGCGTCCTCAACCGCCAGCCCGAGACCGAGGACGATCTCCTCCCGAACATGACGGTCTGGACGGACAACGCGAACCCGAACGCCTGGTATTACCTCGCCGTTCAGGAAGCGACCAACAGCCACTACTACAAGTTCAAGACGAACTCCCAGTATGAGAAGTGGACCGAGCTGCGCGAGACCCGCGACTGGACGCAGCTGGAAAAGTAAGTCAAAAATCCTCCACCCCCTATTGTAAAAGGAAGAACCGCTCGCAAGAGCGGTTCTTCCTTTTTGCACTCCCCTCACGATCTCAAAATCCATTGACAAAGCGGGCGTTCCTGTGTATCATATCAACATACTTATAAGATAGGATTTATCTCAATGACCACCATTTACGCGGACAACGCCGCGACGACCCAGATGAGCCGCGCCGCGATCGGCGCCATGCTCCCCTATCTGGAGACGATCTACGGCAACCCCTCAAGCCTGCATTCCGTCGGCCAGCAGGCGGCCGGGGCGCTGCTCAGCGCGCGCGACCGCATCGCCAAGTGCCTGAACGCTTCCCCGCGCGAGATTTACTTCACCTCCGGCGGCAGCGAGGCCGACAATCAGGCCATCCTCTCCGCCGCGCGCCTCGGCGAACGCAAAGGCAAAAAGCACATCATTTCGACCGCATTCGAGCACCACGCCGTGCTGCACACGCTCCAAAAGCTCGAAAAAGAGGGCTTCACCGTCGAGCTGCTCCCTGTCGGCCCCATTGGCACCGTGACGGCGCAGCAGGTCAAGCGCGCCATCCGCGAGGATACGTGCCTGGTTTCCGTCATGTACGCTAACAACGAGATCGGCTCCATTCTGCCGATCCGCGAGATCGGCGCAGTCTGCCGCGAGGCGGGCGTGCTGTTCCACACCGACGCCGTGCAGGCCGCGGGACACCTGCCCATCGATGTCAAAGCACAGAACATCGACCTGCTGTCGCTCTCCGCGCACAAATTCCACGGCCCAAAGGGCACCGGCGTGCTGTACGCCCGCCAGGGCATCGCCTTGACGAGCCTCATCGAGGGCGGCGCGCAGGAGCGCGGCAAGCGCGCCGGCACGGAGAATATTCCCGCCATCATGGGCATGGCCGCAGCCTTCGAAGACGCCTGCGCACACATTGACGAGAATGCAAAAAAGGTCAGCGCCCTGCGCGACCGCCTGATCGACGGCCTGTCCAAGATCCCGCACAGCGCGCTCAACGGCGATCCCGTGAATCGTCTCCCCGGCAATGTGAGCTTCTGCTTCGAGGGCGTCGAGGGCGAGAGCCTGCTGCTTCTTCTCGACGCAAAGGGCATCTGCGCGTCGTCCGGCAGCGCGTGCACATCCGGCTCGCTCGACCCAAGCCACGTACTGCTGGCCATCGGCCGCCTGCATGACGTGGCACGCGGCTCGCTGCGCCTGAGCCTGTGCGAGTGGAACACCGACGAGGAAATCGACCGCATCCTCGAAGCCGTGCCCGAGGTCGTGGAATACCTGCGCGGCATGTCACCGCTGTGGAACGACCTCGTCAGCGGCAAAAAGCAGTTCGCTCTATAAAAGCACGGCAAAATAAGGCAAAACGATAAACGCGGCATCGCTTCCGTCATAGAAAATCTCTGCGCGGAAACGTGCCGCATGATGTGAGGAAATATGGACAAGGTACTCATTGCGATGAGCGGCGGTGTGGACTCAAGCGTCGCCGCATTTTTGATGAAGGAGCAGGGCTGCGAGTGCATCGGCGCGACGATGAAGCTCTTTCACAACGAGGACATCGGTGTCAGCCGCACCAAAACCTGCTGCTCGCTCGAGGACGTCGAGGACGCACGGCTTGTCGCGCTGCGCCTTGGCATCCCCTATTATGTCTTCAACTTTTCAGACGACTTCAAGGGGCAGGTCATCGACCGCTTCATCTCGTCCTACGAGCGCGGCGCGACGCCAAACCCCTGCATCGACTGCAACCGCTACCTGAAGTTTGAGCGGCTCTACGAGCGCGCCCGCATTTTAGGCTGCGACGCCATTGTGACCGGCCACTATGCGCGCATCGAGCAGGAAAACGGGCGGTGGCTGCTCAAAAAATCGCTCGATGAGAGCAAGGACCAGAGCTACGTGCTCTACTCGCTCACGCAGGATCAGCTGGCGCACACGCGCCTGCCGCTCGGCGCGATGCACAAGAGCGAGACGCGCCGCATCGCGGAGGAACAGGGCTTCTACAACGCCGACAAGCCGGACAGTCAGGACATCTGCTTCGTGCCGGACGGCGACTACGCTGGCTTTATCGCGCGCTACACGGGCCACGACTGCCCTGCGGGCGACTTTGTCGATGAAAGCGGTCATGTGCTCGGACAGCACAAGGGCATCGTGCACTACACCGTCGGCCAGCGCAAGGGTCTCGGCATCGCGGCGGACGCGCCGCTCTACGTCAAGCGCATCGATGCGGCAGAAAACCGCGTGGTGCTGAGCGGCAACGACGCGCTTTTTTCTCGTGAGCTGACGGCAAATGACTTCAACTGGATCGCCTACGACGTCCCACCGCGCGAGCTGCGCGCGACCGCGCGCGTGCGCTACCACCAGCGCGAGCAGGCAGCGACGGTCACGGTGCTTTCTGACGGGCACGTGCACCTCGTCTTCGACGAGCCGCAGCGCGCTATCACGCCGGGACAGGCCGTCGTGCTCTACGACGGCGACACCGTGCTCGGCGGCGGCACGATTCTCTGATGATATTCTTCTCTTTCTCTCTTCCGCTCATCCCCTGAGCGGGCGCGGGGCGCAGACATCTGCGCCCCGCGTTTTTATTCCCGCCCGGTGCTGGGACATCTCTCTTGATGAAATGATATCTCTTCTATATTTTTATCGACACTATTATCCGACTTATCGTATTATAATAGCAGGGCACTCATTTATTGAAAGGTTGGTGGATTGTTTGAATTTGCCGGTAAAATCCATCTCAGACTATATTAGCGAAATTGAAAAAAAGCCCAAGCAGACTAAGGTAGATCATACTATCACCGTTTTTCGCGGAGAATCAAAAGTTTATGACACTCCGTGCCAACCCAATATTTTCAGGACCCCACTTTCACAGTCCGATCGGTTCTTTGAAAAAATCTCTTCGACGAGATGTCCGCCAACCATCTGACAGATGGAAAGACCTATCTTGAAATTGCCATCGACGCACAGCATGGCGGTTTTCCCAGCAGATTACTGGATGTTACCTACAACTGTATAGTTGCCCTGTACTTTGCCATCACCCCGTATTACACTGAAAGTGAGACCAGTCACGACAATGAAGATGGTATCGTATATATTTTCTTTTTAGAAGATATATACTGTCCGACCGGCAATAACATCAATCAGGCCTATAACGCGTGCATTGATCATAACTCCGACTGGTTCTCCGATCAGGAACTATTCCAAAAAAATCACAAGCTGATCGATCACATCAAGAAGAATCCCCGTATTATCGCGCAGCAAGGTGCTTTCATCCTGTTTCAAGGCGAACATTTGAGCTCATTCCCCCGTTACCGCTATGAAACGGTCAGAATCGACAAATCTGCTAAAGCACAGCTCCGGAACGATTTACGTCTCTACTTCGGGATACACACGGGATCCATCTACCCAGAAGAGTTTAACCTTGTCCACGAAATGATACGAAAAAGTAAGAACGTTTCCTCCGGTTCCTTCTCCCTCGAAAATGAACTGAAACTGATCTTTCACAATATTGAAAAGCTGTCAGAGTATTATCTGGATGAACTCGAAGTAGCCTCCAAAGACGAATATCAGCAAATCATCAAGACCGCAGAGGCCGAATTGTTCGATTACCATTTACGGCTGAAAAGCTTTTTAGATCATCTCGAATGTCATTCTAATGTCAACAAGGACTACAAGGACTACAAAGTTGATTGTCAACGTTGGAAAGAAACATTTAACAGCTTAATCAACAATTTTGCGGATACTGCTGAGGCGCTCATGCAGGAATATCCAGATTCTGCAATACAAATCTGCCGCCGAGAGCTACTACTGTAGTCCAGATAGAAAAGTTTCCAGATAGAGAAAGGTGAAACAAATGGAACAGCTGAAAAGCAAAGAATATACATCCATCGCCAAGCTGATGCGTGGATTCCTTGAGGAAATTGAACTAGTTCCCTACAGCGAGCTTCCTTCTCCGCAAGAAATCGTTAAAGAATTAAAGCGCCGACGCTATCTCGAAAACGGAATCACTGCACAGCAACTTGGCTGTGCAGAAGACGGTGATCAGGTCGTTTTCGCTCACTACTCCCCAAAGAAGCCTCCGGAAGAGGTGTTCAAAATCCTACAATCTCCCCTTCTTGAAGACGGCGACCCTGTGACCTGCCATATTGTCGTTCTTACAAACACGATCGCAGAAAACGCACAAGTCGAGGCCCAAAAAGCGCGGATTACTAAACTGGCCAAAGCAAGCCTTTCCAATCGCTTCAAGGACAAAAAAAGGTCAAAAATTTGCTTCTGCACGCTGCACACTCCAGCAAAAACTGAGCAGGTTTTTTCCATCGCAATTCAAAGCAGGATTCGCTCGCCCCACTATGATTCTGCCATGGAATTTAATGCTGATTCTTCAAAGGCAGGCACTTTAGAAAGCTATCATATTTCTTCAGATGTATATATTGCAAAGCTGTTCGACATTGTGAGCCTATACAATCACATCGGTGCTGAACTGTTTGCACGCAATGTCCGGTATCATATTCGAGATGCGTTGAATGTCGAGTCCCAAATCCAGAACACTTTAACCAAATGCCCGTCAAGCTTTTATAATTGCAATAACGGAATCGCCATGCAGATTAAAAGTCAAAAGAACCTGGATCGGCGAGCCGAAAGTGATATCCGTCTGACCTACTCCGAAATAGAGGACCTCTCGATCATCAACGGTGCGCAAACAATTTCGGCAGCTGCTAATTTTTTCTTTCAGCAAACGGATGATGCCTCACAAATTGAAAACATCCAGTGTGCAAAGAAAAAAGCATGGGTTCTGCTACGCGTTTTTTATCCGGATGACAAACCGCAAAAGAACTGTTCACAGGCCTTTGATCAAATCAGTATTTCGCTCAATCGTCAAAAGCCCATTACTCCCATGGACGTTGCATATACCTGTCCGCAGATCACGCTCATCAACTCTTTTTATGAAAACGGCACCTACCCCCTTTATTGCTTTAAGCTTCTGAAACGGGGGCAAAATGAGCCTGGCCGCTTCCATTATCAGCTTTCTGATTTTGGCCGCATCGTAACTGCCTACTATTACAACGCTCCCGGTGAAGCACGTTCCAGCCCCACACAGGTCATCGTTCGGTATAGTGATACCTCCAGCGAATATGACACAGTCGAATTTTCCGAGAGCGATCCTTCCAAACCGATATATGCTCCGTTCGATCTGTACGATGACAAGGCTGCTTTATTTCTATCCTGGTACAAGCCTGTCAACTTTGCCGTGAGCATCTCCGAAGTATACCGTTTGGTAGAAAAGCAGTATCGGAATGCGGCAACCCCCGATGCCAACACTCTGGCCGTTCTGGCAAATGGGCGGTACTTTTTTGTAGCATATGTTGTAAATGCATTAAACCACGCAGGCAAGCCTTTAACAGCAGAGCGTTCGTTTGCCAATTTCGATTACAGCGCCGACCATGTAAAGTGCGCCAAAGAATACATCATCGAATTGATCTTACAATATTCCACACTTGTGGCGCAATTTGCAGAAACATATCTTAAAAACGCCGGCTCCGGCAGAAACACACTGAACTCCAACGACTTTAAAATTCCAGCATTTTATCAGGCCTGGTGTGATAATACTCAAGGAAACGATCAAATCTCCAATTGGTTGAACTCGCTTATGGCCGCACTTGGCGGCACCGATGAAAAAGTTTCTGAGCCAGCGTAATAATATAGCAGGGCGATATTGTTCTGTCGGTTTATCTCCTTAATACCATAAGCGGGGCGCTAATGCGCCCCGCGTTTTTTATTCCCGTTCACCGAGGGCTTCCTCCAGCTTTTGCAGCGCGCGCTTTTCGATGCGCGATACATAGCTCCTCGAGATGCCGAGCTTTTTGGCGACCTCACGCTGTGTGCGGGGCATCCGGCCGCCGAGGCCGTAACGCGAGATGATGACCTCTTCCTCCCGCTCGGTCAGGCACTCGTGCACGAGCTTTCGCACGCGCAGGCAGTCGTCGCGGTCCTGAATGTCCAAATACATCGTGTCCTCGACGCCGACGACGTCCATGAGGTAGAGCGACTCGCCGTCGGCGTCGGAATCGAGCGAATCGTTGAGCGACACCTCGCCCTGTAACTTCTTCCGGCTGCGAAAGTACATCAAAATTTCATTCTCCACGCATTTGGCGGCGTAGGTCGCGAGCCTCGTACCCTTTTCCGGGCGGTAGCTCGAAACGCCCTTGATGAGACCGATGGTGCCGATGGAGATGAGATCGTCCTGCTCGTCAGACTGGGTGTAGTATTTTTTGGCGATGTGCGCAACAAGGCGCAGATTGTGCTCAACGAGCACGTTGCGCGCCTCAATGTCGCCCGCAAGCATGCGCTCGACGTATTTCTTTTCCTCCTGTGCCGAGAGCGGGCGCGGGAACGAGCCGCCCGACAGGTGGAGCGAGAGCAGCATGGCGTGCGTAAGCAAATAAAGTGCAATCGACAGCATAAAAACGCCTCCTCTTTTTCTCCATCCTATGGCCGCACGGGAAGTCCCTATGCAGTGCTTCTTTCCATGACATGAAGGAACCATTAGGATTCATTATGTCTTTTTAACAATGTCGAAAAGTGGGTATTTCCGTTTTTTGTGTACTCGTCCAATCTTGCATAATCAGTCGCTTTTCCCCCTTGCAGGGCGAAAAAATGTGTGTTAAGATGCGTTCATCTTCAGGAAAGGAGAAACGTCTGATGACTCAGTTCTTTGCCAATGCAGCTGCATCTCACTTCGCACAGGCCGCCTGTGCCGCTTTCTCCTGTTCTGATATGAACAGCATGATTATTCTGGACGCCAGCCTTATTCTGCTGGCGTCCTTTATTATTCTGCCTCTGGCAGTACTGGTAAGAAACAAAACTGAACAGCCCGTCCGAATCGCGACGCAACTTCGACTTCTCTCCCGATTCTCCGCACGAGATAGAGACTGATATCACGAAAGAGGCTCCGTCGATTCGACGGAGCCTCTTCCTCTTAGCTTTTTCACTTTTTCTCGTTCGGCCGGCGAAAAAAGCGGAAATAGATCCCCCCATTCCACATTTTTCAGAAAGAGAGATCCCTCCAATGGACTTTTTAAACTTCCTCATGGCGCTCAGCCCAATTGTCGTCGTGCTTGTCGGCATCCTGGGCTTCAAAAAATCCGCAAAAACCGTCTCTCCCATCGCCCTTGCCTGGACGCTTATCCTTGCCTTTACCTATTTCAACCTTGACGGCCTCACGTTTGCTGAAAACGTCAAGGTGCTTGACCCCCTGGTCTGGAAGGGCATCAAGGAAGGCCTCAAAATCGTGCTGATGGTCTTCGGCGCGTTCACCATTTTGAACCTGCTGCGCGAGACCGGCGCCATTGAGGATGTGAAAGCCACCATTGCGCAGATCAGCGACGACCGCCGCGTGCAGGTTGTCATCATCGGCATGATGCTGCCGATCTTCCTTGAGGGTGCAGCGGGCGCGGGTGCTCCTGCCGCCATCGCCGCCCCGTTCCTTGTGGCCCTCGGCTTTAACCCCACCACCTCCATCGCCATCGCGCTGCTCGGCGACGCGACGCCCGCCTCGTTCGGCGGCGCGGGCCTGACGACCATCAACGGCGGTGCGGCCCTCGTTGACGCGGGCCTTGCCACCGTCGCGCAGAACGCCGCGATGGTCGGCCGCTTCCACATGTTCGGCGTGCTCGTCATCCCGTTCGTCATGGTCGGCATGGCGTTCGGCAAAAAGGGCTACAAGGGCATCCTCCCTTACCTCACCTTCGCGGGCGTGAGCACGTGCCTCACGATGTTCGTTCTTTCCAACTTTGTCGGCGCGGAAGTCACCTCCATGGGCACCGGTCTCATCTCCATCCTTCTCTCCGTTGCGTATGTCAAGCTCGTCGGCGTGAAGACTCCGGACGAATTCCGCAATGAAAGCGCCAACCATCAGCGCAAGTACAGCTCGTTCAAGGCCATGTCGCCTTACGTCTACATGCTCGTGCTGCTCCCGCTCATCCGCTATGGCTTCCCCGCCGTCGTCGAAAATGGCTTTGCCATCATGTGCACATTCGGCTACATCTTCTGGGTCGACCTTGTCATCCTCGTGTGCGGCATCCTCGGCGCACTCACGCTGGGCGTGGACTTCAAGACCTATAAAGCCGTCTGCAAGCGCACCGCGAGCGGCGTGCTGCCGGTGCTCGTCACGATGGGCAGCCTCCTTATCGTCGCCTACATCATGCAGTCCTCCTCCACGGGCATGATGAACCTCCTCGCCTCTGACATCGCCGCCGTCGTCGGCCGCTTCTATCCCGCGGCAGCCGTCCTCATCGGTTCGAGCGGTGCGTTCATCACCGGCACGGGCCTTGGCTCCAACATCATGTTCGCCCAGATGCACATCGACGCCGCGGCATCGCTCGGTATGAACCCCATCACGATCTTCGCCGGTCAGAACGCGGGCGCTTCGCTCGGCAACCTGATCTGCCCGAACAACACAGTCGCCGCCTGCGCAACGGTCGATCAGGTGGGCAACGAGAGCGAGGTCATGAAGAAGACCTTCAAGGCCTTCGCCATCATCCTTGTTTTGTACATGGTTCTCGCCATGCTTTATACCTGCGTGCTCTTCCCCAACTTCGGCATGTAAGGGCCGCACAAACGATCAGTTAACTACACGGGCACACCGTTTTTGAGAAAGGAAGTATTCTTATGGCAAAGAAAAGAGTTCTCGGCGTGGTCGGCATGGGTCATGTCGGCGCACATGTGGCTTACGCTCTGGCGATCCAGGGCATCGCGGACGAGCTGGTGCTCGTCGACCAGAACGAGCAGAAGCTCGC
>CEAA01007705.1_pt1 | contig 16628 bp, 10 predicted proteins | sample 557551 | NCBI WGS metagenome assembly CEAA01 (sample SAMEA3182115, study PRJEB8094) | gut metagenome | biome: human; feature: gut; material: Stool; isolation source: human stools | place: Canada | collected 2013-06-11
GCGGAACAGCTTGCCAGACTGCTGGATACCGTTCTTTCGAATCCCTCCGAGACCGCGGGCAAATATTACAAGCTAACCGACGACATCCTTCTGAACGATACCTCAGCGAAAAACTGGGAGGAAACGGCCAATCAGTGGTATACCTCCGGCTCATCCTCCAGCTGCTTCCAGGGAAACTTTGACGGTGACGGTCACGTTGTTAAGGGCCTGTATGTTAATCAGTCCGCTGTTTCCGGCAACATCTATGCCGGGCTGTTCCCAGTAGTAAAGCATGGTTCCACCATCAAAAATGTCGGCCTTTCTCAGTCGCACATCAACATTTTCTCTGAAAATGGAGAGGCCTTCGCTGGCGGTATCACTGCCTATGTGCATCTCTGGAAAGACGAGGAAAATATTCCTGCTTCCGATTACCCGGTGATCGAAGGGTGCTTCGGCGACACCACAGTGACGATTGAGGCTCAATTCTCCGGAGGTATTCTCTGTGGCTCACCCCGTCAGTTTACCATTCGGAACTGTTATTTTGTAGGTACGCTGAAAGCCTACGGCGACCGCGCCGGCGGCATTGTCGGTAACGCGTGGTATACGAAGCCCGGAGCGACTGTCACCAACTGTTATGCGGCGACCACGGATGAAAATTCGGCCACCGGTGTAAATAATCCCGCAATCTCCTATTCCAACACGTATTCGACCGCCGGCTCTATCAACGGTATTTTCGCTTTGAGTCTCAACAGCATGCGGGGCGATCTGGCTCTCGAGCGCATGAAAGGGTTTGATTTTGACCAGGTATGGAAAGTGCTTGATAACGGAACTCCCGTACTGCGAAAATTCAATTCGGACAACTATACCAACACAAATCCCGGACGCAAAGTGAAGATCAGTTTTGTATCCAACGGTGGGACGGAACTGGAACCAATCTATGGCGATGAAGGCGAAAAGATTGCTTGGCCGGAAGTCAGCCGTTACGGCTATAAGTTTGAGGGTTGGTATGTGTATCCGGAGCTGGATGTACGCTTTAAATTCGATGTATTCCCGATGTTCGATATAACGCTTTATGCAAACTGGACCGAGACGGGTATCGAGCAGGGCTTCGAAAGCTATCCACACAACAACGAGGATGGCATGGGCTCCGACTACCAGTATTTCCGTCCGGGCGTGCTGAATTACAGTGCCGACATGGTTCACGGCGGAGGCAAAGCAATTGTACGTCTCGGCGAAGTGGATGAGGAGCAGGATCTGCTGTTGTTCGGTGATGAGCTAGGGAGGCTGACCGTCGGGCAGGAATACGACTTGACCTTCTGGATCTATACGGACGAGATCAACGCAAAGCCGACGCTTAAGCTTGGATATACGAATTATCCTGATGTTATAGAACCGGCCTTTGCTTATGCTGAAATCCCGTTGACGGAAGCGCTGCCCAGCGGCGAATGGCAGCAGGTGCATTACACCTTCATTGCCAGTTCACCCTATCTGGTGTTCCGCACCCCTGGTATGAAAATGGTTCTGGATGACTTCCATATTGTGCCGACAGGACAATCGGGAGAGCCGGATGTCAGTAATCCTTCCAGTTCCGGAGGAAATGCTTCACCGTCTACAGGTGAAGTAGCGGTTACCGGGCTCATAGCAATGGCGGCTGTTCTGAGCGTGTGTATTATGGTGGCACTCCGTTCCAGAAAGCGGCGCTGCGTAAAGTAAAATACGGGTAACATATCGGCCGCCAGTCAAAATGTCTGGCGGCCGATATTGTTTCCGACATTTCTTCCGCCATGGATTCATCAGGAGGGTTTGGATAAGAAATGGTCAAAGATATAGAAGAGATCGGCTTGCGCTATGGCGTGGCGGATGAAGCATATAAATATTACACGGGTGTGTTGTATGACAGCAGCCACAGACAGGTTAAAAATTTTCCTGAAGCCCTGTGGCCCCATTTTCCAGAGCGGAATCTGGTGCCCGGAGGCCGGGAATTGTTTGACTGTCACGAAATTTCTCTGCTGACCGCCCGAAACGACTGGGCGGCGTTTCAGGTGGGGGTAACGGCGGAGGTTCCTTTCCTGCTGTCCCGCATTCGGGGGCTTGCGCTTTCGTCCAGACGGGGGGTCCACACCATCCGCCTGGACAGTTGGTGTGAACAACCGGATATCCGGTTGAAAATCCAATTTGAGGACTTGGTGGAAGCGGAGGACCGTTCTCGCAGGGCGGACATTCTATCCGACCGGGAAAGTTCAGAATATGCCGCTTACGAGGTGGGTATGGCCTGGATTGAGGCGTCGGTTCCACCGGACAGCAAAGCAGGACGATATTTGGGTGGCATACGCCTGTATGAAAGTCAGGGGTTAAGCGGCGAAAGCCTGGCCGGGGAAATCCGTTTTTCTCTGGAGGTGCGGGATGTACTGCTGCCGAGTAACAAGGAAAGTCCTTTTGAACTGGATTTATGGCAGCATAATGCCACTTTAGCCCGTATGCATGAGGTGGAGAGATACAGTGACAGACATTTTGCTCTGTTGGAAGAATATGTGCGCTCTCTGGCAGAGCTGGGACAGAAGTGCGTGACGATTGTGGCCAGCGATATTCCATGGTGCGGTCAGAACTGCCATCGGCTGGCGGACGGCTCCAATATTTACGAATATAACATGGTGGATATCGTCCGGGACAAGGAAGGACGGTTTCACTATGACTACAGCCGGATGCAGCGGTATATCGACCTTTGCTTTCGCTATGGCATAGACCGCTGGATCAAGGTGTTCGGTCTGGTATGCGTATGGGCGGATCCGGAATACGGTTTAGGCGGTACCGCTTCGGATTATCCGGATGCCTTGCGCCTGCGATATCTGGACGAAGAGGATGGCTGTATGCACCCCTTCCGGAGTGGAGAGGATATAGACGCCTATATCCAGGCCCTGGAGACCTATTTCCAGGAAAAAGGGCTGTTGGATCGGGTACTTCTTTCGGCCGACGAACCGGCGGATTTTGCGTATTATCAGGTCATCATAGAGCGGATTCGCCGCGTGGCGCCGGGATTCCGTTTCTTTGCCGCCGTTAATCATACCGATCACATTGCCCGTTGCAGGGAGAATACCGACAGCTTCTGTTTTATTTTGCCTTCTGTGGCGCAGGAGTGGGAGCAGGTATGCGCATACCGGCAGCAGACGGACAAGACGTACACCTGGTATGTTTGCTGTGGGCCTTCCTATCCGAATATGTTCCTTCGTTCTGATCTGCTGGAGACCCGTCTGGTCGGAGCGCTGACCGCCTTTTTAGGACTGGACGGCTTTCTCCGCTGGGATTATACGGTTTGGAATCCTTCCCCGCGGCAATCGCTCTGCTGGCATTTGTTCCCGGCAGGAGATAATTGCTTTGTTTATCCCGGAGCGGACGGAAGGCCTCTGCTTTCCCTGAGATACCAGCAGCTCCGCCGGGCAGTAGGGGACTATACGCTGATCGATATGCTGCGTAGACGGCTGGGGGAACAGGCACAGCCCATACTCCGGGAAGTGTATGCGTTGCTGTTCAAGACCATAGACCCAAAGCGGTTGGTGGCTTGTGACAGCAATGCAGGGGAAGTGTTCTGTCTGGATTTCGATGCGTTCCAGAAGGCCAAAAAGCTACTGCTGGAGGCGCTGGAGAGGGCTGGGGAAGCTATGGGGGAAATACAGCCGTTCGCCGGCAGCCATCGGCCCTCTATTCAGTAAACGGGAGGAAAAATCAAAAATGAACCTGAATCGTTTTTCGGATTTGTGCGGAGAGCGGGTTGCCTTTCGAACGCCGCAATGGATAAAGGATGTACCGCCGGAGCTGGAACAGGAGCTGATGCGCCGCTGGAAAACCTCTTTGCCGTCGGACAGCGACGGCTTTGTCCTTAAGGTATCGGAAAAAGCCGTCGAGCTGTACGCCTTTTGCCGCCGGGGATTTCTGTATGGCTGTGAGGCGGTGCGGGAGCTGGCGGAGCGGGACGGGCTGCGAACCGGCCTGCTTCTGGCGCTGCCCCAGGCGTCCTTCCGTGGGATCAAGCTGTTTTTGCCCAGCCCCGATAATCTGGATTATTTTTACCGTCTGGTGGACGAGAGCGTCCGTCTGCGGTACAATACGATAATTCTGGAAGTGGGCGGCGCGATGGAATACCGGCAGCACCCCGAAATCAATGAAGGATGGATAGAATACGCCGCAAGGATGAATTCATCCTCGGGGCGGGCCAATGAGTTGATAGAAGGATATCCCTGGGTGAAAAACGCAGTTCACGCCCAAAATGGCGGCGGGAAGGTTCTGTCACAGGATACTCTGAAGGAACTGGTAGCCTATTGCCGCGAGAGGGAGCTGGAGGTCATCCCCGAGATGCCCTGCCTGAGCCACTGCGATTATTTGCTGCTCCGTCATCCCGAATTGGCGGAGCGGCAGGAGGATCCGCTGCCGGATTGCTATTGTCCCTCGAATCCTGCCACCTATGAGCTGCTGTTTGACGTTTTGGACGAGGTGGCGGAGGTGTTTCAGCCCTCGGTTATCCACATCGGTCACGACGAGCTGTTCTCCCTTGGCGTGTGTCCCCTTTGCCGGGAGAAGGAGGGGGCCCAGCTTTACGCCGAGGATATTACCCGTATCCGGAATTACCTTGCGGAAAAGGGCATCGGCGTGATGATCTGGGCAGAAAAGCTGCTGAACGCCCATGAAAAGAACCGCTATCCGTTGGGAGGCGCGCTGCGGACTCCCGGTGTGGACGGTTGGACAAAGGCGGCCGTTCCCGCTACTTATGCCGCCATCGACCTTATTCCGCGGGACGTAAAACTGATGCACTGGTATTGGAGCATTGACCGCCGCTATGAAAAGGAGTTTCTGGACCGGGGCTTCGAAACCGTATACGGCAATCTCAGCGCGGCAGAGCTTCCGGAAGCGGATAAGCGGCTGAAAAATGGTATCCGCGGCGGCGCTCAGTCCAACTGGGGCCTGCTGGAACCGGACTATATCCGCCGCAACGGGGTGCTCTACGATCTGTATTACAATGCCTGTTGGTTTTGGATGGGAGAGTCGGATTTCGAGTCGCTGTCCGAGACGATCTGGAAGGCATGCTTTTTCCACGACAACCGCTCTGTCCTGAAAAGCAGCCACATTCGGGTCTGTCATCGGGCGAAAACCGCCCGGGAATTTGTCTATTACGTTGACGGCATGATGGTGGACGAAGAGGCCGATACGCTGGGCTATTACGAAATGACGGCGGCGGATGGACGTACGGCTCAGCTTCCGGTAATATACGGAAAGCACTTATCCGGCGCAGACTGCTCCTTCGAACGGCAGAATAATGAGACATATGACTGCTATAAAACCGATCTTCGTCTGCGGGAAGTCACGGGTACGGCCATTCCCCGGCAATCCGCAGAGGGCGTTTGGTTTGAAACGGTATATGCCAATCCTTTCCCGGAAACGGCGATTGTCGACTGGCGATGGGTGGCCCGGGAGAATGCCTTCACACCAGTGGAAACCCTTTCCTGGGAAATCGTTGAGAAAGTGGAAAGAAGCGATTGAAAAAAGAGTAGTAACATAGTAACAAAAGGGCCTTTTGACGGACATCAAAACATAAACAGGAGGGTCCAGAGACTATGAGAGAATATGAGGATCCGTTAAAAACCAGCGAAAACCGTCTGGCCCCCCGGAGCTTTTATATTCCGGAAGGGGTATCGGAATACCGTCTGCTTAACGGCACATGGCGGTTTCGGTACTTTGCACGGGATATCGACATTCCTCCGGTGATCGAGAAATGGGATACGATTCCCGTCCCTTCCTGCTGGCAGACGGAGGGGTACGAAAATCCCAACTACACCAATATCAACTATCCCTTTCCCTGCGATCAGCCGTATGTCCCCGATGACAACCCCTGCGGCGTGTATGAGCGGGAATTTGAACTGGAAAAGCGTTGGGGCCGGGTATATTTTGTGCTGGAGGGTGTGTCCTCCTGCGCCTATATTTCGGTCAACGGGCGGGCTGTGGGCTTTACGCAAGGCAGCCATCTGCAGGCGGAATTCGACATCACGCCCTATGTGACCGAGGGGAGAAATACTCTTCGCGTCAAGGTGCTGAAATGGTGCTGCGGCAGCTATCTGGAGGATCAGGACTGCTTCCGGATGAACGGCATCTTCCGGGACTGCTACTTGCTGCAGCGGCCTGAGGAGCATCTGACGGATATCGCTGTGCATACGGAGGGAAATACGGTTTTCGCACTGGCCGGGAAGTCCTGTGACATCTCTCTTTATGACGCCGGAGGCCGCCTGCTGGCGGAACGTCGCGATTGCTCCGCCGCCGAATTCAAGGTAAAAAACGCCGTCCGCTGGAACGCTGAAAAGCCGTATTTATACACCCTGTCGTTTACCCGCAACAGCGAGTGCATTACCCAGCGCTTCGGCTTTCGAACCATCGCCATATCGTCCCAATACGAGCTGCTTGTCAACGGTGTAGCGGTGAAGCTCCATGGGGTGAATCATCACGATACCAACCCGCACAACGGCTGGTATCAGACCAATGAGCAGCTGCGGCACGATCTCCTGCTGATGAAGGAGCTGAATATCAACTGCATCCGCACCTCCCATTATCCGCCGACGCCCCGTTTCCTGGATATGTGCGACGAACTGGGTTTCTATGTCGTGCTGGAAACCGACTTGGAAACCCACGGCTTTATACGGCGGTATGCCAATGCGGAGTACCGTTATGATTCGGAGGACGCCGCCTGGCCCTGCACCGACCCGAAATGGCGGGACGAGTATGTGGAGCGTATGAAACGGGCGGTTATGCGGGATCACAATCATCCCAGCATTATTATGTGGTCCACCGGAAACGAAAGCGGCCACGGTCCTAATCATGTGGCGATGATCGAGTATCTCCGTTCCCTGGAGGACGGACGGCTGGTTCACTGTGAGGATGCCTCCCGCAAGGGAGAGAGCGAGCACGCGGATGTGTTTTCCTGGATGTATCCCTCTTTGGAGGCGATGGAAGGCTACGCACAAGATGAAACCAAAACCCAGCCCTGCTTTTTGTGCGAATATGCCCACGCCATGGGGAACAGTCCCGGCGATGTGTGGGATTATAACGAGCTGTTTGACCGGTATCCCAAGCTGATCGGCGGCTGCGTGTGGGAATGGGCGGATCATACGGTCATCGACAAGGACGGTGTACAGCGTTACGGCGGGGATTTCCCGGAAGAGATGACCCACGACGGGAATTTCTGCTGCGACGGCATGGTGTTTGCGGACCGGAGTTTGAAGGCCGGGGCACTTGAGGTAAAGGCTGCTTATCAGCCCATGCGCACCGCCTATGAAGACGGTGTGCTGAAGGTAACCAACAGGTATGATTTCACCAATCTGTCGGAATGTGAACTGCGGTACGCTGTGGAACTCGATGGAGAGGTTGTGGAGGAGAAGACCGTACCGGTGAGCGCCGCACCCCATGAGACAGCGAAGACTCCCCTGAATCCCGGCGTCTATATGGCCCGGTACGGAGTGTATCTGAATGTGTATTTGTATCACAAAGGAAGGCTGGCGGCGCAGACTCAGCATGCCTTGGCCTATATCCCGAAGCGGGAAGCGCAGGAGACTTGTCCGGCGGATATTACGGAGGACACAGAGAATTATTATCTATCGGGAGACGAGTTTGCCTATGTGTTTCCCAAGCATTACGGCGGCTTTGTCAGCATGAAGATTCGGGGCGAAGAGCAGTTGTGCGGCCGGATGCGGCTGACGGCCTGGCGGGCGCCAACCGACAACGACCAGAATATGCGGGCGTACTGGGAGCGGGTCAATATCTGGCAGGGGGAAAACCTGGACCGGCTGTTCAGCAAGGTGTATGAATGTCGGCTGGCAAATGGGGTCATCCGGGTGAGTGGCGCTTTATCAGGAGTATCCCGGCTTCCTTTTTTTCGGTATACCCTGTCCGTTTCGGTCAAAAAGGACGGCGCTGTGACATTTTCTCTCGACGGCCTGGTTAGAGACAAGGTTATCTGGCTGCCTCGTCTGGGCTTTGAACTGGAGCTGCCGGGAGACAGGGAGGCGTTTTCCTATTATGGCCGGGGCCCGGCGGAGAACTACTGCGATATGTGTCACGGCTCGTTTATCGGCCGCTACCAAAGCAGTGTCCGGCAGGAATATGTACCGTATATTCGGCCGCAGGAACACGGAAACCATACCCAGACGCATATGCTGGCCATCGGCGGACTGCGCTTCGAAAGTCCGAATGGCTTTGAATGCAGCGTATCCCGGTATTCCACCGAGACGCTGGCTGCGGCGGCTCATACCGACGAGCTGCATCCCGACGGAAAAACCCATCTGCGCATCGATTACCGTGTGTCCGGCCTGGGTTCCAGCGCCTGCGGACCGGAACTGCCGGAAAAGTACCGATTGAAAGAAAAAGATATACAGTTTATGTTCAGCTTGGAGCCAAATGAACGGATAGGAGAATGTACATGAGCATAACCTTTGACCAAAAGACCTGCACCTTTAAACTGGACACCGCCCACACCACCTATATGTTTCAGGTGTTGGACGGGGGCTATCTGTGCCACCTGTACTGGGGCGGTCACATCGACGCGGTCAGCCTGCCGTTTTTGTCCCGGGAATATGCGGGCCCTTATGTCCGGGATGCTGGCGAGATGGAGGAACGCCCCTATCCGCTGACCACCCTGCCCCAGGAATTCCCCTGTGAGGGCCTGACCGATTTCCGTGTCAGCGCCGCCCGGGTCACGGCGGAAAACGGAACCTCCGCCACCGATTTCCGCTACCGGAGCCATACCGTTTTGAAAGACAAGCCGCCCGTCGACGGCCTGCCCGCCACCTATGCGGATGGGGAGGAGGCTGAGACCCTGGCCGTCACCCTGTATGACGACCAGACCGGAATGGAAGCGGTGCTGTGGTACACGGCGTTTGAAGGGCTGGACGCCATTACCCGACGGGTGACGGTGACCAACCGGGGCGCCGCCCCCTGTACGGTAAAGCGGCTGTTCAGCGCCAGCCTGGATTTCCCCCGGGAGGGGTATGACCTGGTGCAGCTCTACGGCGGCTGGGCGGATGAACGGCACGTGGAGCGCCGCCCCCTGTCCCGGGCCGTGACCAGCGTCCAGAGTGGCCGGGGCATCAGCAGCCACGAACACAATCCCTTCATCGCCCTTTGCTCCCACGACGCCACCGAATACAGCGGGGAGGTATACGGCTTCAACCTGGTTTACAGCGGCAGCTTCGCCGCGGTGGCCGAGGTGGACAATCAGCCCTCCGTCCGAGTGCTGATGGGGCTCAACCCGGAGAACTTTTCCTGGAGGCTGGAGCCGGGAGAGCGCTTTGAAACCCCGGAGACGGTTCTGGTGTATTCCGGGGAGGGCTTCTCCGCCATGTCCCACACCTATCACGAACTGTACCGGAATCATCTCTGCCGGGGCCAATGGAAAAACAAGCCCCGGCCGGTGCTCATCAACAACTGGGAGGCCACCTATTTCGATTTTAACCGGGAAAAGCTGCTAGCTCTGGCGAAAGAAGCGGCGGATGTGGGCATTGAGCTTTTTGTGCTGGATGACGGCTGGTTCGGCCGTCGGGACGCCGACAACAGCTCCCTGGGGGACTGGGTGGTCAACACCGAAAAGCTGGGCGGAGAGCTGTCCGATCTGGCGGAGGACATCCACGGTCTGGGGATGCGGTTCGGCCTGTGGTTTGAGCCGGAGATGATTTCCCCGGCCAGCGACCTGTATCGGGTCCATCCCGACTGGTGCCTCCACTGCGGTGAGCGAATGCGGTCCACCCTGCGTCACCAGCTGGTGCTGGACATGTCCCGGGAGGATGTGGTGGATTATGTGATACAGGCAGTGTCCGCCGTCCTGTCCTCCGCACCGATCGACTATGTGAAATGGGATATGAACCGCTCCCTGTCGGAGGCGGGGTCCGCTCTTCTGCCGCCGGAACGGCAGGGGGAGGTATATCACCGGTATATGCTGGGGGTGTACCGGGCCATGGAAGCCATAACCTCCCGATTCCCTCACATATTGTTTGAGGGCTGTGCCGGGGGAGGGGGCCGGTTTGATCCCGGCATTCTCTACTATATGCCGCAGATCTGGACCTCGGACAACACTGACGCCATGGAACGCCTGAAGATTCAGTACGGTACCTCTCTAGTCTATCCCCTGTCCTGCATGAGCGCCCATGTATCCGCTTGTCCCAACCATCAGGTGGGCCGCACCACTCCTCTGACTACCCGGTTCCATGCGGCGCTGACCGGCTCCTTCGGCTATGAGCTGGACCTCTGCTCCATGACCTCGCAGGAGAAGAAAATGGTCAAGGGCCAGATCGCGGAATACCACCGGTATCAGAAATTGCTGGCCAACGGCCTGTTCTACCGTCTGATTGACCCCTCCTGCAACGCCAACTGTGTCTGGATGACGGTCGGCCGGGAAAGGGAGGAAGCCCTGGTCTGCTATTTCAAGATCTTGTCGGATAACAAGCGGCTGCCGCTGTTCCTGCGCCTGCGGGGACTGGATCCGGAGAAGCGGTACCGGGACAGCCGGACAGGCGAGGTTTACAGCGGCGTTACCCTGATGAACGCGGGACTGCCCCTGCCGTGCCTGCGGGGGGATTTCCAGAGTTGTATCATGCACCTCACGCTGGTGAGAGAGGAGGAAAAATAGCAAGACTAATTACTGGCGGCTGCGGATATATCGGCAGCCATACCTGCCTGGAGATGCTGGTGGCAGGCTGCGGCATCGTTGTTCCCGACAGCCATTGCAACGCCAAACCTGAAGCCCCGCATGCAAACCCTCGCCGGAAAAACCTTTCCGTTTTATGAATGCAATATTCGGGATGCCTAAGGTCTGCGATGCATCTTCCGTGAAAATCAAATCGACGCCGTTATTCATTTCGCCGGCTATCTGGCACATAACTGTAATTCCGAAAAAAAACAGGAGATGAATTATATGATAAAAAATATGTCAATTGCTCTGCAACTGTATTCTGTGCGGGATGCCCTTATGGAAGATTTCAAAGGAACTTTGCAGAAGGTCAAGGCTATGGGCTATGAAGGGGTGGAATTTGCCGGTCTTTACGGGCAGGATCCCATTGCTGTGCGCGCCGTGCTGGACGAGCTGGGACTGATTGCCGTCTCTGCCCATGTGCCGCTGGATGAAATGACGGCTGACCTTGGCAAAGTGATCGTAGATTATCAGACGTTAGGCTGCCGTTACATCGCTGTGCCCTGGCTGGACGAGGAGCGCCGTCCCGGCCATCCCGGCTATGAAAAGGTACTGAAGGATATCTATACTATCGGTACCGCCTGTAAAGAAAAAGGCATGACGCTGCTGTATCATAATCACGATTTTGAATTTGTGAAGGTGGACGGAGTGTATGCTCTGGACCAGATGTATGATGCAGTGCCGGCCGATTTACTGCAGACCGAGCTGGATACGTGCTGGGTGAATGTGGGCGGTGAAAGCCCGGTGGAATATCTGCACAAATATGCTGGCCGTGCTCCCGTGGTTCATCTGAAAGATTTTGTCATGCCCGGCAAAAAGCCGGCTCGGCTCTATGAGCTGATCGGAGTGGACAGCGAAGAGGCGGATGAAGAAGATGGCGCGTTTGAATTCCGCCCGGTCGGATATGGCGCTCAGGATATCCCGGCCATTCTGGACGCAGCAAAGGCTGCCGGAGCCGATTGGGTTGTGGTGGAGCAGGATAACCCCAGCATGGAAAAAGCACCGATGGAATGTGCCAAAATGAGCATAGATTACCTGAAAAGCCTAAAGTAATACATAAAAAGTATATGAGGAGAATGCTTTATGTCAGATGCCGTATTGAGTCAATTCACCCAGCAGGTAGACAATACCCCCGTGATTGATACTTCCCGGAAACTCAAGGTTGGGATTATCGGAACCGGCTGGATCGCCGAATCCCATATTGAAAGCTACAAGCAGATGCCCGATGTGGAGATTGTGGCAGGCGCTGATCTAATCCCCGGCAAGGCGGAGGCCTTTTTCGCCCGTTATGGCGTGGAAGGCGTGCGCTGCTATCCCGATCATAAGGCTATGCTTGATGCCGAGCAACTGGATGCGGTCAGCGTTTGCACCTACAATGCTACTCACGCGGAATGCACTATCTATGCTCTAGAAAAAGGAGTCAGTGTCCTGCTGGAAAAGCCGATGTGTGTCACTATCGATGAAGCGGCAGACATCATCCGTGCGGAAAAGAAGAGCAGCGCTCTGCTTTCTCTCGGCTTCCAGCCCCGTATGGATGACAATATGCAGATGATCAAAAAGATTGTGGATTCTGGCGAATTGGGTCAGATCTACTATATTCAGACCGGAGGTGGTCGTCGCCGCGGAATCCCCAACAGCACCTTCATCGAGAAGAAAACCGCTGGTATCGGTGCTTTGGGAGACATCGGCTGCTATTCGCTGGACATGGTGCTGAATGCCATCGGTTATCCGAAGCCGGTGACGGTCAGCGGTTATACATCGAATTTCTTTGGTACCAACCCGCTGTACAACAACCCTGCCGATGCTGCCCGCTTTGATGTCGATGACTTTGCCGCGGCCTTCGTTCGGCTGGAGGGCGGAATCGTCCTCGATTTCCGGATTTCCTGGGCCATGCACGTCAACACTCCCGGTGACACTATCCTCATGGGCACCAAAGGAGCACTGCGGATTCCCTCCACAGACTGCTGGAACGGCAGTGTGGGCGGACCGATGACCTTGTATCACGACGTGGCGGGCAAGCAGACTGAAACGGTCATTCCTCTATGTCCGGAAGGGGATTCCTTCGGCGGATTATTCTATAAAAAGATTCGTTCCTTCCTGGATGCCATCAAGAATGGCACCGAGCCACCGGTTCCCTCCAGCCAGATCCTGTACAATCAGGCTATCATCGACGGCATCGTCAAATCCGCTCAACAGGGGAGGGAGATTACCATTCAGATTCCCAAAATCGACTGAAATACAGTTATCAAAGTTCATAGTTTAGGGTACAAAAAAGCTGATGGGATCTGATGGGATCATTCCCATCAGCTCATGATGGATATTTAGTTTGTTATTGGGATTTAATCTCTGCTACCGTTTCCTCTCCAACAGATTTCTAACAAACTTTCGGAAAACATGCAAAATCCGGGTACCTGAATGGCGGTGAGTGAGGGCACCTCACGCCGGTGAGGGAGGAAGACCAATAACTCTATTCCTAGTGCGACTCATCGCTAAATGTTAGATAGTCTGTGTCAGTAATCCCCACAATATAGAGCATATATCCCATCATAACATTTATGATTAATAACATCCAAGATCGATTTCAATGCTCCGATCTTATCGCCAAACTCTCCTTGATCGAGAGTTTGGCTTTTTTTATTTACTAACTTAAGAATAAAAAACGGAGTGATAAATAAATTCGAAAGCGTGGTGGTGTTCCTGAAACATTGGTCTTGAGTACCAAGGTGATGTGCCGTCAGGAAACAAACGCTTTGGCGAACATCGCCTGAGTCTTTTGTCATCTAGCTTTTGGATAAAACCGCCGCAGTCCTTCCTGACCGGTTGCCGCTCACCTCCGTTTTGTCTGAATTTTCAAGAATTCAGACAGAACGGAGGAAATACGAGTGAAGCATGACCCTAAAAAGGTATTTATAAAGGCAAAGGATGGATATTTAGAACTTACATATGAAGAATATTGCAGCCAGTGTGAAGGCGCTCCCCCATATCAAAACAGGCGGTTCCTGTTTTTACATGGGATGCTGATGGAGGTTTCGGAAAAGGACTATGCGGCGTTCTATAAAGATAAACGCCGTCAAAAGTATCTTATGGAGCAGTCGGCAGACCATCAGGACGTCTCCATGGACGCACTTCTCGCTGACAGCTTTCGCGGTGAAGATACCCTCAGGGATCCCACACAGGATGTGGGTGGACAGGTGGAGCGGACTCTTATGATGGACAAGCTCCGAAAATGCCTGCCCTTATTAACGGCAGAGGAACAGGAACTGATCCACGCTTTGTTTTTTCAGGGCCTGTCAGAACGTGAATGGGCTGCCAAAACCGGTATTCCACAGAGAACCATCAATGATCACAAACGCCGTATTTTGGCAAAGCTAAAAAATTTTTGGGAAAATAAAAAATAAATCCGCTCAACTCCCTCATTTTTCGGCATGAATAGTGAGGGGGTTGTTTCTTATCCCCTATTTGCGCCTTGAAAATTGAATCGTACAGCATACCCGTTACGTCCCCTCTGCTGCCGGCTGAATCCTGACGAGCCATACGAGCATACGGCAGATCTCATATCTGCCCATGACTCAGGCGGTACGGCGCATCCGGCCCGCAGGCGATGACAGGCGGAGGTATTAAAGGTACTTGCGTCCCGTCCCAAGGCAGAATGTGGTAAAACCCGTCGCAGCAAAGGAGGGCGCCTTCCAGAGATCCTGGGAGAGGTGAAATTCCTATGAGGCTGCCTGCACAGCCGGTGGGTATGTTCCCGTGTCTGGGGGATCGTGGATAAATACGGACAATGCAGAAATTATAATTTTATATGGTAGCTCCTGCAGACAAACCGACATGAGAAAGATACAAGAAACACATTTGTGTATGCCGTTAAAGCCCGTGTTTTCAAGGGTAAATGAAGGTGGGCTACAGTTTACAGTCCAAACCACCGGATGGGTATGATATTGCCGCCTTCTGCCGCCAGGTGTTTGCCATGTACGACGGACAACTCTGCATCGTGGAGCTGCAATGCGAAAACAGCCTCATGAAAGCCATCATCGACCGCTTCGGCGCAGATGTGCCGACAAGGATCGCCGACTGTGCGCATTTCATCGCCACCGTAGAGGTTTCCGTCAGCCCACCTTTTATGCATGGGTATTTACCTATGGCGGTAAGATACAAATCATATCGCCGGAGCCAGTACGGCGGGAATATTCCGAAAGGCTAAAAATGGCTTATAATCAGGCTTGAAGCGGATCGAAATAATCGGGATGGGTTCTAGAACGCCCATCCCGATTTGACTTTTCCAAAACCTATTGCAAAAGAAATGACGTTTCGATATACTTATGCATAAGTTGTTCAAATAAAACTGAACAGCTTATGAGACCTGCTAACAAATGTCAAGAACTAAATTGAGGGGAATCGCAATTTTTTAGGGACCGCAAAAAGGGCATGAAAAACCAAGCCACCGCCATTGAAAAAATCTGGCGCTGGCCTGAAACGAACAGATTAGGGTAGAGACCAGGCTTCGAGGCTGTCGAGGTATTGCTTCACAGTGGCGTAGTAGATGCGCAGGAACTTGTTGGCGGAGGCCATCATGTAAACACGGTAGGGCTTGCCCTCGGTACGTTTTCTGTCCATAAACTGGTACACCGGCTCATCGGCAGGAGAACACCGGAGAATGGCGCTCATCACCAGAAACAGCGTCCTGCGCAGAACGGCAGAGCCACGCTTAGAGATACTGCGGCTGCGGATTTCCATCTGGCCGGACTGGTACGGCGGGGCGTCAATGCCCGCAAAAGCCACCAGCGCCTTTTTGGAGTGGAAGCGGCGCACGTCGCCAATCTCGGCCATAAGCTGGGGGCCGAGTGCGGGGCCAACTCCGAACATCCCCATCACAACGGGGTACTCCGGCAGCGATGCCGCCAGGGACCGCATTTCATTCCTGAGCGCGGCCAGCGCAGTGGAGCTGGGATACCGCCTGTTCCACCAGAATCTTTGTAGTATCGTTCTTTGGCATGACACTGAAATGCCCGCAGGCAGAGGCGTAAATGTCCAGCGCCTTGTCCTGGCTGAAGTTATAGCCATGCCTCTTACACCATTTCTGGTATTTGGCTGTAAATGCCTTTTCGGACAGCCCGCAAACACACTCACAATGCCAAAAGGCAGAAATGAAATCCACCCACTTCTCGCTACCGTCCGCCCTGGTGGGACTGGTAAACAAGCGGTTTGCGTCCGGGAAAGCGGTGTCAAGCAAGGAGATTAGATTGTTTTTGAGCATGGTCTGTACTTTGGTGCATTGCTGGTATTGCCGGTAAGTGGTTTTCAGCATAAGCCGTACCTCGTCCTCTGGGATGTACCTGGGCAGCGTCAGCCAGTGGTCAAGGCCGTAGTTGGCCAGTTTGACTGCGTCCTTCTTGTCGGTCTTTACCCTCCGCAGACTGTTGTTCCCGTAGCCATGTACCAGCATGGCATTTACCACGGAGACGTAAAAACCGGAATCGTAAAGGAAGCTGGCAACCGGCAAATGGTAGTTCCCTGTAGCCTCCATCACTACGCGGGTCTCGCCCTCCAAGCCCTCTAGCCGTCTGGACAACTCGCACAACTCAGCATCAGTGTGTCCCACCTCAAAGGGCGGGATCACCATCTCTCCCAAAGGCCGCATGACGGCAATCATGCTCTTGCCTTTGGAAACATCAATGCCTACACAGTTCACGTTCATTCCCCCAATACAAAATTTGCAACCGGAACCCATCTTTTTCTCGCTGCCGATTCAATCTATTGGGTGACGCGAACTCAAGGCTCAACCTGCTTAAACCGAACGCTGCAACAAGAGGATGGCTGACAGTCTCATAAACGGGCATGCAAGTCCAAGAAAGGGGGCGTCAGCCAGTTGCTCCTCTTATTGTAGCTGAGGCACGAGATGGAAAGAAGCCCAGCCGGATGCTGGGCTTCCAACCAA
>CEAA01053284.1_pt1 | contig 16432 bp, 14 predicted proteins | sample 557551 | NCBI WGS metagenome assembly CEAA01 (sample SAMEA3182115, study PRJEB8094) | gut metagenome | biome: human; feature: gut; material: Stool; isolation source: human stools | place: Canada | collected 2013-06-11
GGACGGCGCGTGCGCTGCAGTCAGGCCGCAAATCCTTTGTCAAAAAGTATTCCTTTTTGACAGACGCAACACCCCCTGTGCTGCGCACAGGGGGTGTCCGCTATGGTGTTTTTCCAACCGTCAGCGCAGCGCGCTTACCGGTCGGGATACTTCTGCGTCAGCTCTGCCTCCAGCGCATCCCAGTCGCGCGGCGGTCTGAGCTCCGTCCACGTCTCGGGCGAGGTGTTGTCCACGCGCTCGTACTCGTGGCCGTTGGTGGCCTCCTGCACGGCTGCGTAGTACCACGCCGTCTTGCTGCTGTTGTCCGGCCAGACGATCATGTCCGGCAGCAGATGATCCTTGTCCGGGGTACGGAAGAGGACGTTGTTGATGATCTCCATGACCTCGGCACGGGTGATCTGGTTCTGCGGGCGGAACGTGCCGTCCTCATAGCCGCTGACCAGACCGAGCTTCGCCGCGCGGTTGATGTAGTCGCGCGCCCAGCTGTCGGAGATATCGGTGAAGGCGTCGTCCTCGACCTCCGGCGCATGGAAGAACAGCGCCGCGATCGTCGCGAACTCTGCGCGGGTGATGTACTGCTGCGGGCGGAATGTGCCGTCCTTGTAGCCGGCGAGGATACCGCCGTTGGTGAGCGTGGCGACCTGACTGGTGTACCAGCTCTGAGCCGGGACATCCGAGTACGAGCACTTGGTGGTCCAGATCTCCTCACGGCCGTCATCTCTCAGGATGCGGTAGAAGATCGCGGCGACCTCGGCGCGCGTGATCGGTCTGCCCGGTGCGACCGTACCGTCCGGATAACCGGCGATGTACGAGTCGTGGTTATCGCGCTCCAGCGGCGGAGGCGGCAGCTCGTTGTCCTCTGCGGAGAAGACGAACTTGATGTGCGCAGCCGCTTCCTGGAAGGCGTTGCCCATCGCGGGATCGATCTCAACGGTCACGTCCAGCTTGATCGGGTCTGCCTTCGGGAAGACCTCGGCAACGAGGACGTCGCTCTTGAGTCCGTCGGCCGCGTCGAGCTGGTCGAAGAGGCTCGCGTTCTTGTTGGTCGCGAGCACCTTGCCGTCCTGCGACACGGTCATGTTGATGTGGCTGAGCACATCGTCGTACTTGATGGCGGTGCCCTCCTTGGCGGAGGTGTCGCCGTCGATCTCGGCGCGGAGGTAGACCTTCGCGCCCTGCGCGCCGTTGGCGCTGTCGGCCTTGACGCAGATGGTCTGTGTGAGGCTGTCGCCGGGCATGCAGTTGGAGAAGTTGGCAAACAGGTCCGTCGCCGAGCCCTTGCCGGTGTTGGTAAAAGCAAAGCGCGCGTTGTTGCCGTCGTTGCCGTCATAGTAGGTGACGGTGGGGAGCTTTTCCTCGCCCGTCGCCCAGATGCCCAGCCCCGCGGCCAGCGCGACCACCAGCACGAGGGCGACGATCATGGTAAACTTTTTGTGTTTCATACCGCTGCCCTCCTTATGGTGTCGTGGTCGGCTGCGTCAGATAGCCGTTGCTGTCAACGCCCACGCCCCAGCTCTGCTGCACAGCCGTGCTCGGTGCGGCCTGAATGCTCTCGGCCAGCACCGTCACCTCAAGGTGGTAACCCTCGGGTGCAGCATCCTGCGTGATGGGCGTTTTCAGCAGGTTGGTCGTTTCACCTTTCGCCGCGACCGGCATCTTGTAGTAGTAGATGCCGCCCTGCTCGAACCAGTCGGCCGTGATGCTCGGCGTGATGTTCACCGGCTCGGCGGAGACATTGCCGCTCTCATCCACCCAGTTCATGACCAGCTTGACGCGGACATAGGACACGGCCGTGCCGGTATTTTTGACGATGATGCTCTTTTTCTGTCCGCCTGTCACGTCCTCATCAATCTTGATGTCGGACTTGGCCGCCGTGAAGGTGTTCTCCACGGGGGCGGTGCTCGCCTTGAGCAGGGCGAACGTCGTGCCGACGGCCAGTGCGAAGATCAGGCACAGGGAGAGGATGAGCGCGGTCTTTCTCCCGCCTGAACCGTTAAAGATACGTTTCATATGTCATCCCTCCTGTTCAGTTTTTCTGCGCGGCACTGCCGCTGATCCAAGTGTTGATCACGTCGGCAATGCTCGTGAGCCAGTTGTGCGAATTGTAATGGTTGGTGACAGCGACCGTGGCGCTGGGCACTGTGCTGCTGAGCGTTGCCGTCTGGTTGTTATCGCCATCAACGACGCTGTAGCTCCACGACCAGTTTGTATCCTCAGTGACCGTGTACGTGCCGACGGCCAGACCGGTGATGGTCTTTTCGCCGCCAGCCTTGAGCACGATGGTGGTCACGACCTTACCGGCGCTGTCCTTGACATCGAACACGAACGTCTGGTTCGGGTTCGCGCCGTCGCCGGTGACGGCCTTGGAGATCGTCAGGCTGCAGGTGTTGACCGTGATGGTGAACGCAGCATCTTTAGAAACGCTCTCATACGTTCCACTTTGCGTAGGCGAAACCGTGCACGTCACCGTGTAGGTCGTGGTCTGCTCCGGGGCGACGGTGCCGCCGCTTGCCGCATCGCTCCACTCCCATATTCCGCTGCTGCTTCCGGCAGGAACCGTGTACGTGCCGACCGTTCCGCCGTTTTCATCCTTGACCGTGTAGGTCACGTTCACAAAAGCGTTATTTGTGCCGTCAAATGTGGCACTCTGGTGCACAAGCTCCTGCAAATTGGCAGAATCGCCAAGGTAGATCGTCTTGTCATCCGCCGTCGGCGTGATGCTTTTTACTTCCACGTCCTGCGTCGGCACATCGAACGCCTTGATCATGGTTCCCTTCGCATAGATGCCGGACTGCCCATCATTCGTTGGCACCTGATTGCCGCCGAGGAAGCCAGCTTCCACAGAGACGTCAAACTCGATGATCAGTTTCTTTCCGAACGTGCCATCCGCCTTAGCGTTTGTGGAGACATAGTTCTGGTTGAAATCGAAGCCGGTCACATTGACCGCCCGCGTTGCCGGATCGATCGCTGCCGTCACCGAAGGATCGGCTGCGACCGGAGCCCCAAATGCGCTGCCGTTATAGGCTGCAGTGAAGAGACGAATAGCACCGGCATTTTGCGGCACCGTAAAGTACGGCGTCACGATGTCTTTGATGACCGTCTCGCTGCCAAGGTCAATATTGGCGCTGCCGATCGTCTGGCTGATGGAGGTAAAGATGTTATTCAACGCCGTCGAGTTGCTCGCCGTCATATAATAGCCGGTTTTGTCGCGGGTGAAGTTTTGCGTCACTTCCCAGCCGTAATAACTGGCGGAGAACCAGTGTTCATCTTCATAAACCTTTAACCCTATCTCCGAGGCAGCCTTGAAGTTGCTGGACACATAGTTCAAAAAGCGGTTCCCTGCCGGAACATCGATACCATTGCTTGTGTTCTTGTTGGCCCAATAACTCCCAACGCTTCCGTTCGAGTTTTTTGAGAACCCGGTGTTGCCATACAGCTGGTCAACGTTCGCCCCGGTGAAAATGCCAACCGTGTACACGGTCACACCTGCATCCTTCATCGACTTTGCGCTTGCAATAGCGCTGGTCGCAACACTCTCTTCGAAGCCATAATCGCCCGGCATGCCATCCGTGAACACGATCACGACCTTGCTGCTGTCGCGCGCGGAATCGACACTCGACAGAAGCCTCTGCGCATGGTTCAAGCCGTTTTGCGTCTGCGTGCCGCCCTTAGCCTGCAGCTGGTTAACCGCCGTTTTCAGCGTGGTCGCATTTGCTCCGCTGGCATCATTGACCGCAGTCAGTTCTTTCACGACCTGAGAAAAATTATAACGATTTCCGTCTTCCTTATACGTATCATCGCCGACCGTGTTCGTGGATTTTCCCGCAAACTTAACGATCGCGATCCGGTGTTCCACGTCTTCATCCTTGGCTTTTGTTGCCACATTGTCAATGAAAGTATTGACGGCCTGCTTCATTGCGTACTGGCGAGTGTCCGTTTCCTTGTTCGCCGTATTCCCGTTGAAATCGTCCGCCATCGAGCCGGACTGGTCGAGCACAAGGACAATGTCACAGGGTTTCGTTGTGGTGCTCGTCGTGACCGTGCCGGTCGTGTACGCTTCCAGATGCACCGTATAGCCGCCGTCGGCTTTCGGCGTAACCGTCTTAGTCAGCTCCAGGCCATCATCCTGCGTCTCACCGGTATCGGCAAGCGACGGCGCGCGCGCGGCGCGGTAAGGAGACGTCTGCGGCCGCGTCACCGCGAGCGGAAGAATCGGCCCCACCGCCGGAGACGACTGCGTGTCCTCGACCGTTCCTGCGGTCTCAGCCATATCCGCAGCCGCATCCCCGACCACGCCGGCGCCCATGAACAGGCACAGGCTCAGGAGCAGGGCTGCACAGAGGACGAGCGAGAGAATGCGTTTTTTCATGGTTTCGTCCTCCTTTCTCAGGGCGTCGGGATCGGGTCGATCTGCGTGCTCGAGGTGCTCGCCTCGACCGCTCCGACGTGCTTCCATGCATCTCTGACATCATTGGCGGCGTACTGCTCAAGGTTCGCCGTCTGCACGGCCTCCGCCGTTACATAGATGTGCACCGTGGAATTCTGGTATTCGTTGCCCATTTTGGTGCTGAACGTGACGCGGCTGAACAACTGCGTCGTGGCCGTCTTCGGATCGACCGCACCATTATAATAATAGTACCCGTCCGCTCCGGCGATCCAGTCGGTATCGTTCAGATCCAGCACCAGCAGGTGCTCGCTCGGGTCGAGCGGCATGCGCTCGCTGTCGGCGTTGAGGATCTCGGGCGTGATCTTCACGCGGGTGTAAAACGCACCCGTGCCGACATTCTCCACATACACCACTTTGTTCACGACGCTGCCGGGCATGACGCGCACGGTCGTGAACGGATTGCCGTTACCGTCCTCGTCGTGCAGCGCGAGCTTGACCGAGCCCATCGTGATGACGTTGTCCGCCGTGCCGACGGCCGAAAAGTACGCCCACGTACCGACCGCCAGCAGTGCCACTGCCAGGAGGAGGACCGTCGCGATGGTCCACTTCTTCTTCATGCACAAACCACCTTTCTCCTTGCCGGGGGTTATTCTGCGCTGTGCGCAGGGATTCTCTTCCGCGCCCGAAGGCGCGCCGGGACTGTTTTTGCGGGATTCTCTCTTTCAGTCTGCGCGCGGACAGCGGCAGTACCGCCGCCCGCGCCCGGATTGAAGCCGGGCCAGAGTCCCCGATGGGGGCGGCGATTTCGCCGCCCCTTTGGGGTCAAAATGTTGGGGAATTACTTGCCGTTGTTGTTATAAGCAGCAACAGCCTCATCCACCGTGTTAAAGCCATCCGCTTGGATCGCGTAAGCGGTCACGATGACTTCCCAAGAAGCATCCGCAGAGATCGGATCGCCAGCGGGCAGGATGTACTGAGTGCCATCTTCATTCGTGGTCACGCGCCAATCCATGTAGACCTGAGCGAGGCAGGGCAGAGAGGTCTTGCCAGCGGGCAGGGTCTTTGCCATGGTCGTGCGGATTACAACATACTCGATGCCACCGATTGTTTCAGTGCCAACATACTTGTAGTCGTTCCAGAGGCCATCTTCAACAGCAACCATTTTGGGGTCGGTAACTTTGTGGTTTGCATCAACGATGCCGTCGTTGGTCGCGAGGCCCCAATAATTTCCGGAGTTGTACTCCACGTTGAAGCAGCCGTAGCTGTTCCAGTGCAGTACGTTCTTGCTCTCGTTGGTGGGATATTCCTTGCTCACAAGGTACTTGGGAATCTTCAGCTCAACCCAAACCCAAGCATCATTCGCGCCCGTGTTCTTAACCGTAACGATCTTGGAAACGGCATTGCCGTCGTTGGACTTGCCGGGGACAAGGGTCTTGTTCTGTTCAAAGGCCTCAAGACCGTTTTCGCCCTTCTGCTGCTCATCCAGAGCAATCTTGACATTGCCCATGGTGAACGTATTGGTCGCGGACTTCGTATCGGTGAAGTACGCCAGCGTGCCGCCGACGACCAGCACCGCGACGAGCATGACTGCGATCGCAGCCATCAGAATGGATTTCTTCTTCATAAGTAGCGTTCTCCTTTTCTTTTTTATGTACAGCTCTCTGTACAAGGTATTCAAGGGATCTGCTCAGGGAAAGCTGCGAGGGAGTTACTTAAAAGCACCCGGCAAACGCGGCCGCAGCATCCGCAAAACCAGCGGACTGGCACAGATAGCCATAGAACGTCAGGCTGGCAGTCGCATCCGAATTCACGTCAAAATCGTTAACCTCGACAAGGTTGTTCGCCAGAATGTTGGTCGCAGTGACATCTGCAGTCACTCTGTTGCCATCGTTCGTCTTGTAAACGTAAACCGCGCCGCCGTTCTTGCCCGTAACACCAGCAAGCTGCTCCCACGTATCGGCCACACTATAATTCAGAACGCTACTCGCGTCCGAAGCCACGACCTCAACATAAAGATAGCAGGAAGCGCCGGCTTTCAGGCCGGTGACCTTAACAAACGGGTCTTTTTCGATCTTCGTGCCGGGGAGCAGATTGTACTCATTGCCCGTCGCCTCTTCAGTGGTGACCTTGTAAGAATACTCGCCGGAAGTCTGCGCAACCGCCTTGTGCTCTTTCAGCGTCAACGCGCCGCCCTGATCAAACAGCTTGCCGACCGTGAACGTGTTCACAACCGGGCCGCTCTGCGCCGTCAGATACGCCCACGTCGCGCCAACCGCCAGCGCCACGACAAGCACGAGCGCGATGGCGATTGTCAAAGTTTTCTTCTTCATTTCGTGTTATCCTCCCTTACAAAAGCATCATGTTCCGAACTTACCATGTCCCAACAGCGTCCAACGTGCGCTGTCAGCGTTCATTGAGTTAATGCACGGAGATTTGAAAATATTTCATGCTCCCGTGAAAATGTTTAAATCTGACGGTTTTCGCCGCCATTTTCTGTGCATTTTGCCGCGTTTTCTGCCTCTGCTCGGCGCGCCGCATCGCGGGCATCGGCCTCAGCCGCCTTGCGCAGCATATCCGGCAGGAACGCCAGAACCAGCAGCACGGTCGCGATCGCAATGGCCAGATACATCCCCGGCGGGTTCGAGACCCAGTGCGAAACATAGCCCAGATACGGGATGGTGAACACCGGGCGGCCGATGAGGTTCTTGAAATAGACAGGTGCGCCGTCGGGCGCGTCGTTCGCGTCTCCCTGCGTGTAGAAATGCTCGTTTTCCGCATCGATGGAGATCACGCGGTGTGTGACGACATCCAAGTCCTCATTGAGTACGAACGTGATCGCGTCACCGACCTGCACGTCCTCGGGCGCACAGGGCTTGACATAGATCAGCGAGCCGGTGTGATACGTCGGCTCCATGCTGCCGGACAGGACGCACATCGGCCGCAGACCGACCAGCCGCACACCCACCAGAAGCAGCGCCAGAATGACCACCAGCACCACCGCAGCGGTGGAGATGGCATTGCACACTTTCTGAACCTGTTTTGACATCTTCGTTCTTCCTTTCCCTTCGCGGGCATCCCTCCTGTTGATCCCGGCCGGAGGCAAACCTCCGAAGCGCAGCCTGTCCGAACCGGAAACGCGCACGGCGGGGCGGGGCGGGAACGCTTCGGAGTTTCCCGCCCCACTTCAGCCGTCACGCTTACTAACCAAAAGGATACCACGTTTTATTGCACACCGATAGGGGTATTATACACAAACTTCCAGCGGTATTTTTGTAAAAATCAAACAGCTTTTCCTTTTGCTGTCCAAAAAGCTGTGCAGTTATCCAACACCCATTGTACGTTTTGGCTGCGGGTGCGTCAAGTGCGGAGCGCGGGCGCGCGGGAATCTTACCTTTTCTTAAAACTGTCGCGGTTTTGCTTGTTTTTAGCGGGGAAACATGATAGGATAATTGCCGATTATGGATAGATAACAGGAAGGAGCTGCACGCATGGATACAAACGTGCTCGACTGGCTGGAAGTCACCGCCGCAGCCTGTCCGGACAAGCCCGCCTTTCTTGACGAGGACGGCGCGGTGACCTTTGCCGACGTGCGGCGCGAGGCGCGCATCATCGGCACGGCGGCGGCAAGGCTGCGCGCCGGACGCAAGGCGCCCATCGCCGTGATGAGCGGGCGCAACGCACACACCCCGGCCGTGTTTCTCGGCGCGGTATACGCCGGCTGCTGCTACGCACCGATGGACGGGACGATGCCCGTACACCGGCTCAACTCTATTTTAAATACGCTCGACACCGACCTGATGATCGTGCAGCGCGCGTTTTACGACAAGGCCAGGACGCTGGAATTCAGCGGCGAGATCCTCATCGCGGAGGATCTGCTCGAGGGCTGCGAGGACGCGGCGCTGCTGGCTGACTGCCGCGCGCGCGCGCGTGAGCTCGACCCGCTGTACATCATCTTCACCTCCGGCTCGACCGGTACGCCCAAGGGCGTCATCACGGCGCAGCACTCGCTCATGTGCTACATCGAGGACTACGCCGGCGTGATGGGCATCGTGCGCGAGGATGTGCTCGGCAACCAGTCGCCGCTGGACTACATCGCCGCTGTGCGCGACATTTATCTGCCGCTGCGCTTCGGCGCAACGACGGCCATCATCCCGAAGGAACTTTTCATGTCGCCGGAGCGTCTGTTCGAATACATGAACGGCAAGGGCGTCACGGCCGTGGGCTGGAGCGTCTCGGCGCTGACGGTGCCGGCCGCGCTGGGCGCGTTCGAGTGCAGCGTGCCGCAGCACCTGCGCAAGGTGTGCTTCTCCGGCTCGGTGATGCCGTGCAGCTGCCTGCGCCAGTGGCAGCTCGCGCTGCCGCAGGCGCGCTTCGTCAACCAGTACGGCCCGACGGAGGCGACCGCCTCATGCACGTATTACGTCGTGCCCGGTCTGGTCGAGGACACCGACGTGCTGCCGATCGGCAAGCCGTACCCGCACTACGAGGTGTTTCTGCTCTCGGAGCAAAACGAGGCCGTGCCCGACGGCGAGATCGGCGAGATCTGCGTCAAGGGGCCCATCCTCGCGCTCGGCTACTACAACAGCCGCGAAAAGACCGCCGAGAGCTTCCTGCAAAACCCGCTCAACCGCGCGTATGACGAGCGCATCTACAAGACCGGCGACCTCGGGCACTTCGCGCCCGACGGCAACCTCATGTTCCACGGCCGCAAGGACCGGCAGGTCAAGCACCTCGGTCACCGCGTGGAGCTCGGCGAGATCGACCTCGCCGCGGCGAAGGTGTCCGGCGTGGAGGAGGCCTGCGCGCTCTACGATCAGGAGCACGAGCAGATCTGGCTGTTTTACACCGGCGCGGACGTGACCAAGCGCGACATCGCCGTGGCGCTGCGCGCCGACCTGCCGGGCTTTATGGTGCCGCGCAAGATCGAGCAGCTTGACGCCATGCCCCGGCTCGACAACGGCAAGACGGATATGCGCGCGCTGGCCGGGCGCATCGCCGACGCCCACCGATAATCGCTTACATTACTCACATTTCAGGAGGTATTTTATTATGGAACAGGAACTGATGGACATTCTGACCGATCTGCGCCCGGACGTGGATTTTGAGACCGAGACCGCGCTCATCGACGACCACATTCTCGAATCGTTCGACATCGTGTCGCTCGTCGCGGCGCTCAACGACGCGTTCGACATCGAGATCGGCGCAAAGGATCTCGTGCCGGAGAACTTCAACTCCGCCAAGAGTCTGCTGGCCATGGTGCAGCGCCTGCAGGACGAGGACTGATGGACAAGACTGCTCTGAAAACGGCGGCCGCGCAATACGGCACGCCGCTGTATCTGTTTGATCTGGATGCTTTCACGGCGCGCGCTGAAAAAGTGCGCGCCGCGTTCGGCTCTCACGTGCAGCTTTGCTACTCCATGAAGGCAAACCCCTTCGTGCTGCGCGGCCTGCCGGACGTGTTCCGCTGGGTGGAGGTCTGCTCCCCGGGCGAGCTGACGATCTGCGAAAAGCTCGGCATCGCGCCCGAGCGCATCCTCTACTCCGGCGTGAACAAGGGCGCGGACGATGTCGCGCGCGCCGTCGCGCTGGGGGCAGACCTGCTCACGGCCGAGAGCACGCTGCATTTTGATCTCATCTGCGCCGCCGCAGCCGCGCAGGGAAAGCACGTGCGCGTGCTGCCGCGTCTGACCGCCGGCAGCCAGTTCGGCATGGATCCCGCCGCGCTGGAGGCGCTCGTTGCGCGCCGCGCGGAGTTCCCGAACGTGACGATCGCGGGCATCCACTATTTTTCCGGCACGCAAAAGCGCAAGGACGCCGTGATCGCAAAGGAGCTTGCGCATCTGGACGAATACCTCACGATGCTGCACGACAAGTACGGCTTCACGGCGCAGCACGTGGAATACGGTCCGGGGCTGAACGCCGAGTGCCTGCGCGACGATGCCGAGGCGCGCGACGGCGCGCTGCTCGACGCGGCGGCGGCGCACATCCGCGCCTTCGGCGAAAAGTATCCGCTGACGATCGAGATGGGGCGCTTTTTCGCCGCCCCCTGCGGCACGTTTCTCACCGGCGTGGCCGACGCCAAGTGCAACCTCGGCGTGAACTATGCCGTGTGCGACGGCGGTATGCATCAGGTGAAGTATGACGGTCAGCTCATGGGCATGCAGTCCCCGCCGCTGACGCTTCTGCGCGAGAGCGCGGACGCCGCCGAGCCGTGGATGCTCTGCGGCAGCCTGTGCACAACAGCGGACGTGCTCGTGCGCGAGGCGCAGCTGCCGCCCCTGCGCGTGGGCGACGTGATCGCCTTCGGACGCTGCGGCGCCTACTCCGTGACGGAGGGCGTGGCCGTGTTCCTCTCGCGTGACATGCCGCGCGTGGCGCTCTGCCGCGGCGGGGACTTCACGCTCGTGCGCGACCGGTTCGCGACCGACGTGCTCAACACCTGCCGGACGCCGGAGGACGAAGCATGACGCTGACATCGCTGCCGTTTTATCTGCTGGTGCTCGCACTGCTGGTGCTGTACTACCTCGTGCCGAAGCGGTTCCAGTGGGTGGTGCTGCTGATCGGCAGCTACGCGTTTTACGCGTTCGTGTGCCTGCGCTACATGGGCTTTATCGTCGTGACGACGCTCACGACCTACTTCGGCGCACGCGGCATGGACGCCATGACCGCGCGCATGGAGCAGACCGTCGCCGCGCACAAGCAGGACTGGGAGCGCGAGGAGCGCAAGGCGTACAAAAAGCGCTGCAAGTCCCGCCGCAAGGCGCTCATGATCGCCATCCTGCTGCTGAACTTCGGCATCCTCGCCGTGCTCAAATACTATAACTTCTTTGCCGAGTCCATGGAGACGCTCTTTGCGTCCGTGGGGCTGACGGTCTCGCTCGGCCACATCGGGCTGCTGCTGCCGCTGGGCATCTCGTTTTACACGTTCCAGTCCATGGGCTACGTGCTCGATGTCTACCGCGAAAAAGTGCCCGCCGAGCGCAACGGCGGCAAGCTCGCGCTGTTCGTGTCCTTCTTCCCGCAGATCATTCAGGGCCCGATCGGCGTGTACGACCAGCTGGCGCACCAGCTCTATGACGAGCACAAGTATAACTTTGACAACATCCGCTTCGGCGCGCAGCTGATCCTCTGGGGCTTTTTCAAAAAGCTCGTCATCGCCGACCGCGCCGTGGGCATGATCCACACCGTCGCCGGGGCGTACACCGACTACGCCGGCACGTACGTGCTGCTGGCGGCGCTCGTGTACGCGCTGCAGCTCTATGCCGACTTCTCCGGCGGCATCGACATCTCGCGCGGCGTGGCGCAGATGTTCGGCATCACCATGGGCGAAAACTTCCGCCGCCCGTACTTCTCGCGCACGCTCACCGAGTACTGGCACCGCTGGCACATCTCGCTCGGCGACTGGCTGCGCAACTACCTGTTCTACCCGCTGTCGATCTCGAAGGCGTTTCTCAACTGGGGACGCCACGCCAGACAGCACCTCGGCAGCCACATCGGCAAGGTACTGCCGACGGCCGTGGCCTCGCTGATCACGTTTCTCATCATCGGCATCTGGCACGGGGCGAGCTGGAAATACGTCGCCTTCGGCTTCTGGAACGGCATGGTCATCCTCGTGTCCACGCTGCTGCAGCCGGTGTCGGACAAGGTCGTCGCCGCGCTGCACATCGAGCGAAAAAGCGCGTGGTATCAGGTGTTTTCCATGCTGCGCACGTTCGTGGTCGTGCTCATCGGCTATTACTTTGACATCGCCGACGGATTTCGCGCCGCGATGGGCATGATGTTGAAATCCGTGACCGATCTGCACCTGTCGCAGCTGCGGCCGGGCGCCGTGCTCGAGGCCCTGCCGCTGACGCGGTATGACTGGGCCGTGCTGCTGTTCGGCACAGTCGTGATCTTCACCGCCTCCGTCATTCAGGAGCGCTCGCAGCGCACCATCCGCGAGATCCTCGACGAGAAGTGTCTCGCCCTGCGCTGGGCCGTGCTGCTTGCCGGCATCTTCGCCGTCGTGCTCATGGGCGTTTACGGTCCGGGCGTGCAGGCATCCGAATTCGTGTATATGCAGTTTTAAGCCATGACAAAACGACCGATCTCCAAATCCCGCACAGCGGTGCGCGCGATCGTTTTCGTGCTCATCGTCGTGCTGGGCATCGGGCTCATCTCCCCGATGCTCGTCGCGAATAACGACTGGGACAAGCGCCACGTGCACGGCTTCTTCCTCGAGCCGGAGGACAGCCTCGACGTGGTGCTCATCGGCGCGAGCCAGCTCTATACCGGCTACAGCGCCCCGCTCGCGTGGCAGCAGTACGGCTACACGAGCTATCCGCTGACGGTCTCGAACATCCCGGCACGGCTCTACGGCTCCCTGCTCACGGAGGCCGTGGATCGCCAGCACCCGAAGCTGATCGTCGTGGACATCGACGGCTTCATCAACGACGAGAACCCGGAAACGCTGGAGGCCAACCTCCGCAAGTGGATCGACAACATCCCCTGGTCGCGCAACCGGCTCGAGACCATCCGCACCTGTGTGCCGCGAGAGCTGCAGGCCTCGTTTTACTTCAACATCGCCAAGTACCACACCAACTGGTATCAGGTGGGGAAGTGGGTGCCGGTGCAGCGGCGTCTGCACATCATGGATGAGACCGGCTGCTCGCTGACCAAGGGCGTGGAGACGGTGTGCAAGTCCCTGTCCGCGGATTTTGAGCCCGATGTCCGGCCGCTGACGCTCAGCGCGGCGAACGAACAGTATCTGCGCGCGTTCTGCGCGCAGGCGCAGAGTCTCGGCGTGCAGACGCTCTTTCTGCGCACGCCGCACCGCACGCAGACGACCGACCCCGGCGTCTTTGATGACGTGGCCGCCGTCGTGGGCGAATACGGCTACGACCTGCTCGACCTGCACGACGCGTTTGACACCATCGGTCTTGACCGCTGCGCGGATTTTATCGACTCCGACCACCTCAACACCGCCGGCACGGAGATCTTCACCGCGTGGCTCGGGCAGTATCTCACCGCGCATTATGACCTGACGGGCACGTACAGCGCCGAGCTCACCGCCATGTGGGACCGCTGCGCCGCCTTCGTGACGCAGACGCTGCCGCTGTGCAAGGAGCTGGCCGCTGCGAACACGGAGCAGAATCTCAACGAGTTTTCGCCGCAATTTGCCGCGTGGCGCTAACACAGCATGTGGAGAACATCAATGAATCCAAAACAACACGCAAAAAGAAATACCGTCGTGCGCGTGATCGCGTTTCTGCTCATCGTGGCGCTGGTCTACGGCGCGCTCACGCGGCTGCTGACCGTCAACAACGCCACCGAGCAGCAGTACATCCGCAGCTTCTATCTGGAGCCGAAAAACTCGCTCGACGTCATGATCCTCGGCGCGAGCGAGACGTTCACGGACTACTGCGCACCGCTGGCATGGCAGCACGCCGGGTTTACAAGTTACCCGCTGGCCGTATCGGCCGCGCAGGGGACCATGTACCCCTCCATGCTGCGTGAGGCCGCCAAGCGGAAGAGCCCCGCGGTCTACGTGGTCGAGGTCAACGGCTTTCTCTACACGGAGGCAGAGCGGGATGAGCTCGGCAAGGCCGCAACGCGCGAATGGCTCGACACTCTGCCGCTCTCACACAACAAGGTGCAGGCCATCAACGAGTGCGTGCAGGGCAAGCGCCTGTCGTACTATGCACCGCTGCTCAAATACCACGACAACTGGAGAAAGCCGGACCTCATCCGCAATTCGCTGTCCCTGCAGCAGCAGGCGCGCGACGCGGGCTATTCGTACACCAAGCCGTTTCTGTCCATCTCCATGTTCCTCACGGAGACGGACGAGATCCCCGTGCGCCAGCAATCGCTCGACGATTTCAACGAGCAGAGCCTGCGCACCTTCTGCGAGACGGCCAGGGCACGGGGAATCAAAAACGTGCTCTTTGCCCGCTTCCCGCACCGCACCGTCATTGAAAACTATGACGCCGTGTTTGCCGAGCTGGAGGCGGTCGTGCACGAGTACGGGTATGATTTTGCGAACTTCGACACGCAAATGGATGCCATCGGCCTCGACCCGCTCAATGATTTCGCCAACGCCGAGCATCTGAACATTTTCGGCGCAGAGAAATTCACGCCTTACCTCGCCGACTATCTCGCGCAGCACTACGACCTGAACACCGCGCACAGTCAGGCCGTCACCGATGAATGGACGCGCTGCGCCGCATTCACGCAGCAGATGCTGCCCGTGTGCGAGGACAACACCCGGCGCTACACGTGCGAGAAGCTCGACGAATTCTCGGCCGTGTTCGCAGACTGCCGCTGAACAAAGCAAGTCTGCCGCTGAAAAAAGCCCGATCCCCGGAGCGCTGCTCCGGGGATCGGGCTTTTGCGTTTTGTTTACCGGCCGGTGCTGCCGAAGCCGCCCGCGCCGCGGTCAGTTTCGTCGAGCGTGTCGGCGTCCGAAAATTCCGCCGCGAGAAACGGCAGGATCACGAGCTGGGCGATGCGGTCGCCGGGGGCGACGGTGCGCGGCGCGTCCGTGTCATTGTGCAGCGCGACGGTGCACTCGCCGCGGTAGTCCGCGTCGATCACGCCGACGCAGTTTGCCGGGCGCAGCCCCTGCCTGGACGCAAGGCCGCTGCGCGCGAACACGCCGCCGAAATACCCCGCCGGGATGGCGAGGGCAAGCCCCGTGCCGATCATGGCCGTCGTGTGCGGCGCGATCGTGACGCTCTGCCCGTCCGCCGGGCAGGCGTAGAGATCATAGCCCGCCGCGTCCGCGCTGCCGCGCCGCGGGGTGACGGCGCCGGGACGCAGCTTTTGGATCTTCACTTCCATCCGTTCATGCCCTCCCAGAGTACGATGTGCCCCGCCGCGCGGGTGCGGTTCATGTCGATGATGCGCTGGTTTTCCGAGCCGCGAAAGCGCAGGCTGAGGTTGCGCTGCGCGTCCACATAGCGCCCGTCGACGAGGATGTCGACGAGCGAGAGCATCTCGTCCGTGACCTCGCAGTGCGGGTGCGCGCCGTCGACGGTGAGCTCCTTGTCGAGCACGAAGCCCGAAAACGCCCAGATATCCTTATCCGGGTAGCGCTCGCGCACCCGGTGCAGAAACGGCACAAGCGCGCGCTGATTCTCCGGCTCGAACGGGTCGCCGCCGAGCAGCGTCAGGCCGCGGATGAAGGGCTTTTCCAGCTCGTTGAAGATGATCTGCTCGGCCGCCGCGTCAAAGGGCTGACCGTAGTGAAAGTCCCATGTCTGCGGCTGGAAGCAGTTGTAGCAGTGGTTCGTGCAGCCGGAGACGAACAGCGTCACGCGCACGCCGACGCCGTTGGCGATGTCGCAGGTCTTGATCTGACCGTAATTCATAGCAATTCCTCACAAACAGCGGGCGCGCCGCTTCAGACACGCCCGCCGGGTATTTTTTTCTCTGCGCGCCGCCTTACAGGTGCAGCACGCGCTCCTTGATCTCCTGCGTGCGGCCCTGATTCCAGAACTGCGTGCCGATGTAGCCGCAGGTGCGGCGGGCGACGTTCATCTTGTCCTGATCCGTGTTGCCGCAGTTCGGGCAGCGCCAGATGAGCTTGCCGTCGTGCTCGACGATCTCGATCTCGCCGTCAAAGCCGCAGACCTGGCAGTAGTCGCTCTTGGTGTTGAGCTCGGCGTACATGATGTTGTCGTAGATGAACTTCATCACCTCGAGCACCGCCGGGATGTTGTTCTGCATGTTCGGCACCTCGACGTAGCTGATCGCACCGCCGGGGGAGAGCGCCTGGAACTTCGACTCGAAGGCGAGCTTGCTGAACGCGTCGATGTTCTCCGTCACGTGGATGTGGTAGCTGTTGGTGATGTAGCCCTTGTCCGTGACGCCGGGGATGATGCCGAAGCGCTTTTGCAGGCACTTGGCGAACTTGTAGGTCGTGGATTCCAGCGGCGTGCCGTAGAGGCTGAAGTCGATGTTGTGCATCTGCTTCCAATGCTTGCAGGCATCGTTCATGTGCTGCATCACCTCGAGCGCGAACGGCGTCGCCGAGGGGTCGGTGTGGGACTTGCCGGTCATGTACTT
>CEAA01030527.1_pt1 | contig 16195 bp, 13 predicted proteins | sample 557551 | NCBI WGS metagenome assembly CEAA01 (sample SAMEA3182115, study PRJEB8094) | gut metagenome | biome: human; feature: gut; material: Stool; isolation source: human stools | place: Canada | collected 2013-06-11
AAAATGAACCAGACTTATATGAAAGAAAAGAAGATATTCCCGTTGGTCATGTCCATGGCACTTCCCATGATGCTGTCCATGGCATTTAATTCCCTCTATAACATTGTAGACAGTTATTTCGTGGCGAAGCTCAGTGAAGATGCCATGACGGCATTGTCTTTAGTCTATCCGGCACAGAACTTGTTGACGGCGGTGGCAGTGGGCTTCGGTGTGGGTGTGAATGCCATGATCTCCTTCTATCTGGGAGCACAGAATCAGGAAAAAGCGGATAAGACGGCAACCCAGGGCATGGTGCTGGGAGTATTGCACGGCGTACTGCTTATGATCTTATTCCTCTGCGGCATGAACTGGTTCTTAGGGATGTTTACGAAGAGCGATACCGTGCGGGCACTGGGTATGGAATATTCCAATGTGGTATTCCTGTTTTCCACCATTGTCACCGGAGGTATCACGTTAGAGAAAATCTTTCAGGCGGTGGGCCGGATGCGTGCCACCATGGTCAGTATGATCGCCGGATTTGTGACGAATATTGTGTTGGATCCGTTGTTGATCTTCGGTATCGGACCGTTTCCCCGGATGGAGATCGCCGGAGCGGCTCTGGCTACCGGAATCGGTCAGGTGATCACGTTATTAGTATATATCATCTATTATGTGTTGGATCCGTTGCCGGTAAAATTGCGCAGAACTTATCTGCGACCGGAAGGAGAGATCTGTGGCAAGACCTACGGCATCGGCATTCCGGCTACGCTGAATATGGCACTGCCGTCTCTGTTGATTTCCGCACTGAACGGTATTCTGGCGGCTTATTCGGGTGCGTATGTGCTGGTACTGGGCGTTTATTACAAGCTGCAGACCTTTATCTATCTGCCCTCCAATGGCATCATTCAGGGCATCCGGCCGCTGATTGGTTACAATTACGGTGCCGGAGAGCGGAAGCGTGTGGAGCAGATCTACCGGTTGACGCTGGAACTGACTGCCGGGATCATGGCTATCGGCACGGCATTGTGCTGGCTGATCCCCGGAGGACTGATCGGACTGTTCACCGAGAATCCGGAGACTGTTACCATCGGTATTACAGCACTGCACATCATCAGTCTGGGCTTTATTCTGTCCGCTGTGTCGGTGACCAGCTCCGGCGCACTGGAGGCGCTGGGACAGGGCATGGCTTCCCTGGTGATCTCCGTGATGCGGTATGTGGCGGTGATCATCCCTGCGGCATTTGTGCTGAGCCGCCTGATCGGCGTCACCGGTGTGTGGTGGGCATTTGTCTGCACGGAGAGCGTGACTGCGGTGGTGGCGTATGTGTTGTACCACAGGGTGTGGAAGAGAGCGTAAGAGGCGAGTACCGTTCACATTCGCGGCCGTTCACCCCGCGCCATTCGTACCCGTGGTCGTTCACCCTGCGCCATTCGCAAAATCGCCTCTTCGAGGCTTTCCGCTGCTACGCAGCTGCCTTTTGCTCATGAGATGGCGCTCCCCTCGTCGATTTGCACAGAGCCGGCTCCTTACGCGAGCGTAAAGCAGCACTCTCGCAATCGACGGGTGAACTGATGTATACACAATATCTTGTATCCTTTAATTGACTTCCCCTACAAAGTATTGTAGAATAGACCGTGATAGGTTTTACGGGCGAAAGCCCATGGGGACACGAAGGTAAGGGGGTACATAAGATGTTTCAGGTAATCAAACGAGATGGTTCCAAATCGGACTTTACACTGACGAAGATCAATGATGCCATTATGAAGGCTTTTACTGCGACGCAGATGAGCTACAATAATGACATTATTGATCTTCTTGCGTTACGGGTAACTGCGGATTTCCAGAAAAAGGTGGAGAATGACGAGATCCACGTGGAAGACATTCAGGACAGTGTGGAGCGTGTACTGGGACAGGCCGGCTATGAAGAGGTGGCGAAGGCGTATATTCTGTACCGCAAGCAGCGGGAGAAAATGCGTGCCATGAAGTCTACCATTCTGGACTACAAGGATGTGGTCAACAGTTATGTCAAGGTGGAAGACTGGCGTGTGAAAGAGAACTCCACGGTGACCTATTCCGTAGGTGGTCTGATCTTAAGCAACTCGGGTGCGGTGACGGCGAACTACTGGCTGTCTGAAATCTATGATGAAGAGATTGCAGAGGCACATCGGAATGCGGATATCCATATCCATGATCTGTCCATGCTGACCGGCTACTGTGCCGGATGGTCCTTAAAGCAGCTGATCAAGGAGGGACTGGGCGGCATCACCGGCAAGATCACTTCCGCTCCGGCGAGACACTTATCCGTGCTATGCAACCAGATGGTAAATTTCCTGGGGATCATGCAGAACGAATGGGCGGGAGCACAGGCATTTTCTTCCTTTGATACCTATCTTGCCCCATTTGTAAAGGTAGATAATTTAAGCTATCCCGAAGTGAAAAAATGCATCGAAGCATTTATTTACGGTGTCAACACCCCCAGCCGCTGGGGCACACAGGCTCCTTTTTCCAATATCACGCTAGACTGGACGGTGCCCGATGATCTGGCAGAGCTGCCGGCGCTGGTAGGTGGTGTGGAGATGGATTTCAAATATAAGGATTGTAAAAAGGAAATGGACATGGTCAACAAGGCGTTTATCGAGACCATGATCGAGGGCGATTCCAACGGCCGTGGTTTCCAGTATCCGATCCCGACTTATTCCATCACAAAGGATTTTGACTGGTCCGACACCGAGAACAACAGACTGTTATTCGAGATGACCGCAAAATACGGTACACCGTATTTTTCCAATTATATCAATTCTGACATGCAGCCCAGTGATGTCCGCAGTATGTGCTGCCGACTGCGTCTGGATCTGCGGGAACTGCGCAAGAAGACCGGAGGATTCTTCGGTTCCGGCGAGAGCACCGGAAGCGTGGGCGTTGTCACCATCAATATGCCCAGAATCGCATATCTGTCTGCCAACAAGGACGAGTTTTACGCAAGACTGAACCACATGATGGACATTGCAGCCAGATCCCTGAAGATCAAGCGCGGTGTCATTACGAAGCTGCTGAACGAGGGACTGTATCCCTATACCAAGCGGTATCTGGGAACCTTTGAGAATCATTTCTCTACCATCGGTCTGATCGGTATGAATGAAGTGGGCTTAAATGCCAACTGGCTGAGAGCGGATATGAGCGATCCCAGGACCCAGGAGTTCACCAAGGAAGTACTGAATCATATGAGAGAGCGTCTGTCGGATTATCAGGAGCAGTACGGAGACCTCTACAATCTGGAGGCGACCCCTGCGGAGAGTACCACGTACCGTCTGGCAAAGCACGACAGAAAGCGCTGGCCCGGCATCAAGACGGCCGGAAAGCCCGGAGATACCCCTTATTATACGAATTCCTCCCATCTGCCGGTGGACTATACCGTGGATATTTTCGATGCACTGGATATTCAGGATGAATTGCAGACTCTGTATACCTCCGGCACAGTGTTCCATGCATTCCTGGGAGAAAAGCTTCCCGACTGGAAGGCAGCGGCTTCTCTGGTACGCACCATAGCTTCCAATTACAAGTTGCCCTATTACACCCTGTCTCCGACTTATTCCATCTGTAAGGAGCATGGTTATCTGGCGGGCGAAGTGAAGGTATGTCCTCACTGTGGGGCGAAGACCGAGGTCTACAGCCGTATCACCGGTTACTATCGTCCGGTACAGAACTGGAATGATGGTAAGCTACAGGAATACGCCAACAGAACAGAGTATGATATTGCACATTCTTCCCTGAAGCGTCCCACCAGAAGCGTGGTGACCTTGTCCAATTTTGCAGAAGAGGTGGATGTAAAAGTGGAGCAGCCGCAGAACATCAAGTATCTGTTCACCACCAAGACCTGTCCTAACTGTAAGCTGGTGAAGGAATATCTGAAAAATGTACCCTACGTGACCATCGATGCGGAGGAGAATATGGAGCTGGCAAGACGTTACGGTGTAATGCAGGCACCGACTCTGGTGGTGGTAAACGGTGACAGCCATAAAAAGTATGTAAATGCTTCAAATATCAAGAAGTACGTTGACCAACTGACATTAGTTGGGGTAGAATAGAAACAGGTCAGGAGGCATCGCCCGAAGGCGGTGCCTTTGCTGTGTAATAATATAAATTCAAAGGCAGATCTATTGCAGAACGGAGGAAATATGATCAACAAACTGATCACTCGAATCAAAGAAACCAACGCACCGATCGTGGTAGGACTGGATCCTATGATGAAATTCGTGCCGGAATATATTAAGAAAGCAGCATTCACTGAATACGGTGAGACACTGGAAGGTGCTGCAGAGGCCATCTGGCAGTACAATAAGGGGATTGTGGATGCTATTTATGATTTAGTACCCGCTGTGAAGCCTCAGGTGGCAATGTATGAGCAGTTCGGTATTCCCGGCATGGTGGCATTTAAGAAGACTGTGGATTATTGCAAGGAAAAAGGCCTGATCGTCATCGGCGATATCAAGCGCGGCGATATCGGATCCACTTCCGAAGCATACGCGGTAGGACATCTGGGCAAAGTACAGGTAGGCAGCAAGAGCTATTACGGTTTTGATGAAGATTTTGTAACCGTGAACCCTTATCTGGGATCCGACGGTGTAAATCCTTTTGTGAAGATCTGTAAGGAAGAGAAAAAAGGTATTTTCGTACTGGTGAAGACTTCCAATCCCAGCAGCGGCGAGTTCCAGGATCAGCTGGTGAACGGCAGACCTCTGTATGAGCTTGTAGGAGAAAAGGTAGCAGCCTGGGGAGCTGACTGTATGGGTGATTCCTACAGCTATGTAGGTGCTGTCGTAGGAGCAACCTATCCTGAGCAGGGAAAGGTACTTCGTAAGGTAATGCCCAAGGCATTTATCCTGGTGCCCGGTTACGGTGCACAGGGCGGTAAGGGCGCAGATCTGGTACATTTTTTCAATGAGGACAGACTGGGTGCCATTATCAACTCTTCCCGTGGCATCATTGCCGCATACCAGCAGGAGAAATACGCACAGTTTGGCGAGCAGAATTATGCAGATGCTTCCCGTGCGGCAGTACTGGATATGCGTGAAGATATCGCACAGGCGCTGGCAGCACGCTAGGCAGAAAACAGCTACTATTCAGAGTCTCATTCGCAAAATCGTCTCTTTGAGACTTTACTTTTGGCTCTGAATAGTGATAAATGTATGGGGTGTCCACAAGCGGACAGATGGGAGAACAGAGGATGAAAGAAAAGTTATATATTACCTTCCACTCGGAGGATGATATCAGACATTTTGTAGATACCTGCAACGAATTCGACGATGCAATCGACATCCGTATTCAGAAGATGGCAATGGATGCAAAGTCACTTTTGGGAATGCTCCTGATGAAGACGGAGGAACCGTTGGAGATCGAATATGCCTGCTATGATGATGAAGACAATTACGAAGAATTCAAGCAGGACATCCTGGAAAAATACGACGTAAAAGTCGTACAGGCTACGGAAAAGCAGGCAGCAGATAAAATTGTTTGAAAAAATTGAAAAATTCTATTGACATTTTCGCCCGCAGCAGTTACAATACATACTGTTGCAGGCGAAAACCTGTAAATGAAATGTACGTGTAGCTCAGCTGGATAGAGCGTCTGGCTACGGACCAGAAGGTCGTGGGTTCGAATCCTGTCACGTACATCGTAAGCCCCGGAGATGATGTCTCCGGGGTTTTTATTTTGCATTTTAGAAAAGTTTTAGAAATACTTCCCGATCCGTATATTTACGTGGTACTTATGTCATGCTAAAATGATGATGTAAATGGAGGAAGTCGTGAAAGTATGAACAAACAGGAATTTGTGGACCGACTGCGGATGGCGCTGAATGGGCGTGTTTCTCCCGGTCTGGTCATGGATAATGTAAATTATTACCAGGATTATATAAATACAGAGATCCGCAAGGGCAGGACAGAAGAGGAAGTCTTAGAGAGCCTGGGAGATCCCAGACTGATCGCCCGCACAATCATTCAGACCAACGGTGGAGACAACCGTTCCGGATACCGGAACACGGTCTACGGCAACGGAGAGTATCGGGAGGCTGCCGGACAGAATGTCCATCGTAGTTATACAGAGGAAGACGATGGCTACGGAACACACCAGAGTAAGGTGGGAAATGTTCTGGCGAAGCTTCCGGGCTGGGTGTGGCTGATCCTTGGGATTCTGGTGGTAGTATTGATCTTCGGTGCGGTATTTTCCGTATTGTCTTTTCTGGCACCGGTACTGATTCCGATTGTGGTAGTATTGTTCCTGGTGAAATTATTTCGGGACTGGCTTAACTAGCAACTATATAAATCAGCTATTCATAGTCCCTCAATTCGCAAAACGCCTCTGCGAGGCTTACTTTTTGCTCATTGAGGTTACTTTGTCAAATAAATATAATCGGAGTACCTTACAGATGCGAGCATCTGACGGTTGCTCCGATTATATTTATTGACTCTGAATAGTTCCAACGTAAAGAGCCACCAGGGGGAAGCTGGTGACTCTCATGAGGGGAGTATAAATAAATAATACATAAGGGTGCAAATAGAATCATGAAGGGGTTTCTATTTACAATTATGATTATAGTACTAATGATATAAAAATGCAAGAAGAAATTTAGTTCTAAAGTACCATAATTTTTGGGCATATTTTTGTGCGAAATAGACATACTACTCCTGTAACTAAAAAAGATATTTCCTATCAGGAGGTCACAAATATGTCTAACAATTATGAACAGAACAATCAGAACAAGTATAACAACTCTTATGACGAGAGCGAGAACAGTAAGAACTCCCAGAATAAGCAGAACAGCCAGAATCAGAATAAGAATCAGAGCAACAACAGGGAGCAGAACAAGAGCTGCTAATCGGGTGCATAATTTTTCAGGGGCTGCCGCAAGGCAGCCCTATTTACATATTTTCAGAATCCATATATAATAACTTTATATGTGCAATAATTGATGACTAAGATCCGGAGGAACGAATGAGACGTTTTGAATTGATTGCTCCCTGCCATTTCGGTATGGAATCAGTATTAAAAAGAGAAATCACAGATCTGGGATATGATATTACAGAAGTGGCGGATGGTCGTGTCACCTTTTTCGGAGATGAGGAGGCTTTGTGCAGAGCAAATATTTTTCTGCGGACGGCAGAAAGAATCCTTATCAAAATCGGAAGTTTTCATGCGGAGACTTTTGAAGAACTGTTTCAGGGCACGAAAAATCTTCCCTGGGAAGAATACATTCCGAAGGACGGCAAATTCTGGGTGGCCAAGGCAGCTAGTGTAAAGTCCAAATTGTTCAGCCCCTCGGATATTCAGTCCATTATGAAAAAAGCAATGGTGGAGCGGCTGAAGGCCCAGTATGAGATCAGCTGGTTCCCTGAAGATGGAGAAAATTTCCCTGTCCGGGTATTCCTGATGAAGGATGAAGTGACCGTGGGACTGGACAGCACCGGAGAGTCCTTACATAAGAGAGGATATCGTAAGCTGACGGCAAAAGCCCCCATTGCGGAGAATCTGGCTGCTGCACTGATCGAACTGACTCCCTGGAATGCGGGCAGGATCCTGGTGGATCCCTTCTGCGGAAGCGGCACCTTCCCTATTGAGGCAGCCATGATGGCGGCCAATATGGCACCCGGCAGGAACCGCAGTTTTACGGCGGAAGAATGGCCCCATATCATAGGAAAAAAGGTATGGTATGATACAATGGATGAGGCGGAAGAGATGATCAATCTGTCAGTGGAGACAGATATTCAGGGCTATGATATTGACGAGGATATGGTGAAGATCGCCAGAGAAAATGCACGGATGGCGGGTGTGGACAAGCTGATCCATTTCCAGCGTCGTGGTGTGGAAGAGCTTCATCACCCGAAGAAATACGGCTTTATTATCACCAATCCTCCCTATGGAGAGCGTTTGCAGGATAAGAGCCAGATGCCGCAGTTGTACCGTACCATCGGAGAACGATTCAGGGAACTGGATTCCTGGAGTATGTATCTGATCACTGCCTATGAGCAGGCAGAGAAGGATATCGGCAGGAAAGCGGACAAGAACCGCAAGATCTACAACGGAATGATGAAGACTTATTATTATCAGTTTCTGGGACCGAAGCCTCCGAAGAGAAGAGACGTTTAGAAGAAATGAAAAATTTACTGCAGATCAGGGATCAACAACAGAATAGACGCATTACATTGATCCTCTGGCTCCTGTTGGGAAGTATGTCTATGGGCATCATGCTCTGGACGGCAGCGCATAAGACGGTGGTGATCTCTGCGTTAAGTCAGGAACAGGGCGGTCTGGTCACAGAGAATCAGGCGGAACGGTCCCATGAAATGCAGCTGGCCATGGCGGAAGACAGGAAGGCAGAACGGGAGATCTGTATACCATTGGAAACCGGTACGAAGGCAGAAAATGTAGTGGTGGAAAATCATTACATGGAAAGGGAACTCTGGATCTATGTGCAGAACGGCAGAAAATCTTTTTACCGGGAACATCAGCTTACCGGAGATTTCAGCCTGGTGGGAAACGGCATCTGTGAAGCACAGAACGAGGGCGTATTGCTCAGATTGTCCATGAAGGAGATCCTGGAGTATCACAGTACTCTGGAAGAGGGAACTCTGAAGATCGATTTTGTCAATCCCAGAGAATCTTACGACCGGATCGTAGTGCTGGATCCCGTGGGAGGCGGAAGGGACAGAGGCGTTGCCGATTCCGGATGTGAGGAGAAGAACATCGCTCTGGAGGTGGCAAGACAGACGGCACAGCTGTTGGAAGGAAGCATGGTAAAAATATATCTTACCCGCACAGAAGATACAGAGGTCGCACAGGAAGTAAGGCGTAGCTTCGCTGACTGGGTGGATGCAGATCTGTACCTGGAGATCGGACTGTCAGCAGATGATGCACAGGAGAGTACCTACGGCATCCGGGCAGAATACAATGATGAGTATTATCTGCCGGATTTCGGAAATGTACAATGGGCCGACTGCGTGACCAGACAAGTGACGGTGGCTTCCAGCAACCGGGCCATTGGATTGTTCCCGGCGGAGGAAGATGACATTCTGTGGCAGCTGAAGATTCCGGCAGCCAGAATTTCTCTCGGATATGTGACCAACAGCAGCGAGAGACAGCTGCTGGAACAGGAAAGCTATCAAAAAAAGCTGGCGGAAGGTATTGCAGAAGCTATTTCCGAGGTTTATACTAATACGCAATGATGACTATATAAGAACACAAATGCGGCAAGGAGTTAATATGCAGGGAAGAATCGTATTCGCGACCGGCAATGCCGGAAAAATCAAAGAAATCCGCATGATCATGGAGGATACCGGTCTGGAAGTCGTATCCATGAAAGATGCGGGCATTAAAGCAGATATTGAAGAAAACGGTAAGACCTACGAAGAGAATGCACTGATCAAGGCCCGTGCGGTGGCTGCTTTTACGAAAGATATCGTGATGGCGGATGACTCCGGACTGGAGATCGATGCCCTGAATAAGGAACCTGGAATCTATTCTGCCAGATATCTGGGAGAGGATACGCCGTATTCCATAAAAAATGCAAATCTGATCCAGAGACTGGAGGGAGTGCCGGAGGAAAAGCGTACTGCCAGATTCGTCTGTGCCATTGCAGCAGTGCTCCCGGACGGCAGAGAACTTACCACAAGAGCTACCATCGAAGGGCGGATCGGATATGAAGAGAAGGGGACCAACGGATTCGGTTACGATCCTATTTTTTACGTACCGGAATTCGGCAAGACTACGGCGGAGTTGACAGAAGAAGAGAAGAACCAGGTCAGTCACAGAGGTAAGGCATTGGAGCTGATGAAAGAGGAACTGAAGAAATATGAAGATACTGATCGTAAGTGATACCCATAAAAAGAATGAGAATTATTTCAAAGTACTGGAGATGCACCACCCGGACATGGTGATCCACTGCGGAGATGCGGAGGGCAGTGAGTATGCACTTTCTTCTGCGGCAGAATGCCCGGTTTATATCGTTCTGGGCAACAATGACTTTTTCTCGGATCTCCCCAGAGAGATCACACTGGATATCGGATCCTACAAAGTATGGGTGACCCACGGACACAATTATTATGTATCCATGGGAAATGAGACTATCAAAAAAGAGGCCATTGACCGGGGCGTTGATATCGTGCTGTACGGACATACCCATCGGCCGGTGATCGATATTGATGATGACATCATTGCCGTGAACCCGGGAAGTCTGTCCTATCCGAGACAGGAGGGACGCCAGCCTTCCTATGCGATCATGGAGATTGACAGAAGGGGAAAGGTGCATTTTACGATTGCTTATCTTCGCCAGTAATGCTTCAAACTTCTCTCTTGACAGATAGAAAATTTCTGGGTTATAATAACATCTGCGTTGCGGAAATCCGCGATAACGCAGCTTCGGGGTGTGGCTCAGCTTGGCTAGAGCACCTGGTTTGGGACCAGGGGGTCGCAGGTTCGAATCCTGTCACCCCGACGTGTAACTTGGATTTTGTATTTATTTTTCAAAAAATTAATACAAAACTGTTGACAAATGATGTCGGATAAGTTACAATATGCTTCGTCGGTTCGCTGATGTAGATAACAGACAGATATGTGTTCGTAGCTCAGCTGGATAGAGCAACGGCCTTCTAAGCCGTGGGTCGGGGGTTCGAATCCCTTCGAGCACATTTGAGATAAGGAAGACTTTTGGTCATCACTGTCTCGCATGGTGGGTATAGCGCAGTTGGTTAGCGCGCCAGATTGTGGCTCTGGAGGCCAAGGGTTCGAATCCCTTTATCCACCTTTATTATGAGTGAAGTGTCGTAATGGCACGCTTGGTGTCATATTTATAGGGCTATCGCCAAGCGGTAAGGCACAGCACTTTGACTGCTGCATTCGCTGGTTCGAATCCAGCTAGCCCTGTTTCATTATGGGGTATTAGCTCAGTCGGTAGAGCACTTGACTTTTAATCAAGTTGTCGGGGGTTCGAATCCCCCATGCCTCACTAGGTGTTGTGATATCCTGATTTGGGGATTCGAACCCCCTGGTCGAGATCCCCCATGCCTCACTTGGTTCTTTTATACAGCATCCTCACATTTTGAAAACCCCTTTCGGGGCTTTTTTTATTCCATTTTTATAGAAGAAAGGAAATACTATGCAGACGAAAGAAAACAAGATGGGCGTCATGCCCATAGACAAATTACTGATCTCCATGTCACTGCCCATGATGATCTCCATGCTGGTACAGGCACTGTACAATATTGTGGACAGTATTTTCGTGTCCAGGATCAACGAATATGCCCTACGTGCTGTATCTCTGGCATTCCCCATCCAGAGTCTGATGATCGCTGTGGCGGTGGGAACAGCGGTAGGTATCAATGCCTTCTTGTCCAGAACCCTGGGAGAAAAGGATTTTGAGAAAGCCAATATTATTGCCAGAAACGGTATTTTTATCGCAATTGCCAGCTATATAGGCTTTGCGGTGATCGGTGCACTGATCAGCAGACCGTTTTTTTCCAGCCAGACGGAAGTTATGGAGGTGCGGGAATACGGTGTGACCTATCTGACGATCTGTTGTGTGGCGGGAATGGGTATTTTTCTGCAGACGACTTTTGAGAGGCTGTTACAGGCTACCGGTAAGACCATATATACGATGATTACCCAGTCAACCGGCGCGATCATCAATATCATTCTGGACCCGATCCTGATCTTTGGGTATTTCGGTATGCCCCGCATGGGAATCGCCGGTGCTGCAGTGGCTACCGTGTTTGGACAGATCGTTGCCGCATCCATGGCATTATGGTTTAATCTGAAATTCAATAAGGAACTGGATATTTCCATGAAAGGATTCCATCCCAACGGTCATCTGATCGGACAGATTTATAAGGTGGGAGCCCCTTCCATCGTGGTACAGGCTATCGGTTCCCTGATGACCTATGGAATGAACCTGATCCTGGCGGCATTCGGTTCCGCCCAGACAGTGTTCGGCATTTACTTTAAGCTGCAGAGCTTTGTGTTTATGCCGGTGTTTGGACTGAATAACGGCATGGTGCCTATCATTGCCTACAATTATGGCGCAAGGCATAAGGACCGGGTTATTAGGACGATTAAGCATAGTGTGGCTTACGGTGTGGGTATCATGTGCGTGGGACTGATTGTAATGCACATCTTCCCGGCACAGCTCATGCGTATGTTTGATGCGGAGGAAAGCCTGATCGCCATCGGTGTTCCGGCGCTGGAGACCATTTCCCTAAGCTTTGTGTTTGCTGGCTTCTGTATCGTGGTGGGAAGCGTATTCCAGGCACTGGGTAACGGCGTCTACAGTATGATCGTGTCCGTGGCCAGACAGATGTGCGTGCTGCTTCCGGTGGCAAAGCTTTTGTCCTTAAGCGGTGAAGTGACATTGATCTGGTGGGCCTTTCCCATCGCGGAACTGGCCAGCCTGCTCTTAAGTACCTATTTCCTCGTAAGGATCTATAAAAAGATCATATGCCACATTGGAGAACCGGTAACGACAAGAGAGATTACAGAATAAAATAGAAACAGATGCGGCGGGGATGCTTGACAAGCAAAAGGAAGGAAGAGTATAATTATTCAAGGTCCTTTGGCAGAGAGCATTCCCGTTTGTCAAGGTTTTAAGCTAATCGTCAGATATGGCAGTTAGTAAGCGGATATGGCGGAAGTGGCAGACGCGATAGATTTAGGTTCTATTGTCAACAGACGTGCAGGTTCAAGTCCTGTTATCCGCATTGCGTAATTATGGAAGCATAGCTCAGCCGGGATGAGCGTTCGCCTCACACGCGAAAGGTCAGGGGTTCGAGCCCCCTTGCTTCCACTCGAAATAACTATTCAGAGCTCATGACAAGGACTGAATAGTTATTTTTTTAATCAGAGAGCATCGGATAAGTAATGTACGAAAGCACAGAAATATAAAGGAATACAAAAGCTATGAAGAAAAATGTAAGAAAACAGGGAATTCTGCTGCCGATATCCAGTATTCCCTCGGCATATGGTATCGGAACTTTCGGTAAGGAAAGTTACCGTTTTGTGGACTTCCTGGAAAAATCAGGCAACTATCTCTGGCAGATCCTGCCGTTAGGCCCTACCGGCTACGGCGATTCTCCGTACCAGTCCTTTTCCACCTTTGCGGGGAACCCCTACTATATTGACCTGGAGCTTCTGATCGAAGACGGCTATCTGACAAAAGAGATCTGTGACAGCTATGATTTCGGAGACAATGAGCATTATGTGGACTATGAGAAGATTTATCTGTCCCGTTTTAAAGTCCTGAAAATTGCGTTTGACAATGCCAGGGAACAGGGTCTTACAGAGACCGGAGACTATCAGAAATTCCTTACGGAAAATGCGTACTGGCTGGATGACTACGCTCTGTATATGGCGGTGAAAAATGCTTTTGGCGGTGTCTGCTTTATGGAATGGGACGAGGACATCCGTCTCAGAAAAGCAGCGGCACTTCGCAAATACCGTAAGAAGCTGGCGGAAGAAATCGCATTTTATTGCTTCCAACAGTACCTGTTTGCAAAACAGTGGAAAGAACTGAAAGCCTATGCCAATAAGAAAGGTATTGAGATCGTAGGGGATATTCCCATCTATGTGGCATTTGACAGTGCCGATACCTGGGCAAACCCGAAGCTGTTCCAGCTGGATAAGGAAGGCCGGCCCATCGGAGTGGCGGGATGTCCACCCGATTGTTTCTCCGAGACCGGACAGTTATGGGGCAACCCACTCTACGACTGGAGTTATCATAAGAAGACCGGTTATGCGTGGTGGATGCAGCGGATCGCCTATTGCTATCAGCTGTATGATGTGCTTCGTATTGATCATTTCCGCGGCTTTGATGAATACTGGTTCGTTCCTTACGGAGATCCGACGGCGGAGAACGGCCATTGGGAAAAAGGCCCCGGTTACGAATTATTCGATGTCATGAAGAAGAAACTGGGCAGGAAGAAAGTGATCGCGGAAGATCTGGGATTTCTGACTCCCAGCGTGATCCGGCTGGTGAAGAAGACCGGGTATCCCGGAATGAAGATTCTTCAGTTTGCTTTTGATGCCGGAAATGACAGTGAATATCTGCCGCACAATTATGACAAGAACTGTGTGGTCTATACCGGAACCCACGATAACGATACTGCGGTGGGGTTCTTACAGAATATGCCGGAGAAGGACAAGAAATTTGCAAAGAAATATCTGGGACATAAGAATGACAAGAAGCTTTGCTTTGAGATCATCCGGGCAGCATTGTCCAGCTGTGCGGATACCGCAATCATTCCCATGCAGGATTATCTGGAGCTGGACAGCAGCGCCAGGATCAACACGCCCTCCACTCTGGGATGCAACTGGAAATGGCGTATGGATAAGAATGCACTGGATCCAAAGCTGGCGAAGAAGATTTATAAAATGGCAAAATTATATGCAAGAGTATAAAAATGCGGAAGGCGATAAGCCTTCCGTATTTTAGTTCCGGGCCTCAATAGTTTTTTGAGATTCCCGTGTGAGGGGGAAAGTTGATTACAAACAGAATAAATTACAGCAGTGAAAGTGACGATACAAATGCAGGAAGAACAGAAATGTTCTTCCTGTTTTTTAACAGAACTTCAGCAGCCGGCGGGGAAAGGAGACCGTATGGCAAAGTTCTTAAACTATGAGGACCGGCTGGACATAGAAAGCGGACTAAAGGAGCACATGACTTTTACAGAGCTGGGAGAGAAACTTGGAAGAGACAGGACTACCATTACAAAGGAGATCCGGAACTATTCCATCGAACAGGATACCGGTTATGGAGGTTATCCGCACAATACCTGCAAATACAGAAAGGCGTGCAGGAGAAAAAAAGTGTGTGGAACAAATGATTGCAGGCATCCGTTGGTAGCTGTCTGCAAACAGTGTGAACTCATATGCAACCGTTACTGTGAGCACTTTGAAGAGGAAATATGTACCCACCGTTTTAAACCGCCATATGTATGCAACGGATGCAGTGAAGTGAAAAAGTGCACGCTGACCAAAACCGTGTACGATGCGTTGGAAGCCCAGAGACAGGCGACGGAAAAGATATCAGAGTCCCGGAGCGGGATCCTTGCAACAGAAGGGGAGCTTGCCAGGCTTAATGCAATCCTGGTGCCGCTGGTAAAGCAGGGACAGTCCATCCATCAGATCTACCTGACACATAAGGATGAACTGATGTGCAGTGAAAAGACCCTCTACAACTACGTGGATGGCTGCCTGTTTGATATCAGGAACATAGACCTGCCAAGAAAGGTAAAGTATCGCCCGAGATACAAAAAACCAGAGCTGAAAGTAGACCGGGGATGCCGTGTGGGAAGGAATTATCATGATTATGAGGTATATATGGAACAGCATCCGGATACAGCAGTGGTGCAGATGGATTCCGTGATCGGCAGCAAGGGAGGGAAAGTCCTGCTGACGATATATTTTGTAAATGTGTCACTGATGTTGGGGTTCCTGCGGGAAGCGAACACCTCAAAGTCAGTGATAGATATTTATGATGAACTGTACCACCGGCTGGGAGGGCAGGATTTCAGGAAGCTGTTTCCGGTCATCCTGACGGATAACGGAAGTGAGTTTTCCAATCCCAAGTGTATAGAGAACGGACCGGATGGAAAAGGATTTCAAAGGACGAGGATCTATTACTGCAATCCAAGTGCGCCGTATCAGAAAGCAGAGATCGAGGTGGGACATGAGTTTATACGCAGGATCCTGCCGAAAGGAAGAAGCTTTGATGAACTGACGCAGGCAGACGTAGAGCTGATGATGAACCATATCAATTCCTACCGGAGAAAGAAACTGAACGGAAAAAGTCCGTATGAAGCGTTCTGCTTTTATTATGGAGAAGACCTGGCGGAGAGGCTTAGATGCCAAGAGGTTGCAGCCAAAGACATCAACCTCACCGCAAGACTTCTCAAAAAGTAACCTGAAGACAGAATAAAGCACAGACCGCCGGCTGAAATAAGAACAGCAAAAGACGTGAATTTTGGCTTACAAAATTTGTAAGCCAAAACTGACGTCCGGTTTTTGTGCAAAAAAATACTCTGCCATAAGGTGATTATATCATAAAAGCAAGGAAAAAAACGGGAAAGTCATTACAAAAGTGGAAAGTCGGGTACAAAATTTGAAGGTCGCTTTCAAAATGTGAAACTCGTTTACAAAACGGGAGTCTCGGGTGACTATTGAGCAGGCAGAAATTTGC